>ENA-UOTX01000452-UOTX01000452.1-compost-metagenome-genome-assembly--contig:-NODE-452-length-43750-cov-10.954045_pt1 | contig 43750 bp, 39 predicted proteins | sample MGYA00238143_ERZ746982 | MGnify/ENA primary metagenome ERZ746982 (study PRJEB28758, sample SAMN06268862) | compost metagenome | isolation source: single cell | place: USA: California, Emeryville, Joint... | reverse complement strand
GAATTATCGCTTCCAATATTCTGAATCGCGAAGCTACCAATGTTTTTTATCATTTGAAAAGTTTGATTATAGATTTGAAGCGATAAACTGTCACTCAGAAGACAATCTCTTTGGTATACTTGGCTGATTGAGCTCGAAGCAACATTCATCAGACTTTGGATCACTTTATCCAATATATCAGAGTAAGTATTAGCAGTAGTTTGCAGAAGCAATTGCTGCAGCAAAAGATTAGCAAATATAACACTTTGAAAGACCTTGGTGAGAAGAATATTACGACTCCAAACTGCATTTCATCATTCAAATGCAATGTTTTTGCTTGATGCATATAAAATATATCGGTTAATTCCATCTTCATCTCATCTAAAAAAAGAGCTTCGACATATTAACGTAGTGACAACCTAGAAGTGACCTTTGAGCCAAATGCGAACCTCGAGGCTCGTTATTCAAAACTAGTCTAGTTTTGCTTTTCAGAAAAACGTATTATTATTAGGACGGTATGACCAAGTAACCAGGCTCATAGTAGCTTTGATAATTGCGAAACTCACTCTATAGTCATTTATTGAGACAATTTTCGAACGTAACAACAAAGGTAGCAATAGTCTCTGGCTTTGCAGTTAGCATACATAGCCTTTCATTTGTTGCATTTAGTACCGAAATCGCAAAATGCTTTTTTTCCGAGTTCTGGATTATTTAATTGCTTATTCTTTCCTTGCACGTGTAAATCGCCTCGATGAAACTCCTTTGCTGCCTATATTTCGAGACTTCCATTGAATAAAAGCAAACAAAATGTGTATACAAATGTAGAATCAAGTATCGCTCAAACTAAACCGGTTTCGTTATTCACTTATTTCTTCTAAAGCGCCTCCTACTAGGGTATTTCTCTCTTCTCTACAATGTAAAAGGACGATAGCTACGGGTAGGCCAGAATTCCTAAACGATCCCTCGTGCAATTAACAAAGACATTATTCACCCAAATTAAAGTTGATTTCAACGATATTTCAGTGTAAACAAATCAGCTTTTAAACCGTAAGATTTAAAATAATGTGTCAGTGTTTGACTGCCTGCAAATTCGAAAAGTGTCAAACGAAGTTATAAAAAAAAAAATCTCAGAACAAAAAATTCCTTTAAAACCTTTCCTTACACAATATGAGTTGGCTCAAGCATGTACCACACCTATTCTTTCCGCCCTTGTACTTAATTTTGCCTTAGGATACTGAAGGCGGAGCAGATCTCGCTTACAAGCAAAGAGAAGTCCCTCAATCTCAAGGTGGAGGCAGCTTCTTCACTGACCCTCAAAGCTATAATGAAAATGTAAGAATACTCATACCTTTTGCCATGCTCAGCTTAACACTTGGTTTCAAAAGAGTCGTGCAGTGAAAGCACGTTCTGCAATGAAAAATGATTTCAAGAACGATTTCTTGATGCATCAGATGATGGCCGAGAAGAAACGTGAGGAAAAACTCGAAGCGAAGTAAGAGCACCTATCTGAGTTTGTATTTAAACTTCTTAGACGCTTCAACTCTGAAAAAGCTTATGAACAACAAATGAATGTGCGACGCGACTTTGATGAGAAGCAAGAGGAGAAGCTCCGCAAGCTGGAGAAGCAGAAATTCTACCAAATGCAGCTCCAGCAGCAAATGCAAGATAATTTCGATAGAAAACAAGCTCAACGGGCCAAGGAGAACGAAGAGGCTATGTATATTCGAATCGATATTGTCTTTCTAACCTTTTCGTAGTAAATACCGCTCGCCTTTTAACAGCGGCGTACCTCAGCACACCCGAGACATCACGAACCGAGACCAGCTTGAGGCTTTGGAAATAGAGAAACGAAATCGCAGGGAAAAGCAAGATGAATATGCCAGACAGCTCTCAGCTCAGCTCTATGAGCAGAACGAGAAAAAGCTGCTTGAAAGACACCAAAGGTAAGCTCTGGTTTCATTAAAATTGGAAGTTTTAATCGCGTTTTGTTTAGGAGATCAGGCAATCCAGGATCTAATGACGTCGATAGTCTCGAGATGCTCAAGAGACAGCAGGATCAGCTCAAGAAAAACTACGCTGACTCACTCGAGGAGCACGTCTACCAGCAAAACAATTACAAACAACAGCAAAAGGAGAAGGAAAGAGGCGATCAGAATCTAACAGGTCTCGATATCGGAGGAAGTTATAAGTTCAATGGGCCTTCCAAGGAACAGCTCAGAGCCGACCTGTTGAACCAGATCAAACAGAAGGAAATTGCCAAGGCGAAGGAAAGCGGTCGCAATCCTTATGAAAAGAACGCTCCAAATCCTTATGAGAGAAATGCACCTAATCCATATGAGAAGGACGCCCCGGCCGAATACGATCAAAACCCTTACGAAAAAGCCGCCTACGAGAAAAATGCGCCATCTGATTATGACCGCAATCCTTATGCCCAGTACGCTGGCAATCCATATGAGAAGAACGCGCCAGTAGACTATGAGCGTGATATTTACGAGAAAAACGCACCGGTTGATTACGACCGCAACCCTTACGAGAAGGAAGCACCCCTAGATTATGATTATTATGGCGATATGAAAGGACAGAATCAAGAAAATCCTTATGCGGGAGGATACAAAGAACCGGTTAGTGATAACCTAAGCAATCCTTATGCGAACGCGCCGCTGCTGGCTGGAAAAGGCAGCGGGTTGAAACAAAATGCGGGAATAGATATTTTCGGAAACCCCACCCGCCAATAGTACTAAACCATTACCTTTTCTCGTTATTTACCGTATCATAGTGGAAAACCTACGAAACAGAGAGACGATGGCTTTGATATCTTCGGAAACCCTACAAAAAGTAACCTCTTTGCCCCCATCTCTCCTAATATTGTTCTTAATAGGAAGATAATGCTTGAAATAATGAATTAATCTCCACAACAAAGTATCTAAGCAAGCAACCTGCTTAGCTTGGGCAAGAATTTATTAGATTGAGTTTCTGAGTTAATTTCTATAGAAATTATGAATTAACTAGCTTATCACAAGGCAAGATTTTAATCTCTTTAAGAGAGAGGTTTAAGTTGAGTTAATGAATTAGTTTCGAAGCAAAATCTATATTAATTTGTTGCTACTTGCTGCACGTTACTTTATCTGAGAATTTTCACTCGTTGTGGTACACTCCAATATGCTCTTAACTCTGAAATTTGGATTAGCATTTTCTTGGTGAGAAAAAATTTAGACATAGAGGAAAAAAATATAATGCCCCTTATATACATGTAAAACGCTTTCATTAGAAGTAGGGCGGCAGAATGGGGGTTCTTATTTCAAACACAAAGACTAAATATATGTAGACAATTATAGATATAACAAATATAACAATAAGGTCATAATTAATCATAAATTTCAAAACAAAAAAAATAAAAAATATCTTCAAACACAACAGCTTCCTTCTCTGGTCTCTGGACAATTTACTATCTAATTAGAGGGCCTCATACACAATACTCTTTACATAATTGAATTAGGTTCATAGCTTTTTAATTCGAATTAAGGCATTTAATTGACCAGCCAACATACGAGAATATATGAGCAAATCAAAGCGCAATTCTCTCATCTCGTGCCCTGTCAGGGAAATCCTATTTGAGATTTACTCGAAGAGGTTGAAGTTCCCATCAAAGTATATCTCTTGAAAGGCTGGGGAGTTTGAGACAAATTGCCTCTTTTGGTTCGCGGTCTTGTGGAAACTCCAGTTAGAAAAATTCGTGTTGACTCTCTTCGGGGTCAATCCATCAGCGAAATCCTCAAGGGGGCTCTTGACCCGCAAAGATATTAGGTGAATATATAAAACTCTATCAATACCTTCTCATTGGTTGGGGTCGAGTTATCAGTCTCGAGTTTCTCTTCAAAGAAGTCATCGATGAGCTTATGATCATCCTTTGCGGAAGAAATAATCAACGACTCTTGGACTTGCGTGTGTTTTGTCAGTTTGTCAGTGAGAGTTTTCATGTTCAAATCGTATTCATCGGGCATGTGCCTTCGATTTTCTATGAAACTGAGCGTTAGGTGATAGCTGCCTGAAGGGCGTACCTCGGCCATCTTTAACTTCATGCATGACTGAAGTAAACACAGTCTTGACCGTCTCTTCGCCGTAAACCGCGCTGAGTTGCTTAACTACTTTCTTCAACAGATCTTCCTCTTGTCTGTGGATTTTTTAAGGCAAGGTATCAGTAGAAATATTACTTTTTCTTATCGTATTTCGACTGGAGGTATTTATTCTGATGAGTCAGGTCGACAATCCTCTTTTCCACGTTTTGGACGTGCTCGGAGAGGTCTTGGTGGACTTTTTTCAAAAATGAGTTCTAAGAAGGACATCATTAGGAGTTATTCGAAAAACTAGCCATTACCTGTCGAATGAGCTCTTCGTAGCTAGTTTCCTCTTCTTGGCCTCCATAAAACGGCACTTTCTCTGGGTCTTGAGGCGAAAGAGGGTATTTATCGTTTCCTTTTCGTTTGATATATTTCAGTAAGCCTTTTTGGCCACGTTTGAACATTCCGTGTACAAACGCGTTATCGAAAGGGTAGTGTTTTTTCTTTCTGAAACTGTACAAGTTCAACTAAAGGACAAAGTTGGCCCCGTTGGAAAGAACATAGTACCTGTCGCACAAACGACGAGAAGTTGTTGTGCTTGAAAAATATTGGAAGAACCTGCTCAGCGAATTCAGTAGGTTTTTTTATCAGCATAGCGCAGCCGTCGTTGCTCCAGCTGACGTAGTCTTGGTACCTTGGATCCTATTTTCCATGGTGAGAAACACAACACCAAGAGCCTTTACTTCGATCATCTGGTAGATGATCCCAATGAATTTAGGAATCCGCTCGGCTGCCTGTTTACCTTGGCTTACTTGGTTACGGAACATAGAGTCAGACATTGATTGTTGAAGGTTCTTCGAGATATTAAGTAAGTCCCCTATTGATAATCTGTCGAAAGAAATCGATTATTAAATTCTATAGTAAGAGGGTTATAAGGACACAAACGCTCTTGTTTTCCGGGTATCTTTCTGTTTAATTAATTCGTGCACCTTGAGAAATTATGGGACCATGAATATATTTTGCGGGCGCTAATACACAAACCTATGGACTTGATTAATTATTTCAATGGAATTGTTTTCAGCTGGGAAATTTCTAGAGCCCTTCTCAGAATATTCGATCATGACGTAATTGCAGATCCCATGAAATTGCTTTTCACCTTTCGCGACGGTTCAGAGGGCTTTCCGCTTGAAAGTCCATGGCTACATGTTTCATGGAAAGCTGAAATGACCGTGAGAAGGACAAAACAGGTCTATTTTGGCTGGGAATGGAGGTTATCAATGCCGCAGCAGCCGATTAGCTCGATTAAGTCTGAGAGTGATGTAAACCATTAATTTTTAGAATTTTTCTTAGAAATTTTCTTATAACTGGTTTTTCAATGATATTTTCATAATAGTACTGAAGTTGAACTGAATGAGCTTGTGCCTTGCAAAAAATAAAATTTCAGACTTCTTAGAATATTATGCCATGATAAGAGGAAGAGAAAGATCTTATTAGCAGCAGCCGACGACCAGCATTCGAAAAGTTGTCGGTAACAGAGGGGTCTAAATGTTATAATTGAATTAGATTTTTCTGGCCATTGGCTTTGTTAAATACTCATTGCGCGTTGCTTAGATCTATTTTCTATCAATTTTCAAAGAAATGGACCCTTCTATTAGCAAGGTATTTGGGAATATGATGCTGGTTTAATGTCCGTAATCTATATATGGTAAGTTACTAAAGGCGTTAAGAAAATCGGAACACGAAGAAAATGCCGAAAAAATCCAGGAGCTATTTCATAATTAATCAGTTAATGCTGCAAATACAATTTACACAGGCTGGATTAGCGAGGGTAATTTCAAGAAGATGCGTCTACTGACCAGCAGTTACAAGATTTTCGAATATTATATTGAAGGAGTTAATCGAAAATTCTATGGGATAGTGCAGGCTGTGAAATGTGGTTGATCACATAACTTTCTAATGAATGAGGTTTTGCCCGTTTGTCTCTCAAAGAAATCGACTTTAGTGTTTCACTGTTTGTAAACTCCCCTTATTCGGTAGTTTTCCTAAGTTCTTTTATAGAGATAGCCTGTTTTGCAGAGATAGCCATGGTTTTGAAGTTACCTTCTAAGCAATTAGTATTATGGTACACGTGCCATAAGAGAAGAATAGTGCTGCATTATGTCTGGTATGCCTTAAAGAAAGAAAACTGCAATCACCTCTCAGTTGCTGGAACAGAGAGTCGCTGTCAAAGTCAAGTGTGAATACCACCAAGCGATCGAGAAATTTAGGCTTTCCTTTTTGTTGCCAAATCGCGTTCGCTTTAATTATTACATTGAGGAGGAGTTAATATAATGCAAGAGATTTAATCTCTTTCAAAAATTGAATCGCAAATGCCAAGCTCAAGCGATTTGAGGTTATAAATGTGAATTTTCTCTCTCTCGCTTTCTCTCTTTCTTGAATAGTTGTATTGATTTCATTAAGAGCTAAGAGACACAACGAAATCATAATATGCAGAGGCTTTTGAGCGGCTATTGAGCAAATTTCTCCTTTTGGCGGTATCGAACCAACTCATGTGGATAGATGCAAAATATATTGTCAAAGCTGCTATGATAACTAAAACTCACATGGGCAATGAGTTTTCTACGATAACTATTAAAGAATCTCTTCAAAGGTATTTCCTATTTCAATCTTGTATCATACGCGATGCTGCGTTTTTTCTGGTACTTTTGTCAACAAATTTATTTTAAAGATAACTTGCTCTTACTCTACCCAACGAACTGAATAGGAATAAATAGAATTTTAATTAATGAAGTATCTATAGAGACAGTTAAGAACGATTCTATTACTTATTCGGAATTTCAAGAGGGAAGCATTGATTTCTGAAAACATAATTTGTTAAGCCATTTGAGAACTCACTGGGTCTCAGTGAACAGAAGGTAAATTTATTTATCGGCGAATCTCAGAATAAACCCTTGATTCTTAAATCGCATAAGAACAAGCTTAGCTGTGAGTCCAACTGAATTATATCTATAATTATTTTAAGAATGCAGCTACCCTGACTCACAAAATCGTTAGTTTATCCAAGCAAATTAAGAAAAATAAGCTTTCATGAAACATCTCTATAGAAATTTCACCTCCGAAAATGATTCATTATTGTTATCTTGAACGAATATAAATGAGCCTATTACCAAAGCAAATAGCGCAGATAAAGTCCTCACTGTCTTTGAACTCGTTAGCAGCCTGAAAACGTGATTTTCTGAACAAAAAAATGGGTAAAAGTAAGAAATCAAAGCATTTGAGTTAGAATTCAATAAAACTATACACTTCCCCAAGATTCCCGACATCATGATGTGTGCAGAAAGGTTCCTTGGTCTCTGGTGGGAGAATGCGACTAGCAACTTTATTAACGCTTGGCAATGGAACAAAAGGAAAATTCAGGACGTCGGCTGCTAATTTTGAGCAGCTCGCAAACACACTCCATGGAAATGAAATACAAAAATAGTTAATTTTCCCAGCAAAGCCTCTATCTTGAGGAGACAGAGTGCTTTCGTCATAAATCAATTTAAAATCTTCCTCTGCACAAATTAAATTTAGCATTTTGTCCTTGCCAAGGCATGAAAATTTTTTCCCTTTAGTACTTTGCTACCGAGCCGTGTTTAGACATACCTGCCTCATTAACTATAATGATTTCGAATAGAGCTCTCTGATATCACTCTGCCATTAATCTATCTATTCTTAAAGGACCTGAAGAAGCAATTTGACTCCTTTTCATCATGAATCGGTTGGGATTCCTACCCTCGATTTCCTCAGCGAAGAAAGACTAAGATAATTTCCATTGTAATTCAAAATCTGATTCAAGATATCTCATTTTTCCATAAAAAATCCTTCATCCAGCATAAGCGCTGGCTTTCTCACAAATGGGACCTCAACTCTGCTAACGATCTATGTCCTAGTGCCATCTTTCGGATCCATTAGGTCCTTGCAACCTCAATTCAAAAATTTCCCATACCATTCCATTTGAATTTCTAAAAGGTCTTATTGAGAGAAATTTCATACTTCAAGACGGTTCAAGTCCATAGCTAGATGCCAAAGCTCGCATAAAGAGCTGTATTCTGCCAAAGCGGGCTTGAGAAGGCCTTTCTGATTTAACGCTATTCGAATGCATTTGGCTCTGTTAAACTTTTTGATTAAAAAATATATTAGGTAACGTATTAGAACAAAGGAACAATGCATTAAATTGAGACCACGAATTTACTCTGGCTCGACAGGTCTGGTAAATTTAACATCAAGCTTCTGAATCTTAATATAAATTTTGAAATTCGAGACTCTATGAACGCACAAGAGCCCAGCCCAAGTGAGAAAACTCACACTACACATGCATGTTGCTAATCATTGATTATTTATCTTAGGATTTCCAACTAAACCAAAGCAACAACCGCGATTTTACTCAGAACATGCGATTAAGAAGCTCCAAGATCTTTACATACAAACTCTCTTCCAAATCCAGAACTCCAAGCAGTTTGAAAAACTCCTTGAGTTTCTCTGCAGCCTCTACGGTTCCTTTGAACTCGACGAAGGCGTCGATGTGTTTCAGAACCCAAAAGACTCTGTGATGCTCTTTTGCGACGGAATTGACCGGAAAGCTGCTGATGTGTTGTTTCCAGCCTACTCTGAGTTCATTTCGCCTTCCCAGATGAGCATAAGCGCCTCGAATCATAATATAGCGATGGTTGTTGATCATTATGAACGAAGAATCGAAAAATTAGAAAGACAGCTTCATGAAAAAAGCCAACGTAAATTTCCACGGATTAGAACATTAGAACTGAGCCTTAATAATATAGAATTGCAAGAAGTTGTTGAGCGATCGAAATCGATTATCAGTTCTTTACTAGATGCAGCGAATCGAGATCAACGGAAACGTAAACCCTCCTTTGATTCAGGAAGATCCTCGAATTTCAGCAAGATCCCTGAGGAAGAAGAGGAAGAATTTCAAGCTGTTGACCCGAAGACTGAGAGTATTTTTCGGCAGCTCGAATTAAATGGAAAAAATTTAATTCTATATTAGGAGTTTCCAGGAGGCACCAACCGACGCCAAGTATCATCTCGCTAGGAGAATCTCCCGCGGAGGATGAAAGACCCAGACCGCTGCACCCAACCACCTTAGAAATTCGCAGTTCGCATTTGCCGATGCATGAAGAGACGCTTGGTAGAAGTGATCATCAGATTTTATCGTCTAAGGAAGGAAAAACGACACAAAAAAAAGCGCTACCTCAAAATTCCGCGACGGAAAAGGGTCTCATTGAAAAGGTGAACGGCAAGGTCTCTCAGATTATCAAATACACTATACATATATCATCACTCAGCGTGATCATCGCGTTGATTATTTTTAGTGTGTCCGCCGTTGTGACCAGAATTGGCCTCGATAATTTGGGTGTCATGAAATTAGAGCTCGTTGACCAAGCGATCTGCTCGGCAGTAGACCCAGCAAAGTTTATGAAAGATCTTGAGTACGTTACAGGCCCTACGCTCATCGCGCTGTCGGTGGTCTCGCTTGCTATCTCGATCGCTAACTATGGCCTCAGGCTCGCATTGGAAAACTTGAAAGCGAAATGCTCTTCAAGCCAGCTGTTCTGGATATTGCCATTATTTGCTTGCATTTTTGAAATGGTGGCTGTAATGTTCATGTTCAAAGGGAAAAACACGCTGTCGGACCTGCAGATGAACCTCTTCAAAATGATATCTATGGATTGCGTTAAGTACCCCGACTCCGCGGTCACTGTGTTCAATGAGCTGTGTGGGATTTTCGGAGAGCAATTGATGTTTACGGTGGTCGGAGCGATACTTTCGATCTACCAGCTGGTATTTTACATCTCAAATGTGTTTGTCATCGATTTCATGCAAAGTCTCAAGCAAATCGCGTAGAATTTAACGGATTTAGTCACTATTAATTTATTTTTAGCTATATTGGCCGTTGAGGCCAGCCAGACCATTTTTTTGCTTAGAAATTATATGTGTGCTATTGTTGTTTGCTTTATATATCCATATTTGACAGTCAATAAAGAAATTATATCTGAATGTCATGAATGACTAGTGATCTCTTTCCTTCATAAATTTAATGAAGGAGTTATCATCAGGTTCTCAGACTTATAAAAAGCTTTGTCTTTTCATTGTTTATTGTTTGTTGGACTCTGAAAGCGATCGGAATACGCAACGCTCATGAGTAGCAATTATTCCAGTTTTAATCCAAATTCAGTTACGCGAACGTATCTGTTAATTAACTTAAGTCCTTAGCTTAAATTGAGCCAATAATTATCGTTAATTTGTTAAGTAAACGTTGAATCTAATCACCATGGCGCTTCCCAAACTCGATCCACCTTGTTTCAAGCTTCCTTTCACTGAACCTGAGCTCTCGACCGACTACCAACCTTTTTCCGCTTTAGACTCTTACGTGATGAGAATTTCTCAGCAACCCCCAAGCGAGATCGAAGAAACCATCAACAAGCTCGTCGCTGCGATGTCAAGGCCCACCACAGATAACGGGTTCAAGGAAGCGATCCGAAACATCGAGGAAGCAAGAGCTTATCAGGAGTCAATGGTCCTCCAGACAGTCATCCACATGAAAAACTTTGATTTTTTGGAGGATGTCTGCAAGTACAATCACTCTCTAAACAAGGACTTCCTCCAAAAGGCCTCGATAAGCGAGACTTACGACTACTGCAACGAAAAATTCAATCATTTTCATCCTAATCGATACATAGGAGGTAAACAAATGTCTTATTATTTTCCTTGTAACCGATTAATGGTTTCCTTTAGGAAAAGAAAGTAATAGCGATATGCAGCTCGAGGATCACCTGTTTTTCGATGATTCGAATAAAATCAAACAAAAGCATCCGGCGTCGTGCTGGATGGATGAAGAGCTTGAAGATTATACTAACAAGAAAGATGATTTCTCAGAGACGCTGGGAGATGAGATGGATATAGCGTTGTCTCCTATTGAAGACTGTAAATCAAAGAAGTTTGTGTACTATTCGTCGAATAAGAAGCTTGTTTTTGGTTTTGATAAAGTTGAGAATCTGATCGATGACAATGTCATTGAAGAGGCTAATAGGGATATACTCAAGGAGCTTGATCATAATATCAATTTTGATCACCCTTGCTATCAAAATTCTCGCTTTTAAAACCAAACCGCTGTGAACAGAGTCAAAGAACTATTAAATGTTGATAGTTCGTGTCTTTGCGGAGCAGAATCCGTAAAATCATTTTTTCAGAGTAAAATTTTAACACTAAAAAAAACTCTGAGAAATTTGAAATTTCTTCGAATTGTTCCATTATGTCACTGTTCAGTTGACTCAGACAAAATTTTAACACTGATTACTTCATTTTTCAATTTCTACATAGTTGCATGCTGCATGCTATTTGTTAATAGTTTTTGAGATACTAGCCAACAACGTTTCAATATACTTTTTCAAAACAGCTTTTCCAAATAAGTTTTCTATAGAATTATCGGTGTTACAGCGAATTCTCCGCTTGCAAGGAATTCGGTACAAAAAAAAAACAGGTTGGAGAGTCCCAAAGTGAAAAAACATTGAGTTGTAATAAATTTTTAGATGAGATACGTTGATGTCTACATACCGGCTTTTTCGAGTTTTATAGTGGCTAGTACATCGCTTTACGTACTGTTAGATTATAGATTTGTATCATTAAGTAGATCCATGCGTTCTAGCTGCTATTAATGCAATTTAAGAAATAGTTGCTCAGTAAATAGCAATTCACACCAGCACTCCGCTAAATGCTGAACCAAGCACGATTTGGTTAATTAAGAAGATGTCTTTGAGTCGAAGTTTGATGTCCATTGTACTCTTAATCACTCCAATCACGATGTAATGACAACATGATCCGAAACGACACTTTTCAATTCAAGAGGGAAATACGAGGAGTAGGAGGAGCTCGAGATAGCTAGGCTCTTGAAAAGCTATTTTTATTCATATTTCTATAATTTGATATGAATATCCTTCTCTAACTCCTTTCACTGATGATTTTACGACTTTAATCAGTGCATATCTATTTTAATGCAATAAACTAATTAAAAAGCAATCATTTTAATTAAGATAAAAAACATGAAAAGCTCTGTTTATCTCCATTATGGACACGATCTCACCTTGAGGAATCTTTCAATCATTAATTTGAAGACTTGACTCATCTCTCTCGCGTGTTGCTCTTGCTGCTGCCGTAAGTATAAAACCATTCACAGCAATGTTAACTGTTTGCAGAAATTTTGGCTTCCTATCCAGCAATCAAAGCAAGACAAGTTTTTGAATGCAATCGAGCTTTTTCGATTTACTGAAATAAATTTTTGAGAAAAACAGGTGCGGAAATTTAATTTCTCAACAGCAGTCAGCTCATAACGGTTGGAAACTATAAATTCTATGATTCATTGTGGGTCCAAATTAATATAAAACACAAAATATCAACCACATCCCAACGCGCTTAATTTAGAGCATCCATTCGAGGATATTTAACTGAAGCGGTCATTAGCCAGATATAATCAACAACAAACGTAGTAAAGCATACCTTGTAATCCAACTCCCTTTGGACATGGAGATAGAGTCATATTCCGAGCTCTTTGAATACGAAAACACAAGCGAATTCATGAATTACCCTCAGCCAACTTTCCCTTATTTCGAAAGCGAGCCGTTCAGGCCTCTCGGAGAGATCCCTGAGTTTTTTGCTCCAGCAGCAGAGACCACGAGAGAAGAGCACAAAACTGACGAGCTAATTCTACCGATCGATGATGCTGAGAAATCGTCAAGGGGTTTGCTTCACAGTCGAGACAGTTTGAAATTTGGAAGAAAACTCATAAAATTAATGAAAAAACACCTCAAGTCAAGCAGCTCCTTTGTCTCCAAATATCTCAAGGTGTCAGGAGAAATAATCACTTCGATTATCGTGATGATGGGGTACCCGGAACCGATTATTGAAGACGTTGTTCATCTTCAAAGGCAAATGCTGCAAAAGTCTTGGGAGCAGTTCAAAAATTGCCTGTCATATCACAGAAATAAGAAAATCTGCGTGGTGAAATCCGAGTACTGGAATGTGATGTTCTGCTCCAAAACTTTCGTAGACCTCGCGCTACAAGCGCCACCATCTACCAAAGAAAGCTACCTCGTGGACTTCATTTTCAAAAATGAAGGCCTCAGCCGCGCCTTTTGCCAAATATTGTTTCTGATAAACAAACTTATTGTGTTGAGTCTTGTTTTGAAAGACGATACGGATAAAGGTGGAAGATTTTTACGTTCGATTAACACGTGCGAAAATTTGATAGTACTGGCTGTTGAGCCAAGGCTTTATGAGTCCTATAATCAGCGAAGCGGAAAATTTGCCAATGAGTGCTGCGGTAAATGCAAGGTCTGTAAATCGAAAGCAATCCCGTCTAATATTGACGGGTTGTTGCGAGAAGCGAGACTAAACGCTAATTTTCTTGTGAAAAGTATCTTGGAGATCATCCCAAAGAGCTTAGACACGGTTCAAGATGATCAATTATTTTCTTTAATGTATATCTTAGTTCAGAGTTAAATAAAGTGAATTGATTCCCATACTTTTTTCCTCATTCTGTAAATTTAGTTGAACATCTAAAATGTATCATCATGCACGCTCTGCACTGAATCAGCGGCCATTTGGAAAAAAAATTTTCTACAGTGGTGAGCTTCGTTTAACCTTCAATAGCAAAGGCTTTTTTAGGATCAACTATACATTTGTTATTAAGACTCCATTAAATTTGCACATACCGATTCTACTGAACTAACTTCTATTTGAAGCCCTTCAATGAAATTAAGTTTTGAACTGGAAAAACGGAAGGATCAAATAATTAATGAATGAATGCAGGGATTTTGACATATTCTTCAATCAACAGACATTGAACTGGAATGATTTCACAAAAACAAAAATAAAGTTACTAAACATTACAGAAATTGGACATTGGACGAGCGTTAATACTAAGCTGAGGCATTGATACTAACCCAGTCTAATAAAATTTTAGAGGGTGTCCAGACAAAACGCTTCGGCCTTCAAACCCTGGCCGAAAGCCATAAGTTTCAGCAGAGACAGTAGAAAAAAAAAATGTCCTCTATAATGAGTTCGGGCTCCCTCTGGAACCAAGCTAGACGATTTCCTTTTATCTAAGGCTACAGCAATGATTTCCCTAAACTCTGAGGCAATTCTCTACAATCCGTATTCAGTAGCCTTAAAATTCCCTCGCATAGAGAAATTATTTGCATCACTTTTAAAATTCAACGGCTTTCTTCGGTTTTTCTGGGTTTATCATATCATAATGATTCCACGGCTCAAGTAAGAGCCTTATCGAAAATGGAAAATTGGGAAAATGAGTGCCATATATTCCTTGCTCAACTTATTCTATTTTATCGATTATCAAGACTTGGAACGTTAAATTAAAAAAAAAAAATTTTTTTTTGCATGAAAATACCTCTTTAAGGAATCGCGTAATCCAAAATTTTATGAACAGTAAATGGAATGGGAATGGAGCATAATCAATTATTGTTGAATTGCTAGGCAGTTTTCGATGGTGGAAGGAAACCTAAGAATCAAAAAAAATATTTCTCCATTGAAAAGTGGGTCTTTATCACAGATTATAGCAGTTCAGAAATATGTTTCGATTCAAGAAACAACAACTCAATTCCATCGGTGTGAAGGCAATCTGTTCGTTTCGAGTTTTCAGAGTTCCTTTGCGATTGAGAAATTTCTCATTTCAAGTGGCTGGCGCGTGTATAATAGCAAAAATGGTAATTATTTTTCCCAAAATAGGCCTTTCTGAACGCGATTAAATTTTTCAAAATGCATCGGTCCTAATGCACCTGAGCTTTTTGGAAATTTATTTTTGTTAAAAATTTCTCTCGAGCAAACACCTTCTGAAGATAAATCGTTCTATTATTTCTTAAAGCTGGAGACTTTCAATTTAATCAGTAGAATCCGATGGTGGAAAACACTGTTTCAATATCTTTGGTTTTCGTGATTCCAAAAGCCTTCATTTGCTGTATTGCCTTCCAAACTCCTTGAGTCTCGCGGTGTCTCCTGCCAAAATTCAATTTCTGCTGTGCATTTTTTTCGATTGATAATTCATTCATCAACTCTCCCACTTGCTTCATTTTCGTGGAAACCTTGAGCCTTTCAGTCGACATCAATTGAGGAGTGGGTAATGACATCGACCGGCATCAAGTGAAGTCTTTTTGAGAATGACTCCTGTGAAGCGATTTTGAAAAAAATAACCTTTAGAAATTTTAATTAAATACTTAGCTTACATCTTGCTCATGGGAAATCCATTTATTTTTGATCTCTCCGCTCTAAAAGAGCTATGCAGTGCCTAGTCCCCTCTATATGATTGAACCTCACTGTTTTGTAAAATACTTAAAGATGTGAATATCAATGCTTTGGGAGTGCTTATATAGGCAGTGAGTAGTAGAAATGCAGCGATGAATCTTCATAATTTGTCATGTGTCTCTATGAGTTGTTAGCCCACGCACGGAAAGGCCAATGAATTAAATTTTGTTCTTCGGGACAAGATATCTAAAATTAGTGTTGTAATTAATCAGATACCGGAACCTTTTGTGAAACTTTTTCTGGCAAGAAATTTTTTTTTTTAAATTCTAAACCCAGTGGCCCAAGTCTCAGCCGACAGCCCCCCCTATTGCCTTCATTTCGTAGATTTTGCATTTGAGATAGATTAGAAACTCGCAATTAACATTTTTCTAAAGAATTAATTACCAGAAGGAGTGAGCTCGATAAGAACCATCTATATGCCGAATCAAAAATTTATAATTCCCGATTTTAATCCACCGAATTCAACTCGCACGATTATAAAAACAGAGAAAAATTAATCGATTTGCTAATGAACTTTCAAGAAGGTAACCGGTTTTCTTCCTATTTTTCAACTGATTATACCCCCAACAGACAGCGGAAGCAGTGATCAAGAGACAACGAAGAGCTTCAAGTGTGAACACCCCGATTGCAACAAAGTATTCAGGTTCAAATCCGAGGCCGTGCGGCATTCCCTGGCACATGCGAGTGATCGTCCGTATGTGTGTTATTACGAGGGCTGTGAGAAGAGTTTCAAAAGAAGCGATGCGCTGGCGATCCATGCTAGAATCCATACCGGTGAAAAGCCTTATGTGTGCCCCGTGGGGTCATGTAAGCTAGCCTTCGCAAGCAAGTCGGGTTTGAGGTATCACGTACTCAAGCACAAGAATAATAAAGTCTACAAGTGCGATTTTCCATGTAATCTTTTTTTAAAAGCATGGGTTTTTGAATAGTCTTAAAATTTTTTGAAAATAGCCTGCAATCGGTCTTTCTTAACACTCAACCAGCTGAAGCAACACCAAAGAACAGCGAGAGTCCACAAAGTGCCTAGGAAGCTCCAACAATCCGGAGAAGAGTCAGATTCGAATGAAGTGAAGTCGAAAGAGTCTGTTTCCCTCGAATCGCAGGAATCAGAATCTAGAAAGCTCATCCAAGTCGCCCAAAATCGCCTTGAATACCAACAAAATCGTCCGGATTTGAGCACCCTACACGTGATCGAGAGACCAAAAGAAGCTTCTCAGAGCAATATAATCCTCCCTGAAAGGCTTATAGGGCCTCAGCTCACCTATCAACCTAATTTCTTCAAACCAAATTTCATTCTCTCTTCAATGGCTGATTTGAGCGGCATGAACGACCAAGTGACACTGCTGAAGCGGATAAATAAGGTCATCGATGAAAATCTCGCTCTGAAGAAGAGCCTTGAAATTTGCCAGCAACTGATTGAGCTTTACCAGTCCAATCGTACGGTCCCGTCAAATAATTCCTTCCAAGGAAACCAGGCAGCATCATCTCGTTATTAATCGGCTGCTTTTAATCCTGAGGTCCTGCTCAGTCAGTCAGTTTTTTCAACCAACGCAAAGGGTCTTAGATTTCCCATTGAGTGGCTTGGTGGTGATTGGCGGTGGGTCGTGGAGGCGGCATTACTTCAAATCGAGATATTTTTTCTTCTATCAATTCATATTTCTCTAAATAATATACCTTGTATATCGTAATGATATTTCGAGCAATGGAACTTCCATCGCAGATTCTCTCTCTTTTTTGTCTTCATACATTGCATATCATAGTTCTTTGAGTCGCTTCAAAACTCACCTCTTAATTTCTGTCTCGAAGCGTTCATTTAACATAGCTCTTTTTGGAAACTGAAAATACATTTGACAGGTGAATACATCATAAGTAGGTTTGGTCGAACCAGAAAATTTCTTGGTTTTTCAGAAGCACATCAACCCACTGAGGATAGCGTTTCATCAGTATTGCGGTCTTCTTTTTGAAATGATAAGGCAGACGTAACTGTTACCACTTTATCAAAAAAAGTGCATTCATAATTCAAACACATAGTTTTCATGTCGAGACGATCAATTGCTCAATTTTCTCTTGATTGCATTCTCAGATGTAGAAATCCTTCAGTGTGTCTTTAAATCCAGGTGAAGTTGACTCTGCTCAGCAAATCACCTAGTTCACTGAAATAATAGCATAACACAAACCATCAATTCAGAGTTCATTCAATGAACCACACAGAAATGGTCCTTATTGGATTTCCTTTATCAAACAATAGAAGAAAGGAGACCTCATAGGAGAGGCAATGCTGTTGTGGGATTTTGAAATCCACTTCTTGGGAATTGCTTACGTTTTCATTCATTCAACAGTAATTACCGAACTGCTTCATGATATTTCCCATTGAGATTCACCCGCGTTTCATTGATTGTTAAATTCTGGGCCCATCATGCCTTTAGGTTTCAATTTTGAAACTAGAGAATCTGTCCGCTGGCTTTCATTAAAAAAATGAGTTTTAGAAATTAGAGATGGAGTTTGAACAAAGCTACCATGCGGCTTTGGAAGCAGCGGTTAGTTAACTTTGGAATAAATTCTCAATTGAAATTTTCGTTTGCCACGAGGGTTTCAAAATGCGCTGGCTATGCTTGGATATTAAAAATCATTTTCCAATACTATTTATTAAATGGGCAATCACCCTTTGAGCGAATAAGAAAAATTCTATTTTATGAAGCCTCCAAATTAGGAGCTCAAGGTTCCCTGAGCACTGAAACTTTTTCCAAGTTCCATTCTTAGAAATTGTTCTCCATTATGACTTGGAGATACGCTTTGGAAGTAAACATAATACTCAAAGCGTGAGATATTGTCATTATTATTATTCATATTCCACTGGGAATTTTAAGGGAATTTTTGATTGTTGTTAATATTGCTATGGACCACCGTGGTGGGGAAGCTCTTCAAGACAAATGCCAGTTGAAGGTAACAACACATTAATTCTATTTTTTTTTTCTTCTTCTTTGTCCTCCTAAAATAGTTAATCAAAACTCCTGAAATTTAGTTTAACTATATAATAAATTTCTAAAAAAGAATTTTGGATTGATCGGTGAGATGTAGGTGTCGCCTGAGCTCAATTTCCAGGTGTTTTTTTAGAAATGGATTTCCTGCTGAAAAGAAGTTTTTGTGAGCAAATTTTTTTTTGAATTTGATAAGAAATTTTAGAGGAGACCTAGTGCCTGCAGCAAATTTATGATTCTTTGAGAGCTGCTTCAAAATACGGTAGAAAACACTACAATTATGATAGATAATCGGCTGAGAAGAATATGAAGTAATAATAGTAAATAGAAAACATTGGAGCTTTGTATAAGAGTAACGATTCTGCTAATACTCTTTAGCGAAAATAGGTTGCGAGCTTAATAACACAGGAAATAGTGATTCGGTTGCTAAGATATCCATCCTCTTCGTTTCCTCCAGCAGAGAAATCAATCATTTTCTCTCACACGTTTCTTTTTGAGTTCGGTTCCTTTCTCCAATTTTGCTTTATTAGTAGTTCTAAACATTTCACCAGCGCTTCCTTAGCACACCCTTCTTTTTTTTTCTTTGTATTTCTTAGCTCCTCTTCGCAACAATGCTCTGAGTCTCATCATTCTACTTCTACTTCGAAGATATGCAAACTTCAGCGTACCTCGGTCAATATCTGAATAAAATCTCTTCGGTAGAGTTCAATTTGAGTCCTCAGCGGGTTCTTAATCGCTTCGATAACCCAGAGTTTCATTTATATATTGAGCATAAAATCGCATCCCGTAACACGAAAATTGCCACTTCTCTTTGCGAGGGTAGGCAATGTCATTCTGAAGATATGAGAAATGGGATATTTGAATTCTTTTTGAAGCTCTTTGAGGAGGTTCTCCTTGCCTTCTTCATGGATTATCTCCGAGTGTATTCAAGGCCATGAGCTTGGAAGTTGAAGGCTGCATTCCTAATCGATCTTCTATTTCTTTCCTTGTATTAGCTTTGGTAACGATCTCATATAGAGAATGCGGGTGGATTGTATATGCTCTTGTATCTTTGACGAGGTGGTAATATATTTTAAAATAAAGGCAAATTTACTTCAGATGAGTATGAGTCAAAGACCTGCAAAGCAAATTCGAGGAAACTCATCGCCATAGTAAATAGACAATGCGAAGGTTTGATTATGTCACAACAACCTCAACTCTAAAGTCGATTGTATTCACTTATAAATCTACGAGAAACGAATCACTAATGTACATGTGATGTTGTCAGTTCTAAACCTCTAGCGGCCTCCCCTAAATAATTCAACTATCTTGCTCAAAACATAGTGAAATTGAACGTAATCAGACTATTTTATCTTCTTATGCAATATTGAACAAAGTGAAGGCTCTGATATTTCAGTAAAAGAAAAAAAGCCTTTCAGCTTCTAATTACTTCTATAGAGGCACTTTAAAATATGACCGAATTTGCCCTTTAATAAGTTCAATCCAATCGATTATCTGATAGTCTATCTATTTCTTGATAGAAAAAGAGAATAGTTGCCGACAGCACGAGAATATTTCCGCTTTACTGATGAAATAGGGGCTGAGAATCCCCGATATTTGCTTCTGATTGCAGAATAAAGTTATTGGATTCAAATCCTTTTATGTCTTGGGAACCTTCATCTACAAGACACGAAGCCTTTTCTCACTCTTTTTCCTCACAAAATAATTAGCGTTGTATCAACTCTCTGCATTTCCTTGCGGCTCCCAATAGGCTTATCCAACGATTCGAACTCTTAAGTTTGCGAAAAGAGAAACTGTCTTTTTCAGAAGTGGAATTTTCTATAACTCTGAAATTTTTGAGTGCACTTCTTCTAATGCATTAAAGAGTTTTTACGAACTTTAATTTTTTAAAAACTTCTTTAGTAAGAACCCTCTCAAAAATTTGAAAGGCCGACAACTTTAACTTTGGTCAATTTAGTCTTTGGAAAATAATACATTGGACCTGTGACCAGTTCAATGATTTGTTATTACAAAAAGTGAGTTCATTGTATTTCGCTCACTCCTTTCCAACTATCAAAGACTTCAGAATTGCCTCAGTCTCTCTTCAGCTCGAGTTCCATAAGCTCATTGGTCCATAGAGCAGAATGAATGGAATATTTTCAAATCGGTTTAATTTGCTGCTTTTTCAAAATATATAGCGCTCTAATTTAAATAGAACGCTGGAAAATAATCATAGCGCTTTTCATTTAAGTGCTAAGCTTATTTACATCTTGTTTCTTGGCTGAACCAGCGACTGAGGGACCTCCCAGCTCTAGAGACTCTCAAACAGAGCACAAAGCTGCCAACACTCACTTCGGTACCTCTCCTATTAACAATTGATGAAGATATCAATGCCAATTCTCTAGCAGCATCACCATGAGTCATCAGGTATGAGGTGCTTCACTCCTCCTCGCATACAGATTATTCCTTTCACGTCTGGAAAGAAGTGAAAAATGCCTTTGATTTAAATTTTATTTCGGGAATGAGATATCTATAATTAGTGTTGTTTTTAATTGATACCAAAGCACATTTGAAAAAATTTTTCTTGACAAAGCGACATTTTTAAATTTCTCAGCTCTGTGAATGCAATTCTTTACACAACGAACCTCCTACGACCTCACTTCATAAGTTTTTTAAACGTTAGAAACTTCCAATTAACGTTTTTTCATAGACTCGCTTCTCAGAGGTCCTCAGATTGATCAGGACCAACTATTCTCATATTCAAAAATTTATAATTCTCTATTTTAATCCACCGAATTCAACTCGCTCTCGCTTATAAAAACGCAGAGAAATTAATCGGATTATCCCTATGAACGCAGAACGTAACCCATTCTCCTCTAACTTCTCCACTAGAACTACTCCGAATAGATAGCCAAAGCAGTGATCAAGAGACACTCAGAACCTTCAAGTGTTCGCACTCAGGTTGCGGCAGAGCATTCAAATTTAAGTCGGAGGTCGTGAGACATGCTCTGATACACACAAACAGTCGTCCTTTTACATGTGAGCACGAAGGATGTGGAAAAAGCTTCAAAAGAAGTGACGCGCTGTCGATTCATTTAAGAATTCACACCGGTGAAAAGCCCTATGTGTGTCCTGTGGGGTCATGCAAGCTTTCTTTTGCAAACAAAGCGGGTTTGAGGTATCACGTACTCAAACACAAGAATAATAAAGTCTACAAATGCGATTTCCCATGTAATTTTTATTAAACAAGGCAATAATTTTTGAAATAGTCGTGTAATTTTTGAAAATAGCATGCAATCAGTCGTTTTTGACGCTCGCTCAGCTGAAGCAACACCAGAAAACCGTTAGAGTCCATGACACGATAGGAACCCCGAAAAAAGATCAAGTTTTTGACTCTGGTGAAGAGCCAGATCCCAATGAAATGAAACAAAAAGAGTCTATTTACCTTGAGCCGCAGGAACCAAACCTCAGAAAAGTCCACCAAACCTCCCAGAACCACTTTGAGTACCAAACTCGACCTGAATCAAAGGTCGAGCCGAGCGGAGCGAAAAATATCTCACAACTTGATGCGCTCTTATCCGAAGGATCTCTTGGAAATCAGCTTCTTTTACAGTCAAACATGTTCAAATCAAATGTTGTCCCAAGTTTCCCTGCAGTTACCGATCTTTCAGGTGTTACTGACCAGGCAACATTACTGAAGCGGATAAATAAGATTATTGATGAGAACATTTCGCTAAAGAAGAACCTTGAGATCTATAAGCAGCTCCTTGAATTCTACCAGTTCAAGTTAATGTCCCCATTGAGTAGTCACCTGCAAGGGGATCAGACTACATCAACACACTAACAACTAGCCGCCTTTAACCTGATCTTAAAACCTGGGCTCAGACACATTGCTCGATTAACGGAAGGGATTTTAGATTTTCGGTTTCGGTGGCTTGGTATAAGTTGACGAGAGACCGCGAAAGCGGTTTTTTTTGTCACAGTGAGACGTTTGTTGGACCAATTCATATTCCATCTAATAATAAAAATATATCCTATAAGGCCTGGAGAGATATTTTTTGAACCAATCTCCATGGTTAAGCAAAATTCAGCATAAAGCTATCAACAATAGCTGAAATGCTCTGAATCTAAGTTTCATAACATCATCTATTTGTTTTTACGTGATGATCTATTGAATTTGATATTTCATTGAGTTGCCTATAAAACTCGCCTCTCAATCACGTGTTTACCAGTTAATACATAATTGTTGGGTTTGGCTGCAGTTCTTTGGATTTGCAGTGATACCAATTGATGCTTTTCATTGCAGGAAACGAAGGATTTCTCCTTCAAAATATCAAATAACGTCGAAAATGCCTTTACGAATTGCATCAAACTGGATATATTCGCTGAGCGCATTCGGTTTATTGGCCTTCAGTCAGTGATTAGACCCTCTAATCGAAATTTACAAAATTTTACTTTCCTATTTAAAATCCAAAAGTAGATGATATCAAGTCCTTCTTTGCGCTTTTTAAAAATTTAGTCAAATAAAATACTTATATGAGAGCATGAATGAGTGAATATATGGATTTGCGAGATGGGCCGTTGAGTCTTGCTTGATAAAAGCGTAGGTCATCATGACATAGCTAAACTGTCGCATTAAAAATTTTGCGACAACAGATTTATTCTGAGATACATGAAAAATCACGAGTGTACACATTCTCCTGAAAATACATAAAATATCTAGAGTCCTCCTCATTCTAGCGATTCTCTCTATTAAAGCTGAAATTCTCCCCAAAATTTGTCCCGTCCTGATTCTGTAGCATACATCTATATTTTCAATTCAATGATATCTCATGCTCAAAGAATCAAACTGCTTACTGCTGCCTTTCGTTCACTCATAGCTCAGAAACAAAGGAGCTAAACAAAGCTTGAGAAAAAAAAAAATGATAAAGAGATAGACGATTGCCAGAGATTCCATGGGTGGATGGTTTTACCTATTTTTCTGAGAAATGCCTTCGTGTTGTTAAACGACAATCCCTCCCCTATCTTGGTTAAGCAAATGCGTTCCAAGGGGCTTTAGCCAAGAGGCTTGAGTATTTCAGGCAAACAGCACTCTTTTTTTTAAATTTCAGTTAATTGTTTTGTTCAAATCCCTCCCAATAATATTTCAGGTAATTCTATGTTTCTCTAATTTTCCTACTATTGCTTAAGAATTGAGAAAACTCCGAACCTTTGCTACTCTCAAGCTTCATTATTCTGGAATGATGGAAGTGGTGGGCTGGATATTTCAAGAAAAGAAAAGTACAATTCGAAAAACCTTTACTCAGTCAGATTTTGGTTTCAGTGGATTTGGAGAGCCACTGCTTTTTCTGAAAGAGTTAAGTTCAGTTCAGAACAAATCAGAACCTTTTTTTCCCTTCCTGCCATGAGCTAAATAAAGCCAGCGATTGATGCATGGATATTAATAATCATTTCCCGAAATCGGTTTTCGAAATGGTTAATCAATCTTTGCACCAATCAGAAAAAATTCTATTTACAGACTCATCTAATTTGAGATTTCAAGGTCAGTTTGAACCTGAAAACATTTTCAAACTAATAATGAAATTTCTTTAAGATAAGGGGAACCCAGGCCTCCTTGAGGAGTGAGTCAGTCGGCATAAGAAACTGATGATGGCCATATCACAGGGATCTTATATCCTTAGCATTTCTTCTTCGTTGAGATATCAAGGAACCATGGAAAGCATTAAAGAATTTAAAGGTTTTAATGGATCCATGAGGTGGGTACATGTGAGCTGCGTTAATTCCTTGTCTCCAAAAAGCTCTCGAAAAAGATTCTTAGGGGCTCACATTGTTATCGGCCAATGCGGCGAAAAAGTTTCGCAGGATAATTCCAATTAAAGACGAAGCTCCAAAACAATTTCATTTCCCTTAATAGTTCGATTTGGCGCTCCGAATTTTGAATGAGGTAATATATAATCGAACTCCTAAGAAATTTGGAGACTCTGGTCTGAACTACTGGTGCAGCTCGACTTGAGCATAAGCAGTTTTTGCCTCGGAGGAATTTTCTTGATCAATTTATGAATAATGGACTTTCGCAAGAATAGGAATCGCATGCATCTGCAATATGGGTATAACAACATTGTATTCATTTTTTACAAGAGAAATCAAAGCGATATGATCGAAAAAATAAATATGAACGGAATATGTAAGTAATAACAAATAGAAAACCTTCAGGCTTATATTATCATAAAGTTGGTGCTGATACATTAAACAAAGCTAAATTGAGAGTTAGAAGACGGTTTAAACTCAATAACTAAAACATGAGTGATCCAGATTGCCAAGATACCCATCCTCCTCATTTGCGGCAGTAGATAAATCAATCATTTTGTCCCATACATTCTCCTTTTGAATTTCAAATTCTCTCTCCAATTTCTCTTTATTGGCTTCTCTGAACATTCTCACCAGCGCCTCCTTATCCCATCCCTCTTTCTTCTCTCTGTACTCCTCTGCTGCCCTCTGCACAAAAGCTCTGAGTCTCTTCACTCTACTTCGAAGATATGTGAATTCTATCTCCAATGCGTCTCTAATCATTATCTGAGTAAAGTCTCTCCTATGGGGCTCAATTTGAGTCATCTGAGGATTCTTATTTGCTTCGATAAACCAGAGATTCATGTCTGTATCGAGCATAAAATCGAAGCCCATGATCCGAAAAGTGCCACTTCTCTCTTCAATGGCAGGAAGAGTCATCCTGAGGATATGAGAAATTGAATTTTTGAATTTCTTTCGAAGTTCGTTGAGGAAATTCTCCTTGCCTTCTGCTCCTCCAGTTATTATGTTCTAATTCATTCATCATTAGCTTTGAAGACCGATGAGGATCTACCTTGCTTAATAAATCGTCTGCTATCATCTGGAATGTCGAAAGCTGCATATCCAATAGTTCTTCTTTTTCTTCCGCTGTCTTGGCGTTGAGAACGATCTCATCAGACAAATGCGAGTTTGTCAGATGGCTTTGCTTCTATAAGAGAGTTTATTAAGAACGTCTCCAAAGGCAAAGTTGAGAGTTTACTTCAGATGAGTTTGGATCAAACGTCTTTAAAGAAACTCGAGCGAACCCATCACGGTAGTAGGCAATCAGAGGGTTTGTTGACGCTATCAACACATAGACTCTAAAGTCGAATTTCTGTCCATTATAAACCAGCAAAGGATTGCTAATGTATTTCTGAGCGATCAAATCACCCTTGCGCATCCCGCAAGCCGCTCCATTCGAATAATTCGCAAGGAGAACTTTCTCCAGTTGATTTGAGATGACCTCGACTCCTTTGCCTTGATGACTATACGACCCGACTTTCAAAAGAAATTGAACCGGCTCCTTAACTTTGGCCTGAGCGTATCCCTCCGACCTGATAATCTCAAAGAATTTCTCGCACTCCTCCTTCTCTATTTTTTGATATATTTCAGAACAAGATAGCTGAAGATAGTTACTGAAGAGCCGATAAGAAGCAGGGAAAAACTTGTCGTAGTTTATACATGTTTTTGGGAGATTCCTTTGCTTATATCCCCTTGAAAGATCAGATTATTGTTCAATTCGAGAAAAATTTTATTTGTTTACTCGTAGTACTTAACAATGGCATCTTTCTCCGCAATCGTAAGCGCGCCGTTGATATTCCCGTATGCCTGAGTGATGCCTATTGCCAGAATTATTAACCACATCCATCGCGATCTCTTACATCCATAATCCATTCCAGCGTTCCGCAAAACGTCAAAATTCAAATCATCACCATGCATCACGCTGATATTTGGCCTTAGAGTCGTGTATTTGATGCGATCTTGATTCTTTTTCCTAGCGACCGGAAGATAAACTGAATCAGACACCTCCTTAAGCATCTTTTGCACTGGCCCTAGACAAGAATTCACACAATGTTCCCGAGGAATAGAGCATACGGAGGAATAGCGTGGACAACACGTTGTAGTGCTGGAAGAGATTGGAGGGTTGGATCAAATTGAGCATGTCCACTTCATCGCAGTAGTTTCTGTTAATGGTTAATTTGTAGTTGACAATCCCGGTCCTGTTATCTGTGAATTTGTCGTATAGGCCAAGTTTTCTGAACACGTTGGCCTCGGCAAGGATGTCCCTCGGATAAGTTTCATTGTTGTTAATGGCGTTGATTAGGCCCTCAGTAAGCAAGGGAATTGTGAAATATTTTTGGTTTTCGGCTGAAGCAAAAGCAGCAAGGTCGCCTTCTAAGCCTTGGCAATCAGTGTCGGGGAGATTCTCGTAAAGACTGTGGTATCGGAATTGATCTGACCATGGGTTGTAACTTTCGTCGATGGTATCTAGTTGAATAAGACAAGGAGGTTGATGAGGCGACTTTTACCTTCTGGGGTAAAATGCGTGTGATCAAGCTCAGAAATTAGAAGCTGCTGCTCTAAATCCGTAAACTGGTCGGTCAATGCGGTCGCTGCTCGTACTATAGATGTTTTAGATAACCATAATGCGCGCAGAAACGTGTTACTTCTTGATACTCTTAAATTGGTCGCATGAGTAATAAATAGAAGGGATAGTAAAACAATTGTTAGAGAAGCCCTTTTCATTAGTTTTCTGAGTGTATACAATATGTCAATAATAGTTTTTTACCTTAAATAAAACACGAATTTTTACCGTTATTAAATTTCGAGATTAATCAAATTCAAAGGAAACTTCGGTAACCCATAATCGAATTTCGTTAACACTCTTTCTCGAAATTTCAAAGCCACATCTCGTTACATAAGAACATTTTATGGGAACTGCTGTCTTAAAAGAAATCGGACTTAATAGCCAACAGACTCCAAGCTAATAGGTGTTATTATCATTGTCTGAAAAATGCATCTAAAGAATCTTCTAATGATGAAGCAAAGGATAAAAATATTCGATAACTACATCTGACCGCCTGCCAAGTTCTTAGTATTTGAGCCAAAGCATATTATGTGTAAAATCCAAGATGACGGGTTCTGAGCAAAGATAGATAAGCAGATATCGCGCAATTGAACTAAAATTGATCTATCTGATAATGATGATAATAATAACATTATGACGAGAAATTTCATTGACTTATGTATCAAAAATTCATTGAAAGAATTAAGTCCAGTCAAAAAACTTTGAAACTTATCTTATCTATCTGCTTATAGAGGGGACTCTTTTCTAAATTGTTTATTTACAACTTAATACTAGCTCTAAACATCCTGAGGTATCTGAGACCTAACACAGTTTAGACATTCATACTAAGCTTCTTCTTTAATCTTATACTTTTCAATGATACTCTCTCTCTCAGCTTTTGCTTTCCGTTTAGCTCGGATCGCCGAGAAGTCAAGCGTTGGCATTTCCTTTTCTGAACGAGGTCTACTCCTCAAGAAATATATCTCATATTTCAGCTCTTTTTCATGCATCAGTCTAAATTTTTCAATTAAACCAGCTGAATCTTTAATAGAGTCGTACTTTTCGAATTCTAACACGTCGAGACCAACTTCCCTGTGTGTCAGCTCATCCAAGAACCTAACTGCTCCTCTGAGATTTTCAGTGTAATAGCCTGCTTGCTCCTGCTGCAATATCTTATAGTCCGAGCGGAATCGACTCATAAAGCTTAAAAAAATTATACATATTGATGCCTAAAAGTAATTAAATTTGTTCTTACTTCAAATTCGAGTATATCCTCTTCGGACACCAACGAAGCATAATATAAAGCGCAATCGGCGTCAATTCGTCAGCACCAAAATCACTTTTCATGGTCGCGATATTTACTACGTAAGAAATCATATTGAAGGCCTCCAGCACAGTATTCGATTTATTTATTGGAGTCAGCTTATAATCAATCTCAGCGAACTCTGAAAAAACTGATAAGCGCGCAATTAAACCGGCATGAATTACTCGAAGCAACATAATTCCAGAGCTCTTCACAGCGGTTCGATTCAGGGATCTCGAGATGCTGGAAGTTAATCCACTCCAGTGTCTTACACCTCATCCAAAACGCTTCGTCTGCTCTATCGTGCGCAGGGAATATCCTACGTTATCAATGATGAGTAAACCATTATCTCGCGGCACTGTCATTACTTGTGGTAGAGCTTCTTCCCTACATATTTTTCGATCTCTTCTTGCGCGAGTTTTTTGTCCTCTTCCTTGAGTTTTTGCATCTGAGGCGCCGCGATGTCGAACAGCATGTGAATAAATCTACTATATGTCTCACTCACCCTATATGATCACACCATTACACAAACAAACTCATGAGTCAATTACCCATTTTGGTCATTGAACTCCGTGCTGCAGTTAGTCACCGCTTCTCTCACAGCTGGAATCGACGCATAGTGATCAAGGAATCTAGATGAACGAAACCATTACACCTAACATCCTTAAAAGCATAACTTACTGATTGAGACTGTAGCAATGCTCATGGAATTCACTAGGTAGTTCTTTATTATCTTTCGCAGGCTCTCGCACGCTGCTAGATGTTTTCTTTTTAGGATCCCTTGGAGTTCCAAAGTTCATCACAGTCGTATCTATCGAGGAATGAGTTGAAGCTGAACGGAGAGGTTATTAATTACTTGTAAGTTCATTGATAAAAGCGAGCTTTCCGGCCAGACAGTCCTTTTCGTTTTGAACTTGAATCTTGTCTTCCGAATTTGGATTTATTGGAGCCCGAAGACACAGATGCATTTTCAGAGTGCTGCAATAATCGCGGATTAGTGCCCGCTGCAGAATTCGCATTTTTTTATTATCTAATTGCCGTATTTGCTCGTTTCTTCGCTTCAGCGAATCAAGACCGCGCAGAAGCTGAATCTTGTTGGTTTGGGCTTTCGTGTAGATTCTCCCACTACTTTCTGCGAGTTCTCCAACCATCTCATGAAGCATCTTTTGGAAGTTGTTTATTTTGTAAGCAGGATCCAATCTCTTGATGTCCTCCAGCAGGAAGCGAGACGATATATGCACACTGGTGTTATTTTTCTTTTTAATAAGTTTATTCTCCTTTGTGTTAAATCTCTCTTTCGAAAACTCTAAAATATCTTCAATAGTAATCTCGTCATTCCCAGCAGTTATTGAAAGGTCTTTGATCTCCTCAATCGCAAGCAGAATCTGCTTCAAATTGTGCTTGCATTTGGCAACCAACTGTCAATTACATATATCAGTTAATTCGATACAAGCAAAAGATGTTCTTAGTACCTTTTCGCTTTCTGATAAATCTTTACTATAGCCTTGTATCTTCAAAAAATCGTCAACGTATGACGTTATTGCTGATTTGGGAAATTTGAGGTCGAAGAAATTCACATAAGTCTGCTCCGGAGCTGTCTTTAGGGAAGAAATTGGAAATTCTTTCTCATCGGCCACAATCCTAAGTGAGAAAGGGGGTAAGTTTCCATGGCGAGATGCCAAAAAATTACTTTTTGGCGAATCTAACGGCCTGACCATCAATTTCATTAATTTTGCTCTCTTGAGCGGAGATACTCCTCGCGAGCGTTCTAATCTCCTCTACAGAGAGACAGAAGCTCTTTATGTTTATCCTCCTCGAAGGCTCTGTTATCGTATTATCGCTCAAGATCATTTCACGGACTTGCTTGCAATTCACATTGATCAACTCATCGAAATAAGTTTCAATTGATGTCCTATATTTCTGTGTAAATACTAAAGCTATCAATGTGAGCTACTTGAAGAACTTAATGTAAGGATTCAGCACTGAAAGCTCTTCGCTTTGGGGATAGGTGTCCTGGAAGATGACTCGATGGAACAGCTTAGTCACCTCAGTAAGAGTCACTCTACACTTGGGTAACTCATCGACGACTTCATGCACGTCAGGGTTTAGCAGCATCGGGATTATCCAGTTGGTAAAGATCATCCTGGCAAGGACATCATGGACGTCTTTCTTTTTCATAGCTGGGAACTAAGAAACGGAGTTAACTGCGGTTTTGCATCGAAAATCCTACTTTTTCTTGTACAAGGACTGTGGTGATCTTCGCAAGGATCCTGATACTCACGGGCATGGAATAAAAGTTATCGAAGAGCGATTGCAGCAGAGGATTGACGTATGAAGTGAGCTTGATTAAGTTTTTACTCCAGACTCTGTGGGATTCGCCTTCGAGTCCCACGTCCTCGAGCGCTTTCATAATACTTTAGTGAATTAGCTTCGTACAACAAGAGCATGATTCTGTACCATTTAGTTTCCAACTCTCTCTTCTTATCTACATTGTCCATATTGCTATTAGAAGATTGCGTTGCTAATTTCCTCTTGCCATTGCGGTCTCGCTTCGTAAAGATCGGTAAAACTAGCAAAAGCAGGTTAATAGGTTTTTTGAAACAACTCACCTTTTGAACCGTCAATGATCTTCTTCTCTTCGCTTCCGAGGAGATCACTATACAAGACCGTCTTTTGGATTTTCCCTTCTTTGCCTACCTCTTGCCCTTTCAGTTTTTCTTGATAATACGAATTGAGCATTTTCAAGTAATCTTCCTTCGATTTCGGCTGCGATTTCTTCAATTCTATCTCGCTTTGCATGGAGTTTGCAAGACTCGCGCTTCTAAGAAAAGAATGATCGACTGTAGCCCGTTGTGCTAGGTGAGGCTTATTTTTGCTGTCAACCACAGCACTTTTCACCATCATTTTCGATGGATCCGGTCTGTTTCTTTTAGCCAGCTGCTTTATTACCCTATAATCATGATGACCCCTATGACAATGCCTGTGGAATTTACTCTTGATGGTCCAGGATCAGAGTAATGCCATCGCGAATGATCTTAATAATCGGGTTCTTCAGCAAGATTTTGGAGTATTTCCTGCACTCATTTCGATTGTAAAACGTATCAAACAGTCTCAAACTGAACCCCTCATCGTTATATAACCTTCCAAAGTGTTTCGATTCGTTAATATCAGCCTACCCGCAGATATATGTCAGCTTGCATTTTCAGAGCGAGGCTTTTACCTTTATAACTTCGGCCATAAACCGAAGTAAATCGTATTCGTACTTCCCGTTCTCAATGAGATTCATATAAAATTGGTTGCACAGACTATATTCCAGCGCTCGATTATTCGCCGTGTCAGGAGTAGACCGAAGCGCCCAGACGGCAATCCTTGGGTTCTCGTATACCCTTTCCAGCAGCTTTTTGACATTGAATGTGGAATCTCCCAACGCTTGGTAGGGATCAGGTAAAAGCGTTTTATAGCAGTCTCCATTTTTCAAATTTTCTGACTAAAGCATTGAATCGAATTTCAACCGAGAAGGAAAAAGGCTTGAGTTACCTCTCTAGTTTTTAGCTGTTGCTGCAGCAGTTCTATTGAGTTGCGAATGTTCAACTGGCTGTTTAAATAATCCATCGAGAGTTTCTTGATCTCCTCGACAAACCCTTCTTTCATCATGAATTCTAGAATAACCCATGAGAAAAAATGCAATAAGGAATAAGATGATTAAACCTGCTCTGATGATATTATATCTATCCTTCAGCTCGCGCTGATACGCCGACCAATTCAAAATGCTAGGTTCCTCATCCTCGGACCTATCATCTTCATTTGACACTTGTGACACTGTGGTAGATGCATCGATTTCGTCTTCATCAGTGGGATAAACTAGCCAGATCGTTACTTTAATCAAAAGATCGAATAGTCTCAAAACTACTTTTTAAGAGAAGAGAGTTTTCCATGTCTATCTGCTCATGATGCGCTGATATTTCCTTCCAATATTCAAAAGCAGATGTTTTACGAACAGCTTGAAATTAGATTTAATCGTAATCGACTCAATTAAATAAGAAACTTACGCTGAACATCGTCTGTTTTCTTATCAGAGGCATTTCGCAGACCTGTCATCGAAAAAATGCTCCTCAATGGAGGAGATGTGATAGCTAGACCTGTATCTGCTATATGAACTTGCAAGACCAAGAGCGTTACCTGAAGAATCGGAATTGGTTGAACTAATCGAATCGAATTTCATATATTTTGAACGATCATCTGAATTTGTGTCTTTGGTTGAGTAAGCGAATAGATCTAGAGATCCGGTTTCTGAAACCCGCGCCTTAGATTGTCTGCTCGTGTTTGATGTCCGAGAACTATCAGTGAATTTATTAGACATTGGAGTGCTGCTCTGCGATGTCTCAGTATCCGTCCCTAAGCAAGATATGAGGCTGAATAGTTCTCAGGCTGCACTACCTAAAGAGTCTCTATTGCTGAATTCGCTGTTTCGGGGATTGTTGATGATGGATTGCGGGCCTGAAGTGAGAGAATCTTTTAAATCAGCGTCTTCTTCGGTAACAACGTGGAGTTTGCCTAATTGGAGGATATGTAGCTGATGCTAGTGAGAAATTTACCAAGACCCCGATGGTTGTGCCGCGGAATAACTGAGCTTCTGGTAAAGGGCTGCGAGGCGTAAGCTATGAGGGAAATTAGAGAATTGAACAGGACGAAGAAGTACAATCTTGGCCTTCGACGTCGTGGTACTCCATTTCCTCTTCTGTTGGAGTTGAATTTTTGTCTGATGTGTTGGTTGATATCGTTTCCATGGAGTATGAGTGAATCTCAGAGGGATTTAGGAGCTTTGTGAGTTTATTTAAAATAAATTAAGGCTTGTGCCAATGCTGGAATTGCGAATTAGTCACTCGACACAAATATATAAAAAATAAAAAATTAATTCAGAGTTTTCCTGCTGTTTGTTCATGCTGGGCTATAAAGTGATAAAGTCTATCAGAGGAGAGCTCCTGGCACTAATTGAAATATCAACAAACAATTGATTCATTCTTTCTTTGTAAAGAAAAGGCGAAATACCTTTTTTGCAGCAGTTAGGACGTTTGGCATAAAATGTCGATTTTCAGCAGATTTTTTATGCATTCAGATGATAAATAATTCTGAATGTCTGAATCCAAGAATCGAGTGGTCATATATAAATTACTTCGAAAAAGAGGCGCTCCCAGCGGCTCATTCCAGTCTGCTGTATATAATTGATGTTTTATCAAAACCATGTCAATATCAAATACTTTTATTTGAGTTACAGAACAAATAAATTTCGTTTTCGAGTACTTTCAATCATAATACTAAAACCAAGGGTCCTGTGGATCACATTCAAGGAGGGAGAAATACCACTATTCAATACTATTTCTTCATCCTAAATAAGCAAGCTAATTTTACATATTTTTCAGAGGAGCCATGTTGCCTGGAAATCATTCAATTTTCATCATAAATATATATTTGAGTTGATAGTTGAATTACGAGGACTCAAATGCATTGAATTTCTGAATGAATTCTCATCGGATTCTTATATTAGTCAAATATGACTCGTGTTTAAATTTCATACTTCTATTCAATATTTCAAGAAGCCCTGATGTCCCTCTGCCTGGAACTTCGACCGAAAATACATTAAAAGAGTTTCTCCATTCGTAATGAAGCTTGGGAGTCACATCAATAATTTCAACATCTTAAACGAGAATCAAGCATGTACTGAGATTGTTACATTGCTACAATCAATATCAGCTGAAACATTCACAAAGACGAAATCAGTAAAATCCTCATCCTGGCTACCTGACCTCATTGCCAGTTGCTCTATCCATGTACTTCCAGATCTATCTTGATTTAAACAAGAATTTATTTAAGCCATTTATATATGAACACTCAATACTCTAGATGATGAAATTAAATTCAATATAGATAATAAATGTATATATATATAGATATCAATCACCAAAGAGAGGGACCATAGCCCTACTCTCTACTCTTTTAAAAATGATTATTCGAAAAAACAAAAACTGATAAGTAATCTGACACGAAAACGTTTGAAATAAGGAAATTAAAAACATGATTGATTTATGGGGACCAAAATCCTGCTCATCAGTAGCCCGACTTCCAACCAAAACACTACTATTCATCCAAACTCTTCTTCTTCACGCAACGGTCCTGCCTTCCCCATTTATATTGAAATTTCGCTTTGAAATTGTGTTGTTCATTATTGATATTTATAATTTTCCATCAGAATTAAATGAGTCGTTATTAGCTTCTACATCAAGCAGTTAGACTCAATAAGAAGTGAGGATGGGTTACCAGCATATTGATCGATCTGACTCAACAGGATCTTCAGATCCTCCTCATCGTTTTGGGCGTTATCTTCGCTAAATTTACCTAATACTATTGGCTCATTATCTTCAGTGGGAAAACTAGTTCTGTGATTATTTTTATTATTAGTCGTTAATTTCAGATCATCTATATCAAACGGCGTTGTATAGAGCATCTGGAACGGGTCTCCGACTCTGCTGTCTTTTGACTTGGAGCTGAGGATCGTCGGCAACCCTATATTTATAGTCCCAAAAGTGTTAGTGCCATACGAAGGAAATCTTGGCTGCATGAAAATTCCTGTGCCTGGAAACACCTCAGAGCTCATTGAACGCGTGTCCTTGCTTGCGCTGTTAGAAGAGTCCGGCGTGTTGGATCGAGACTGGAATTTCTTTTGGAGATCAAATGACCCCGTGTCTTTAGACTTGGAAAATAATCGCTTTAGCTGCCTTTCAAAATCGAGGAAAATATTACGTTTTGGTCTGATCTCGAATTGAAAATCAATGCAGATTCATCAAAACCGTCCTTGGTGCTTGAAGGAACAAAATTTTGGTTTTTCTTGGAAAGTTTAAGAGGCTTGCGGTTCTTTGACTTTTGAAAAGTTTTTTCTGAGCTCGCTGACTGTGGGCTGAAGCCTCTGGCCTTCTTAAGACTTGGCGTTTTATTCTGACTGTCTATTTCGAAATATTACATTTGAAAAATCAGCTGTTATTACTTTCTTGCATATTTTCGTCCTCGCTGGATTCTTTCGCTGAAGAAACGCCGGAATTGTAACGCGTGGAGTATGACTCCTGCAGCAGCGACGCATGACACGCGCTTGTCATCGAATTCGGCGTTGATTGGGCTCGAGGCTGCTGGTGCTGTTGGTTCCCTACAGTGGCACTGTCCTGAGACAATTGGCCTAAAGCCGTGACTGTAAAGTGTGATGACTCCAAATTTTCCTGGTGGAGCAGAGGTTCTTGATACTTGCTACCACTAGGAATGTAATTCGCTACCATCGGCCGCATGAAGTTGCTCGCTGCCTTCTTTTCTCTCGGCTCGAATGAGAAATCCTGCTTGAAAAGATTCGTTCCGAACTGTCCAATGCCGTTCTTAATCTAACATCATGGATTAGAAATCAATCCCCATGTAAAGAGTGTTACCTGCTTTTCACCTGACGGACTCGTAACTTTACTAATCGCTGACCTTTTGTCTCTGGAATGATGGTACGCGCAGTCCTTTTTCTGGCATTTCGCGCCGTTTGAGCACGTGCGGGTCTTGTAAACCTGCGGATGATACTCATACTCTTTCCACCCATGACACTTATCGCAATCAAGCATTTTCGTGCATCCTGGCTGATCATACGACGTCACCGATTCGCCTTTGCTCCAATTCGGACACTCCTCTGGTTCATACTTATACATGAGCGGATTTCGTCGGTAATCCTGCACGTTATGCGCGTAAGGACAGCTACTGCGGTCGTGTTCGTTCTTGCGCGGACAGAACACCGTTTTGAGCTTATACATGTTGAATTCGTCGTTTTGCTTCTCGTTAAAGAAGAGTTCAGTCCTAAGCTCGCTCTCGCTGTGAGCAAACGAACAAAAATCTCCATACTCGCATTTCTGGATTGAATACGGGTAGTGCTCGCAGAACTTCTTTTTATATTTCTCCGGGTGGTAGAGCTGCTCGACCTTATTTTTAGCAAATAAACACATTGACTCGCAAGGGCAATAGTTCTGACTAATCTTGCTACACATCTCAAAGCAATAGTTGTATTGTGTCGTCGGACGCCTCCGGTCCATCTCGTTGTGATAGTACGGACAAATCTTCTTCTCATGGTTTGATTTCTTCGTACAAGGGCTGGTTTTAAACGCATTGAGGTTCATTATAGTCCTGCTCTTGCCCACTCCGAAGGCTTGCTCAGGCCTTGCGGCAAATTCATCATAAAGTCTCGCGGTGTAGGTTCTGGAAGGCTCTTTTGAGTGGAGATTCGGGCACAAATAAGGCGTTTTCTCAAAAGGGCAGGATTTTAGCAGACATTCCTGGGTTTTATATACGCTCGGGTGGTAGACGATCTCGCTGTTGCAGTGGCTGAAAGGACATGTGTCTGCATCGTCGCACAAAAATTTAGTAACAAATACCGGGCAAGGCTCAGGGTTGTAAATTAGGGTCTGGGAGTTCTCTTGGGTTATCTTCCGTCTCCTCTCCTCGTAGTTATGAAAGTGGAAGCAGGCTGGTGAGTCAGGACATCGCTTTGATAGCTGGTACTTGATGATGAGGGAAGGTTCTTTGATGACGGGGTTTTGTATGGATAAAACTCTGCAGGACTGGGTCATGAAGCCGAGGAGGACCTTTTGATAGTCCTCTCTTTCGCTGGAAAGCAAGTCTGCTAGGGACATCTTTTGGATAAGTAATTGCCGGATTAAGAGAGAAATTGATGACCCTGTGGTTCAGAGGAAGATAGGAAATCTGATACTTACTCTGGATAATAAATGCAATTAATTTAGGACAGTGTAACCTCAGCTTTTGTGAATGCACTTGCTTTAAAATAGCATATTTAATCAAAGAGTTCGCTTGTACTCAAAAAACGGAATCACCTAAAAGTTTTTCTTTGGGAAACACCTTTGCCTATTTCCGACTTCTATTCATTGAAATTTCAATTGTCTTGATGGAGTTTGGCCTTATGTCCACCTAATCTCAGCTGAGAGAAGAAATATAACTATTTTTTTTTTCTATGGATTATTCTCACAGCACTATGCGCTGGGTGCTTGAGAGGCAGATCGATCTTTCTTTCACAAAAACTCAATAAAATAATATCAAAAGAGCAAGTGTGTCAGTTGATTGGCTCGACAATAATGTGTTACGAGCGATAAACGCGATAATTAATTTTACATAAAATAGGACCTAGTAGTTAAACAGTATTACGCTCGAGCACTCTAAGATGGAAGTTCTCAAAATCAACAGCATTGTACTAATTCTCATCGCATTGGAAGTAACGATGATGTGTCTTAGGGTCAAGGAATGGCGATTGACAGCATGAGAAAATCGAAGCTAGTGGATATTCTGAAAAAGGAAACGAAAACCAGCGATGACTTCAACTTTATAGACCACTACGTGATGACTTACATGCCGGACTTGGGCAAGATGCTTAAAAGCAGATTCCAGAAAGAAGCTTGCGAAAAGGTCGAATTTTCCACAAGATCACGCCTGACTTTCTCCATTAGATCTACGACAACTTCAAATACGCAAAGCACGACGTAGACGATGTTATCTTCGACCACGATAACTACGACCACTATATTTTTTTAGTTCTTTCAGGTACATTCATGGTATTTTTCGCTTGAAGCTCAAGTTCCAAAGGCAAGCTCTCGTTCAATGGAATTAAGAAGAACGAAGAAGATGGCTCGATAATAAGCAAAGACACGATTGAATTCTACAACAAGCACGCTCTCATCCATCCGGATAATCTCCAGCTCGAAGATAACCTTGAATTCGGGAAATACAAGTATGATATGTGTTCAACCAGTCTCTAATTGCCTGAAAACAGCTATTATAATTGCACTTGTGCTGAGGAGAGCGAGATTCTTTCAATAGACGTCGCTTTCTATGAGCAAACGGTCAAGGTATCCTTCCTTCTTACCTATCAGTCTCAGTATTATTTACCACGCAATATTTTTTCATTATAGGAATATGAGGACAGAGCCAAGGATGAGAAAATCGCTTGTCTGAGCAAGGTATTCACGAGGTTTAAGAAACTGGATAAATCTTCGAAAGAGCATTTTTTGACCTATTTCAAAGAGGAGAAGTTCTCCAAAGGAACCGTTGTGGTCAACAGCAAAAGCAAAATAGAGGAAATCTACACGATTGAGGAGGGGAAGGTCGCGCTGGTCCAAAAGAACGACATCAACCCCAATTATCCCAAAGGATACATAATATTCGGGGTCCTTGAGAGAGGTTACGCGTTCAACGAATTCCCTCTTCTCCTTGAAAAAGAAAACCCTTATACCGTTGTGTGCACAGCGGACGTAAAAGCACTTGTCCTTGATAAGAATAATTTCGGATCAGTCTGCGATAACGACACCAGCACTGATCTCAGAGCCAACGCTTGCTGCAAAGAACGGCTGCATAAGCATTTCTTGCAGAAATTTAGTCAGCTAGGCGAGCAAGAAGCCGAAGCTAATCAAAAGAAGCTGCTGAAGACATTGGGCGTAGAATACAAGGAAATCGAGCAGATCTTCAATAAATCAAACCCAAAAAACACCCAATCGAATCAGTACCTGAAAAGCCTCGAGAAATTCAACGCGCTTGTTGGAAAGCCAGCTGCCGCTCAAACATCGGACCCAAAAGCTAAGTTTTCTGAGTTTGCTACACCCAGACTCGTTTCAAAAGACCCAAAATTCGCGTCTTTAGACCCGCAGCGTCAGCTGGCATTACTTGCGTTACGAAATGAAGGAGCTATGAGAAGAAGCGGGAATACAGCTACGACAACAGCATCGATTTTAAAAAATCCAGAGGAGCTGAAAAAAGTGCAGAAATCGCTGTTGAATGAGGAAAAGTTGGAAAAGCTGATGAATAAAAAAGAGATCTCAGAGTCTAAATCATTGAAGACATCAGAGGAAGAGTCAAAGAGTAGTGCAAATAATCCATTGAATAAGTTTAGCAGAAAAAATGAGGAATTATTGGCGAAGTTTGGAGTTACTGCATCCGAAAGTAATGAGAAGGCCGAGAATTCGCAGACTACTGAGGAAACGGAGCAAAGAAAGAGCGCTGATGGCGAAGAGAATCAGGTCAAGTTTGATAAGAAAGTCGAGGAAGGGGATAAGTTCGGACTCGAAATGGCAAAGAAAAACCTAATGACAGCGCCATTGAAGAAAAAATCGAATCTACTCTCAAATCCAGGAATGCTCTAAGCAATTAAGAGAAGATATTTTGAAGATGCATTATAATAGTGCTCACTATCTATCTGCAGTGGTATGGGCAGTTCGTTCATGTGTTTGTTTGTTTTTTTTTTAGTCCACTCTCAATGAAAACTTTCCAGCGAAAAAGACAATGGTATTTCATTCGTAGGAGAAAACCTATCTATAAGTTTAACACATTTTATGCTGAAGCGTTAGAGAAGCTAATAATTAAAGGAATAAGATCACGAAAAGCAAAAGGCAAGAGATAATTATTATATTGGGTCACTATGTAGTCTTGTAAGTTGAAGGTATTAAACACTTTTTCATTGAAAGGTTTTCATTGTTTTACTGGAGATATCGTGAGCAAAGCTGCTATAGAGAAAATTGGAATAGAAACTAATAAGGTGACTTCATTTGTTAACAAATCGAATCTAAATCGCTCGGCCTCCTAGCATCTTTCAAATCCACTCATATCTATTTGAGTTCTTCTTCGACAAACTCAACAAAAAGCTGCTGTTGGTACAAATAGCAATGATAGCCACTTCATTTAATTAGCATTATTTCATAGAATCCCTTGTTCAAAGTGTGAAATTACTTCAACATAGAACAGAAATGTTAAGAATTCTATGCTCTAGCTGACACTCGGGATTAGAATGATGCAAATTTAAAGCAGTTATTATTCACGTGGTCCTTGGTTGGACACAGTAGGAAGGATACCGATAGCACCACCAATATTCAAGGATCCGATAGGTTTGTTTTGGGCTTGTCTAAGATATTTCAATAGTCCTGGTCCTGCAATCGGTATGCTAGGGTTTGCTCTCGGGTTTGCTGGCGGTTTGGCTGGTGTGATGGCAAGATCCGGACCGTCGTAGGTCTGACCGGGAGTGGGAGGATTTGGATCGGTTAAGCCAGGTAATACCATCCCTTTTCCTGCAGTAGAAGCTTTCATAATACTTCCAAGTTTGAGAGCTTCGATCTCATTATTTTCAATGTCTTGATGCTCTAATGTGACAATTCCACCTCTTTGGCCTTGTAGTTCCATGAAAAGCATCTCTTTTTCATCTAGATCTGTCGAAATGAGCACATGAGAATGAAAATCCATATCAAAATAAAGGAACTTGTCTCTGATTGAGCATTCGCGAGGAAGCTCAGTGATATCAAGGTTAAAAGGACGAGGGATATACGACTCTTCATCGTATAAACTATGAAAGAGTTCGATAAAAATTATAAAAGGGTTGTAGCTTTAATTTCGCATATGAATAGAGTGTAGTAAAAATTGGATCAGGATGAAATTGTGTGTAAACTAGTATTCACAAAGCGAAGATTTCTCTTCTTGTAACTTCTGATTCAGAACACGTTAGCACAATCTTCCCTCATGTGATAAAGCTATTCATTCTCGTATTCTATTATTTCCTATCTCTATTTTGATTTTAGTCATGAGAAGTAGCGTTTTCTTGATATATATATACTACATCATCACCATTATTCAAAACTTGCTTCAGATCTTATATTGAAGAATTGTTAGCCAATGAAGAATGACTTAAATCATACACATTAAGGAATTTCTAAATAACATCGTCCAAAGTCGTGAAAATGCCACAAAATAAGATATAATCATATCTAATCTCGTAAGTCACCTCTCTTTTTCTCTGTTGTGGCTAAATTGAAAAAGTGAACTTGCTGGAAGAATTTGTTTTCCGAGTAGGCCGTCTCAAATATCCCTTCAGCTTCTTTTGGCAATTCTCTCTCTTTTGGAGAGGGCAAATTTGCGAAGAGGAATCTTAGTGTAGATTTCCAGGAAAGTATGATGAGAATCTACACGGGCCATTTCTATATCATATCACAAATATCGTGAAAGAGGCAATTTCATGCTAAAAAATTCTGTAAACAGAGAAAGTTAATCTCAATTTTCTTTCCTCCGCTCAAAGTAATGAAGGATGTAATCCTCGTTCTTAACATTGGAAATTTTAATGGCTTGATGGTCAAATGCAGTATTTCATAAAAAGAATTCGTAAAGTATGGGGTTTAAACTCCTTCTTATTGTTTGACTGGAAGTAACATATCCAATACATATATCAATTTCTCAACGATAAGCAGAATTTGATCAGAAAGGATAAATAATCCAATAATTCCTTACTCTGTCTCTTATATGGTCTCATCATTAGAAGAACCAACGTCCACGAGAATGTACGCCTTCTCGTCTCAAGAGAACAATCAAGTACGGATCATCGACATTGAAAGGAACAAAGAGTATGCATACTTCGAAGGTGCTCAACTACCTTTCCTTAGTAACCCTTTCTATCTTTCCAATCATTCTTTAAAACACTTGCAGAAGCCCAAAAATTGACCTCGTATACTCACATTGATCATATTCCAAACACCAATCTGCTAGTTTCTCTACATCACTCCGCCCTCAATTTTGCAAGATTAGATATTTTTGATTATTCTAAACCCAAAGTCTCCAAAGTATTCACATCAGAGCTTATTCAAGGAGGTATAACGCACTAATCGCTCCATGACCTCACTCTACTGCCATTCTTATTTACCACTTTTCCATTTTCTTTATCTTAATTATTTGCATTTTGCTCAGTCACCGGCGCTGGAGATTTTACTTACAACGCCAAGCGAAATATCTTTGGTGCGATGCCAGTGTTTGCGAAGACATTGTTCCATGTTTTCAAAATCGACGGGAGCGGCGCGAGCAACGATAAATCCGATGTCGATCTTTGTAAAAAACTAAAATGGCCAGATGTGTTTCCTAGCGGTAGGAATACCTTCCATTCTCTTTTGCTGAGCTACTCTCAACAGATAGTTCAGTTGGAAGCTTTGAATTCGAGCCTGCAGGGCAGCTCTTCACAGCGATTGATGTGAATAATCGTCTGTTTGTCTCTGATATAGATATGGGAAAAAACGTAATGAGCATCAAGCCATTCTATTTTGAAGGAAAAATAAATGGTAAAGAATAGCCTGAAGTCAATGTGCCTTATCCTTTGTAGATCCTGGCGCACGATGCAGATGGAGCACCGCAAGCGGTGAACCAGTGGTTTATGTTAAATTTTCGGGGAATAGACTGAATTACGTGGACGTCGAGAAAAAGATGTATGTTCTTAAGGAGCATTTTCAATTAGAAAAGCACAAACATAGTAGATTAATTTGATTGCAGCAGATTATCAAATATTAGGGACCTGTTGGATTGATGTTCATCCGAGTAACCCAGCGCTTGTAGCTAATGGTGGAGGAGATCGAAACATCAAGGTTTATGATCGGCGTTGTGAAAAAGTTGCCCGATGTTCGGAACAGATTGCGAGCGGTAAAAGAACTTTCGTCTGGGCGGGGAAAGAAGGAGGAAAATAATACTGTAGTTAGGCAAGGACGAGTGAACTGCGGTTGATGGAGCAGTGACGGAAAAGAACTCGCAGCCACATACGAACTACATGCAATTGTTTTCGATTTTGGAATAGAACGAGAGATAATCTCGAAGAATACACGTGATTCCAGTAATTTAGCGTCTTTCTCATTTGAGCTTACTTTTGTTTGTTGGTGCGATGTTACAGAGTTCGCGATGTCGGTATGCTTCCTTTGAATGCGAAAATAGGATGCTGAGCCTTTTCGCGATTGAATCTTAGTAATGACTAGATACTTGAAAATATAAAATAGTAATCTTCTATTCATATCTTCGGAGATGGATTTATGCCATTGATTTTGAGTTACGTATAACAAAATCGTGAAAAAGTATGTTTGGAATCAATTCTAATTTTTGTGAAGTTTATTTCAACTTACTCAAACAAAATCTTAATTTCAGGAAAACTTTGCTAAAAATCACGATATTTTCAAAAGAACAATATGGCTTCAGATGTTTTATTCCAAATGTGATGAAGGCTATGAAATCTCAAGACGATTTTCACCTAGTTCTCTCTCTCTTAATTATAATAGATTCACAAATTCGATGCACTTTTATGCTCATCGTCATTGGACGACTAGACAGTCTAATTATTTTCATCATCCAGTTATCATTGCCATTGCCTTTTCGTAGTTCTTTTTTCCATTCTGGTAAGAGCAGAATATGATGGAATGAGAAGTGTCTCAACATCATCTTTCGCACAGTAACGATAAATAGCTAGGTTGATATGAATATTTCCGATACACACTGTTTTACTTATCGGCCATTTCAATTTTTCTGTCCAGACTAATTTCCAAAGACTACAAGCATTTTCTCTCCAGCGTTGGTCTCATCGAAGCGTCTGCACACAGAAGCATAGATATCAGATCCTTAAAGTCCTCATCAAAGGTTATAAATTTTTTCCTGTACGCTTTTTCTTTATTGCTCCAAAACGCGCCCCATTTCTCAGCAAGGATGAATTTATACCAGATATCATTAGAGTTAGCTTCTTTGAATGCGGGTACTCCAACGATCAAAATGTACAAAAGGGCTCCCAATTGGAAAATATCGGCTTTTGCACCATCATATCCCTTAAGTTCAAATCCAATTA
>ENA-UOTX01000451-UOTX01000451.1-compost-metagenome-genome-assembly--contig:-NODE-451-length-43756-cov-14.538978_pt1 | contig 43756 bp, 42 predicted proteins | sample MGYA00238143_ERZ746982 | MGnify/ENA primary metagenome ERZ746982 (study PRJEB28758, sample SAMN06268862) | compost metagenome | isolation source: single cell | place: USA: California, Emeryville, Joint... | reverse complement strand
TTACCAAATTAAGTCTCTTTCGAAAGAGAAACACTCTGATTCCATTTAAGATGGTTGCTGTTTGGACAAGAAGCCAAACTGCTCCGATTATTAGCAGTGGGTAATATAGGAGAGGGGTTCCTGTGATATATGAGATGACACGAACACAAAGATGTGGCTCGGTGTGTTTTCCTGAAAGGATATCCATTGGTAAAATCTTGGCTATGTATTGAATGTTTTTTCGAATAAAATAATTTCTATAATCAAAAGATCAAGATTCGATTGAATCATTATTTTTCAACGAATGAATGCTAAGATCTTTGTGCAGTTCGCCAGTGAATTTCGAAGTCAACACACTACCAGCAGTTTATACATTCTCTCTTATTCATTAAGCCTTTAGAGACGAAGATATCTCTTATTCCTTTCAAATCCAGCCCCTGAAAATGCATAACACGAGGCTCTCTGCTCTCTCAAGTAGATAACTCTACAATTCTTCTATCTGGTAAGGAGATGTCTGTGTTCATATGGGAGATGAAGCTCATTTTTGATTATTCAGCATATAGAATCTAATTTCACTACCTAACGAACAGAAGTATCGTTAAACAAGGTTTATTTTGAATTGAATCACAAGGCATAGAACGCCACTCCACCCTCTCTCGCTTGAGGTAAATAGAGTGGATAATTGTCTATCTCAGTTTGGCGAGTTTCTTTAGTCTTTCCGGATTAATTTTCATTATCATAGCTTCTCTAAGCCGGTCAGGCAGGCAACTCGTTATATAAGCTTGAAGTTTGTGAATCCAGTGCCCGTAAGTAAAATTTGTTCTTCCGAGATCCCTCAAGCAGCCATCAACACACTGCTCAACGGTAATCGTGTCGCTTCCCTTTCCTCCGCTCATTCGAGTTTCTACATGGAGAGGCATCAACGACATTATATCAACCTTTCTTTTCACCTCATAAGACAACCCCTGACTCAGATAATCCATGTAGGCTTTAGACGCTGAATAGACGCTATAGTATGGTATCGGCGCAGACCCAGCGAACGAACTGACATTGATAATAGCGGATCTCTTTGAGCGGTTTAGCATGGGAGGGATAAGTTTTTTACTCAAGATCACCATAGGGAGTGTATTAACGATAGTCATTTCTTTTAAATTATCTTCATCAAATTCCTCGAAAAACTCTTGAAAAACCGTTCCCACGTTGTTAATGAGGATGGAGATATCAAGACCTTGAAGTTGTTCATGAATCTTATCGAAGAATTGAGGCTTCGCAGAATCTTTGAAATCTGCAACCACGACCTTGGTTTGGATTTTGGTGTTGATTTTCTTCAATTCAGACTCAACATTGCTCAGTTTCGCTTGGTTTCTGGCAATGAGAACTATATTGAAACCTAATCTAGCAAATTCCTCGCAAAAGCCTTTTCCAATGCCATCAGAGGCACCAGTGATGACTACCCACGTCCCTTCTCCATATCTTCTTACCAAATTAAGTCTCTTTCGAAAGAGACATACTCCGATTCCATTTAAGATGGTTGCTGTTTGGATAAGAAGCCAAACTGCTCCGATTATTAACAGTGGGTAATATAGGAGAGGGATACCTGCAACATACGAGATGAAGCGAGAGCAAAGATGTGGTCCATAGGAATTTTCTGAAAGGATATCCATTGGAAAAATATCTTGGTTTTTTATTACTGCCTCGTAGAATAAAATTATTTCGATAATCACAAATCAAGATTCGATTGAATCATTATTTTTCAAATGAATGAGTGAATAAGCTTCTTGTTATAGGGAGATTAATAGCATATATTATGATTGATGTTACCCATAGAGAGTTTTGAAAAACAATAAGCCTGTTCGACTGAAGATCCTATATATTTCTATATATCTAACTACGAAATGATTGGTTCATTTTTTATCGAATCGGCTTGATAGGTAACTTATCATAGAGAGTGTATGCCGAGACTGAATGAATATATAATGTCTTCGTATTTCAAAGCACAGTGGAAAAGAGTTGTTTCTTGAACAAACTGTAGAGGATAATCCTCAGTCTATAATTTCTTAAACGATAGGAATTGTTAAATAGAAAAAAATATGTCCACTTAAGGCAATTAATAAAAAATAGGGAAAATGTCTTACATTGTTTAAGTAACAAAAATTAAACCCCCTAAAAAATTTCTGTTTGGATCTTCTTATCAAAATTGTTAATTAATTTCAGTTAGCTTGTCTGGGCGCCTTCATCCACATCAACATCATATTCTTCAACCTCAGCGTCATTTCGATTGTGCAGATTTAACATCCAATCGAGCGTCTGTCCTTCCCAAACACTGTCTCTCAAGCGCGGAGGTGTCATCTTCATTATAATATGTATCTAATCATTCAATCAAATTAATTAAATAGTCTTTAGATGAAATCAAACCTGTCTAGATCTGCTCAGGTAATATTTAATCTTCCTCTTCTTCTTGGCCATCTCAGTATAATTAACTTCTTCAGAAGACCACGGATCACACTGCGAACCTAATAATAGCTAAAATCCCCATATTTCAAGCTTTCATTGAAAACTAGCAAGTTACCTTCACAAGATCCACGCGGTTTCCTTGGATTGCAAAATATAATGGCGTCCTCCCAATCTAATAACGATTGAATTATAATTTTTCGAATTTAACACCCAAGTACTAAATCTTTAGCATTCACGTCGGCTCCATTATCAATAAGTCTCCGAGCGATCGAAAAGAATCCTCTACGAATGGCCCAATGCAGTGCTGTCAAATGATACTATTCGTTAAACAATTAATATGAAATTCGAAGAGATCAAGCATTGAGTACCTGATCGAAATCATAGACTAAAAATCTATTTTCGTGTAATAGATCAGCGACAATATCAGAATTCCCACCTTTACAAGCTTGAATAAGCTCTCGTGATTTTGGTTTTTCGTATGGAAATTTGCTGAAAATTTTCGTATCCATTAGCTGATAAAGAAAGTCATGAGGCGATGAGGGTAATAATTTCTTACCAGCTTCGGATTTAGTTTGAGCAGTTTCAGCTCCTGTAGCACCTTTAGTAATCTTTTCCTCAACCGTTTGTAGGTTGGTGCAGGCTTTTTAAACCACCGCGGATTAATATTTACCGGCATTTGAGAAAGCCTTTGATTTGCAAGAATGCTTGTTGGTAGAGCGACTACATTCAATTCGTGGCTCATCAAGGCTGCGATCACTTGATCCTCTTCGATTATTTCCTTCTCGCTCGCGTTTTTCTTACGGGACTGGCTATTGCTCCAAGTTTTGCACGGCATTTTCTTTCTCGTTCTGCCTCCTCCAGGACTTATATTCGTCAGTGATTTAATCAATATCGCATGAGAAGGCAGGCCAGCAACAGCTGGCCTTTTATTTTCTGGTCTTTTCACGCTGTCAAGCTTTGTTATCGAATTTAGCGTTTTCCTCGTTTTCAGTTCACCGGAGCCTCCGAGTCCGCTTGTTGAAAAACGAGCATGCCTGCTTGAGCTTTTACCAATTGAGTCTAATCTCTCTAAGCTAGGGATCATTTCAAGTGTGGCTTTAATTGGATCGTTGAAGTATCTATCTTCACACTCATGAAATTCAGCCTCGAGATCAGGTTCAAGCTCTCTGCAATGTCCAAATTTACTCAGAAACTGCTCGTTTAGCTTCTGCCGATAGCTCTCAATAACCCCAACCTCTTCCTGCTGCTCTGATTTAGGTAGTTGCTGACTTCCGAAATGAAACACGCCTCCTGTCCTTTCATAGGCATGAAGGTTCTCAGCAGAGTATTGCTGATATATAGGCCGATGGATTTCAATATATCTTGCGGGTGAGTGAGTATTTTTTCTTCTGAGAGGTCCTTCACCCTCTGTATGGAAGCGCGAGCTTTCTCTTTCAGAGAAAATAATTGGAGTTGAGCTCTCTATCGCGTTTATTTTGAGCTTTAGCAAGTTTGGCGTCTTCTTTTCCTTTGGCAAGTTGCTGTTGGAAGCATTGTTTTTCATGTTAGCCCCTCGAGACGATGGTAAAGTGCTTGCTCTAGCTGAAAGTGGTTTCTTTCCAGGAATTAGCAGTTCTGTCAATGAGAGCTTCGTTGGTTTGTGAGGTACGTGATGAATGAAGGATGGAAGAAGATCATTATTGTTTTTATTGTGTTGTGCCACGCCATTATCTTTGATGTTGAATAAGGTACCGGAGAATTTTGATGGATAATGAGTCTTCGATTGGTTATGATGTTCGGGGAAATGGGCGATAGACTTGGGTTTTTTTGGATGTTTCAGGGTCGGTTGAGTTTTCCGTCTATGTAAAGCTTCTTCGCTGAGTGGCTCCTGACGATGGAGAGGTTTTTGTAGTTCGGATACGGCGCACTTTCTCTCGGGTTTTAAAGTAGAGAAATGAGAGGCAGCAATTCTTGAGTTGGGAGGAGAAAAGACCCGTTGGACGGGAGTGAGACTTCGGTCTGTTGCTGTTAGGGTTGAAGTAGGAGAAGTCAGCGCGGTGAATTGATAGGCGATGAAGTTGGTGTCAAGTGGACCAGGTTTTGCTGGTTTTGTCAACATTATCGAAACAAATATTCTCGCTTAAAGGTCTTATTTTATTACAGATGAGCCATCTCACTCAATATTTTATTTTATTTGGATGATCCTGAGATAGACGAGTCAACGCGGGTGACTTAAAGCACATTCCCTGGATAACTCTTAGAATGAAAGTTTAGAATGAGCTATGGTTTATTCTCATGTCTTCTATAACGAAAAGAAAGGTTCAGCCACCTTCTGAGGAGATTCAAGAGGAATAATGAAAATAAATGGAAAATTCAAAGTGAAAAATGCCTACAAAAAGAGCAGACGAGAACTGGGGCATCTCAAAATAATCATTTCCTATCACAATTGCTGGAATTTGTTTGAACGGATATAAAAATGTAATATCGAGGAACCTTATAAAATATCGGGTTTTCGAATAAAAGAATAAAGACTCCTCTAATCTATTGAAGTATTTCTTTAAATGGATTATTTCAAAATGTTTGAGACTCGGTTTTACAAATAAGAAAAATTTCAAAATTTATGATAACACAGGGAGACCTCATCAGCTAATATCAATGCTCAACAATGCAGACATCTTCATAGGATCTGTTTTTTCAAAAATTAATATGTGCGCGGTTTTTAATATCTTTGACCGCTTTCATTTTTCTCTTAGTAAACTCCATATTTTTATCATGTTGACAGCTAAACAACCAAGGTTCAGGTGCATAGTCTTTCGAGCCAGGAAATCTTCAAGCCACTTCATCACTTCTAAATCCGATAAAATCTTGACTTAGAGGGTAGTGCTCACTTTCTGAACTTGTGCGAAGTAGATGTTAGAAACCTGGCTCTCGTATAGTTTTAATTTAATGAAAGAGCAGAACATCATCATCCATCATTTAAAGGAAAAATCATTCATGTATGCATAGCCACAACACCCAAAGAAGCAGGTTACACCTCCAGGCATATTTCACAAATCATAACCTATTCCTCTTGCTCATTATATGCATAACATTTGAAGGTTCATTGTTTTCGACAATACAAAATTTCAAACTTTTGATCTCCAATTTAACTGAAATTCGTTAAGACTACACAAATCAAACTAATTTTTAAAAAATTGCTTGACCTCTTAGTAGTTTAAAAATCAGAATATTTCCAACTTATAAAAACCAGGGCATCCAAATGAGCGCAATCAAAAGAAATTTCTCAGCACTCAACACCAACTCAGCCCTCAACGCACCTCTCACCACGGCAAGCAAAAAAAAGAAACTTTCCAAGCTCGACAGCTCTCTTTCAAGCACAATTCGCGTTTATGCTCGTTTTAGAGCGCCTCCTACCAACGATAGCATCGAAGGTAAGTCTAACGAAACATTTTTCCACACTCACCACCTCGATAGACCTCTACACCCTCGATTTAGATGAAAACTCCGTGTCTCTAACAAAGACTCCAGACGCAATCCTCAGGAATGGCGGGAAGGATAAATTTTTCTTCACTGAGGTGTTCAGCAAAGAAGCTACTCAAAAAGACGTCACGAGGGCGACTTGCCTGCCATTGATATCTGACCTATTCTACAAAAGTAACACGATTAGCGCAAAATTTTTAAAATTGACATTCAAATAATGCAGAAAAATCGAGTTTGGTCTTCTCCTACGGAATCACAAACGCGGGGAAAACCCACACGATCGTTGGAACTAAGGAAGATCCCGGGCTCTTACCTCGCAGCTTTGCAATCCTCAACGAAGTGAAAAATTTCATCAATAAGAACATCGGCAACCCAAACGCTATTCTGGAGTTGCCTGAGTTCGAATTCGCGATGTCCTCAGTGTATTGGCTCAATTCAGAATCAGACCTCACGATTGCTTCGGCAAGCTTGCACTTCGAGTCATTTGAAATTTACAACGAGGACATTTATGATCTGATTGGGGGAGCCAAGGATAGTAAAAAGAGCGTGATGAATCGACCGAAGCTGCAGATGAGAGAAAAAGACAATAAGAAATGCTATATCAAAGGTAATTGCTATAGAGTATAACAGCAATAGCTAACACTATCGAAAATCATAGATTTGAGCAGTATCGAGATTGCCTCAAAGGAGTCTTGGGCCTCACTGCTTGAGAAAAGCTTGACGAATCGCACATTCGGTGATAACAACATCAATTACCGAAGCAGCCGGTCACATACTATATTCAAGCTCATTATGAGATTCAATTATGGAAACGGAAGCACTAAGTATACCCAAGAGGTAACGCTTTGTATCGTCGATCTCGCGGGAGCAGAAAGAGCTAAAAAAACCGCAAATGCGGGGCTGGAACTGGCGGAGGCTGGGAAAATCAACCAGTCATTGCTTATCCTTGGGAGATGCATCAAAGCATTAGCAAACACGGGCAATACAAGCACTGTTGTGCCTTATCGAGACTGCAAATTAACGAGAATTTTGTACGAATATTTCAATGAAGACTGCAATTTGGTTATGATTGCGAATATCAATCCAACCGTCCCAGATTTCGAAGAGTCATTGCGAGTACTGGATTATGCTGCGCAGTCGAAGGAGATTCTCCCAATCAGAAGCAAGGTTGATAGTATTAGAAAGCAGGTCATTAATTTCCCACTTGCTGCGCTAAACCGCAGCAAAATCGGAGAAGAAGTTTCGACTGATATCACGAGCCTGGTGTCACATGAAGATACGATACTGAAGAGCTTTATTGAAGATAAGGAGAATTTGAACCCGAATTCAAAGAGTCATGATTCAAAGCATCCGGAGCTTGTGGAGAACCTTCAAAGTAAATTGATGAAATCAATGCAGGATAATTCTGAGAAAGACACGAAGATTCAATATCTTGAAGGTATATGGTTTGTTGATAACAATATCTCATTATTTCGCATAGATCTGATCCAGAAGATGCAAAGAGAATCTGCGGCCCAGGAAATGACACAGAAACTAAAGAGAGTTGCTGAGAACAGCCGAAGAGACGCTATGAATTATTTCGCTAGTAATCCTATTCCTCGCCCTGAAGATGCTAGGAAAGACACCACAGGTAACTACCTCATCTCTGGGACTTATAACTCAACCACAATTATGAAGGCTTAAATTTACTCCAACCTTCACTCGATAACAAATCTCTTGTGAACTACTTCGTCTTTAACGCGATCAACGACTCTTTCCTGTCAAATCTCATTCAACCTCAAGGAACAGCCCTTGAAGAATCAAAACTCATCCCTGAAACCCAAGACCCACAGTCAACAGCAACCGAAAACAGCACAACACAAACTTCAGGAGATGACAACACTCTCAACTACGAGGCTGATAATGAAAAAGGTACTCTTAAGATTTCCTTTTTTAAATCTTCACAGTGCGTTTATCCGAAGAAAACGAGAAGGAGAAAGATCACCAAGAAAAGGACAGCCAGGAAGACCTTCAAGAAAAGAAGAAAGGGACTAGAAATAATAAAAAGAAGAAGGTAGAGAGAAAGAAACCAACGCAGAAATCTCAAGCAATGGAGTTTATTGAGAGTCAAGCAACTCAGGAGCCGGAGACCTCTCAAGGAGATCGGAGCCGCTCTAAGGCAAGACAGGCGAAAATAAAACGAAGGCAAGCTTCAACAGAAGATGACTCGAGGTCAGATAATATGATGTCGCAGCAGCAGAGAGGGTTAACTCCGATCGCGAGAAGACTGCGAGATAGAACGAGAAAGCATTAAACAGAGGAGAATCCGACTCAGCAGAGTAATTAGGGAAACTTTTACCAAAAATAACTTTCATCGGGATTTTTGGTGGGAAAAGATCTTAAATCGATTGATCATCCAACTATTCATAAAAATAGAGAATATTTATTCATTATTAGTAAATATTTATTATGTTGTGAGATAATTATTTGTAAGCAAATTATGGGGATGTGAAAAAAAAGTTTCGTCTTTCACTTTTGGTAAATGGAATAAGGCCTTCTTATCAAGATTAAGATTGTGCTTTTTATTATATCTTAACTCTTACTATTCTAGCAAAATAATAAAATGTTGGTCATTTCTCATTAGATTGAAGTCTCGAGAGAGAGAACTAGTCTTCGGTTTCCAGTTCTTCATATAGCTTGAAAATATAAATATTCCTTCTGCATTGTCTATCATATATACGCGAGCTTCCTGAGATCTTGTAACTGCTATCTGCCAGGCATCGGTATCTTGAATTCATTGTTCTTATTAATTTTCGCACATTCAAAGTCCGGGAGCTACACCGAAAATTCTATAAAAAATCTAACTGGATAATTTCTGCTTTATTTACTGGCTGAGCAAATTCTAAACGACTAATTTAATCTAAGCCGCAAATAAATACTTCCAATCAACGCGTTCGAATCGTTTAAAACCCAAAACTAACAATACTTCGCTCGATAATCCGCTCATTTCTCTCCCCAAAACGCTGAATCACAGAGTAAAAGCTGATAGTCGGTATTATTTTTGAGTAACTCGCCAGAAAGGCTACCGTGGTTTGATTGAAAAAATTTTATTCTTTCAGTATTCTGGACAGAAATATTCTATTTTGAATTAGAAAAAAACAAATCAGTCATGTCAGCATTAATTCCATTTGTCTCTAAAGAAGAAAACGACTAATAATAAAATTTAGAGTCGCCGAGGCCAACAAATCGCTCCATGTTGATAAAGTAGCTCTTTCTTTTCCATCTCTTGTACTATTAATGTTTACTCTCGTCAATAGAAACCGCTACGGATATCCACATACCATTAAAGCCTCCAAAAATCCACCAGAAGCAGACAACACTCAAGGAAGCAACATCATCGATGACCTGCCAACAGCCAACTCCGATAATTTCATTGATTTTCATCACGAATCTGCAAGCCAGCGAGATTCTGAAACCTTGAGTCTGATGTCTTTCAAATCATATGGCCTGCCTGCGAAACAAAGCATCTCGTTTCCTTCTCGCAAATCGCTTCCTCTCGTTAGCTTTCTGCTCTTTCTCGTCACTAATGTGCTTCCGGTTGTAATTTCCTGCGGACTCGCGCCTTCAGCAAACTGCATCAAACTAAAATTCCTCGAGTTATCGCCATTGTTCCAATGGATATATATGGTAGTCCTAGCGTTCTTTGACTTTGCGACTGATAAAACATTATTAGATTGGAAATTTATTAGCAATCACATCTTGTGTCATGACAATCGGCGTTTTGTACTCTTATATGAAGAAGAGATTCTCCGTTCCTGAATATGCGAGACAGCTCGTGTTACTGACCGTGAATTATCCTTTTGGAATCATTACTGTGGTTAGCTTTTTTGTATATACTGCGTTAGAGCTCCAAATAAACGCGGCTCCATGGAAAGGTACTTGCTTTTGGCATTTAATGATCGAACTTATCTTTTCCAATTGATTTTCTAGTAAGAGAAGCCGTTTTTTTGAAGATTTATTTCAGTTCAATCATGTTGTACAACGCGGTCAATTTGTATCTACTCAGCAAGCTTACGAAGGACAAAACGCTGGAAAAACATGCGAGGGACGCTTTCTTATACAGGTTGAAGAAGTTTGTTTTCATTCTCAGCTGCGTCACTATCGCAATCAGTAAACTAAATCTTATTGGAGGAGTGCTGAGGTTAATCTGTTCCGATAATAGGTTTTTGCTGCGACATCCTCTCAGCTAAATATGCTAGTTCGCAGTTTACTGGGACTTTGGTCTCAATGTGCAATATATCGGCGGCGATTGCGATTTTTATAAACCAGGCTTATCTGGCATTGTATTACGTGGATATAAAAGTGATTGAGTATCAGTACGAGGCCAAGATGAACGAAGATTATTTTTTCAATAAAAAGATGATGTTGGCACATAGAGAGCCCGGGTGTTTTTAAAGCAAAATGTTGGTTAATTAGTTAATTAAAATATATCTGCTGTGTGCAATTTGTTTAAATGGGAGAGGTCAATTTCCCATTTTTTTATTAATCCGCATGATTTACCGTTAAATATTATTAGATAGTTTTTTTGGTTGCTTTATCAATTCATTATTTGAGAGATTGTTCATGGATATTCACTATTGCAAAATATCTCTCTTCTTGTAACATAGTTAATACTTCTACTAAATAAAGATATTCGTTCTGAGTCACGTTGATATTCCTAGTCACTAGTAGGATCATTAATACGCTTTCGACAGTGGATATACTAGAAAGCTCTCCCAGAAATGCATATCTGTTAGAAAAACTGATTTGCAACTTCTGCTATTCGCTCTGATTTTGAAAGTTATAACATTTATCTCTGACATTGATAAAAACCGAAGCTTCTCGCTCCCTCTATGTTTGATGGAAACTCTGCATTTTTTGATATTTTTGATTAAATGATGATATTAGATGCTTTTTTGATAGAATACCGAGTTGGGTACTGATATTACGATGAAATGTAAATGCTAAATCACTTAGCGTTGTTGTTTCAGTTATTTAATACTCAGTTTCGGATGGTTATTCGAAATAGGCTTATTCCTGGCTCATTTCAACAGCCAAGAACTCCTCCTCGTCCCATCTCTTCTGATGTCCGTTCGGAAGATCCAAGAACTTGAGAAGATCGTCCATGTATGGAAGACTCTTTCCAATCAAGAAAGTAGCATGACCCATATTGTAGTAATGGATCTGCTTCGTTGCGCGAGTCATATCAGCATGCCATTTAGCCGCATCCAGAGTATTCGCGAGTTCATCACCAGTTCCGACAAACATCGCAACATCCTCCGTGACAAGAGTTGGATCATACGCTGGTGGGGTGGGTTGTCCATATTTTTGCTTGTTCTTGGCTTCTCCGTAATCATATTTCCTGAATTTTCCACCAGATTGGACTGACTGTTTCCAATGAAGGATATCATCAACGCTGGTGCCAGCAGGGAAATGTCCACCGAAGATACCACCTCTGTCCATATTATCAAGACTTGGGTTGACATCAGCAACAAGTGCGATACCAAGCGAGCAAGCCCATGACATATATTTGCAGAGAGCTTGTCCAACAGCACTAGACACCCAGTTTGGTTGGAAGATACCGTATTTGCCAACTTGCTCCATAATTTGCGGTAAGAGCGGTGTGTGAGCAAGCGCAACCATGAGCTTGGTCTTGACGTTTGCCATGTAAGCCACTGGGCCCAAAGCAGCGAACTTTCTGAGGTTGGAAGTGATGGCAGAGTTCTTTCCGCTTGGGTTTGCAAGGGCAGCCCACATTTGAGTCGTGCCTTGACTGTGACCGATGTAGTTGATCTTTTGACCCGTCTTCTGAGCGATGTAAGGGAAAGCAGCAGGTAAATCGTATTCTGACATTTGCATCCATGAGAATGCCCAGTACTCAGTCGATTTCTTAGGGTCAAAGTTCACGTGGGAGTTGGAGTATTTGTTTCCTCTGGAGTTTCCGAACCAGACGTCGTATCCTTTGTTAGCGAGGATAAGTCCAGGTGCTCTGTATTCATCGTTAATGATCCAAGTGTCAGCGGAGTCGAGAAGCCCGTGCCAGAGAAGAATGACAGGCTTTCCGCCTGTGATCTTTGAGTTTTTGGCTTGGATTCTGAATAAAGTGAGCTTGTAGCCATCGCTTGTGGTGACGGTGTGAGTTTCGACTGGGTATTGGAGACAAAGGACGTAGTCAACGAAGTTCAAAGAGCCGAGACTCTTTTCGCAGGAGTTCGCGGCGAGAGAGGTGGTAGCAAGCAGCAAAATAGCGAGGAGAGAGAGGGATAGTACGCTCTTCATGTGATTTTGAAATTTTATTTCCTTTTATGTAATTAGAAATATCGGCTCAAGCTGCCTTTATATAGCAGAGTCAACCAAGTTATAAATTTTAAGAGTCTGTTTTAGACACATCAAAACCCCAATTTTTCAATGAGGTTGTTGTTTAAAAGAGTTTCCCAAACTATCTCAAATCTATCTTGATAGCGGTTGTGCTCATATTTCAAGGAGGTAATGGAGAGGTATTTTCCAGAAACTCAGTATTTTGTGACTCCCAAATTTGAATGATTCAACAAATTCACAATTATTTTTTTCAGAATTGGATCATGAAGAAAATTTACAAATTTTGTTGAAACTCTTGCCCTCAGACTTCCTAGTTTGACTGTGGAAAGCTTTCGTATGGGCGAATCTTGAGGAGTGGAGCATATTGTTTACCCTTAACTCGCATTATCAACCTCGTTTATATTAATTTGTAAGTCAGCCTCCATCTAGAATTTGTTGTAACATATTAAAGAGCAGAGTCATCTGATTACTGTTTCCCTTTTGGTTAATTATACTTCTAACAGAAAAATAGAGAGATAATTCTGACAAGATGAGACACAGGCTTTCTCCTCCAGCTTAAATTCGAAAATCATTTCAATAAATTTTTCCAGTTTCCTTTGCAGCTACCTGATGATCGTGACCTCTACAGAGATTTCTTTTGAGCTCTACATAGAATGCAGTCTTGAGAATGCTCTACAATCTATGCTGCTAAATACGCTCCTATCTATATAAGAAAAGGAGGATTGTCTTTGCGGTCTTTGTGTGTATTGAAACAATACAAGCAGAATAACTCCTCTGCATAAGTTAAGTTACGAGAGGTCCCAAATTATACAAATGAAGCAGATATAGAATGAACACAAACATTTTTTCTGGATTTATTCAGTCTCAGCCAGGCTCTCTCTGCCTTTATACTCTTTTCTCTTCGCGTTTCTGCAGCACATATTCAAACAGTTGCTCAGATAGACAGTGCAGGAGCTTTCAGTCTTGCTTTCACGCAATGCTGAGTAGCTGTCATCAGCAGAATTGATTCTATTGAACGCGTCTTGAGTAGTGTTATTAGGAGTAACCTAGCAGTGGTATTAGAGTTCATGCAACCAATAAAATTAATCATACGTCTTTTGGCTTCTTCTGATATCCGAACCGTTCGCTGGTAGTCCTATCAAGGAGCAGATTCTTCGTTTGAACATAAACCAAAATGCTAAAATCAATCGATAAATGAAATTTCATAACTGAGATATTACCCTAATGGGAAGAAAAAGAGGAGACTGCCTGCGCTTGTCGCAATACAAAAGATATTCTTGAGTACATTGAGGACGTCCTCGTCCCAATTAAGTATTTGTGGGAAAAAGCCAATGGGATCATCATTGGCTAGATCTATGCAATAAAAGTTAGGTATTCTGAAACACTGCGTTGAGTGATTACTGAGCAAGCCGAAGACTGCCAGGAATGCTAAATCTATTAACATCAGAAGAATAAATCCGTAAAAGTAAGCGTGATTCCTAAACAATTAGTTTGTGAGTCGAGGTAGGAGCAGCACATTGTACCTTGCACCAACACAGTTATTAATCCAGGGACAATGATGATCAAAAACTTGGACACATTTATTGCATAGATCGCAATGTCGAGATCGTTGAGGCTTGATGACCTCGCATTCTGGACAGATGGTCATGGAATCATTCTCCTCCAATAATTCCTAAGCACGCTGTTGTCAATTGCTCTCTTTGAGCCTGATAATTACCAAAATTTTTTTCTCTTGACGTTTTTTGATATACCCTGGGTCCGTCAGCCAAGCGAGGCAAAACAACAGCATTGCCAGCGTGTATATAACGAGGAAAATTATTGCCATCCAATCTTCAACATCTAAAATTAATTTGGTTGAGCCAGAGCCAACGAATATTATTCACATGGCAAAACAAACACCATGTCGATGATGCCAGGCAGGAAATATATCAGGAAGAATGAAATCAAAGAGCCTCTGGATCTTTTATTGCCAAGGCCTGGTCTGATATTGCAACATTCAGTGAAGAAATTTCTCCCTTTCTTTATGGTAGAGGATAATAATGAATTAAGGACTGCGAATTAATACCAGCAAATAGATAATATTATCATAATCGCTTTCCTTAGCGATATCCATTGCGAGCTTCCCTTCTTTGGTCTTGGGATTAATAGATAAACTCATTATTCTGACAATGCTGACTTACTTTGAGATGACGGTTTGCTCCTTTGATCAGCAGCTTCCTCACGACTTTTGTGTTTCCTAATTACACAGATTTAGTTAGTATCGAGAGCATTGATTCAAAATACCTGAGATAACAGCAAGATGAAGAGGAGTCAAGCCACCTTCATCGTCAGGTAGGTTCGGGTCGGCACCCCAAACGGTTAAAAAATTTGTAGAATTCTCGCAGCTATTTACAAATCCCCATGAGAACCCTCGGAAGATCCCACCTAATATTACCCAAGAAACGCAGCCCAATGTAACGGAGTACTTCCTTTTTTATCTTTATCATGTATTGTAAGCCCGTTTTCCAAACAATATGCCTGCCTTGTGTGTTACTGATATTCCACTGTTGTAAATTACCATAGAAACAGGCTGGTCGCCTTGAGCTGCAATATGCAGTGCGTTTAATCCTAACATCCATTCCATTATATTTCAAAATCCAAAAACCGCCAACCATACCTTGATCGTTGGATCTATGGATATCACCTCCATGCTCTCGTAGCAATCGAATAAGTTTCTGCGTTCAAAGTTCATCGGTATTAGCATAACCATGTTTGATATTTTGATATCTTACGACATTTCCTCTAAATGCTGCGAAATGTAGCGCCGTGAACCCTTCGTCAGTTGGACTATTAACAAATTCTGCAATTTTCGACTTCACAACGGATTGTCTGAGCATGATCTTCTCAAAAATATGCTCTATTAGCCTGTTCAAGTTATTCAGAGCCGATATGTGCAGCACTTTAAACAGAAGTTCCATTAGATTCTGTCATGGTTAATTGTTACAGGTATAGCCTCGAGTATCTCTCACTTGGAGCAGATCGAAGCCTGAATTCGATACTATTTCCTGCTCAATAAGGTTTATCGCCCGTATTTCATCATGGTTGTATGCGAATGTGAGAATGCGAGCCGTAATGGAGTCTTCATTCTCCATTGACCCTTCTTGAAGTATTCTTGTGTTCATTTGGTATAGAAAAAAATTGATAGTTTGCAGAAAGTTCCGAGCTGACTAGGATGTTTATTGAATAAAGCTCAAATACATTTAAATTTCTAACTACGAATCACCTTAAAAACGGACTCCTAGCTTCGAACTTAGCAATAAAGCCCTTTCAAATAATCACGCTCTGTACTTAACCTATTAGAGCTAAGAATTTAGTTCTCTGGTTTTTCGACAGACTGTTGAATCTATAGTTTAAGGCTTTCATACGACTGAGCCTCCATTCTGGCTAGAACAAAGTAAATTCGAGTACAGAGAACGATTTCAAATGGCATTTCCTAAGATTTGATCGCGTAAGGGAGTTTCTATCATAGAGCGATGATGGTTCATTGAAGAAGGAGCAACTCAAATTATTGATACAAAGGAAAGTTGTACTGACTTGTATGTACTATTTTATTAAAACTGCATAAGAGGAATCTTAAATAAAAACTAAATTTGACCGTGAAATGTCCAAATCAGCAAGTAAATCAGCGACTATAAGAGTGGTTGAACAAAGCGACGACGCTGTGGACCCGTTTTTGGGTAAATTTGTTTGAGGTTGATGAGTTACATTGAAAAATAGTCACCTTCCCACAGAATTTGCCGCCGTCCAATTTTCTCATTGAGAGAGATGAAGCCGAGGAAGCTATCAAAGCAAACCTTTACAAGCATAAGGAAATCAAAACAAAGAAGCTGCTTCATCTCAAAAATTCGCATTTCGACTGGATCGCAAGCAATACCGGCCGCAGTTTCCAGAAGACGCAATCAGCAAAGTAGAATTAGTCTTTTTTCCAACATTTTCCTTACGCATTTAAAGATACGCAGTGGGTATCCTTTCAAAAGAGACGGGTGAGCTCAAACTGATCCCAGCAGAGCAGATTTTTAACCTAAAGCAGTATCCAAAGGATTTAGAGGTTACCGACGACCAAGATATCATGTTCTCCGGCGTCAAAGCGATTCAGCAGAAGCAGATTTTGGTCGAGGAGCTGGGTAATAAAAAGAGTAAGAAAATCCTCAAGAATCTCAAGAATACCATCGTTAAGGTACCAAACACCTCCTTACCCGCCCATATTGACTCTAACATCATAAATAGGACGACAACATTGCCAACGCTGGCGAAATCAAGGAGCTCTTGCTTGAAAAAGCTGACGTCATCGAAAAGAAACTCGAGGAGAACCCAGAAAATCCTCTTCTCTTGACCATCGAGTCAAAACTCCTCACGCTGCCAGAATTCGATGTTGAAACTAAAGACGTTTCGAAAATCTACAACATCGGCTCGAGTAACCCCTCCCCCTTTTCCAGACTGATTTACTTACTTTTTACTCTCAGTTTGGGATCATGAGTACAATTCTCAGTTGAACACCGACGCGTTTTTGACAATGCTGAAAAAGCAAGATACGAAGAAAGGCAAAGGGTTCATCTCGAAATATATCAAGGATTGGAGCGAATCTCACGAGTTTCAGAAAAACAAATATAAGGTTCAAAAGGCTATGGTGCTTAATTTCCTGTTGAAGATTATGAAAAAGAGGAACTTCAATAAGCCAGTTGTAGAACTGGCAAAGGAGTTGGAGATGCCAGTGCCGCTTGTAAAAGAGGCCCTTGACAAATTTTTCTTCTCAAGAGTCGGCGAAAACCAAAGCATCCAATACCAGTCATCGAAAGGACTCGAGGCAAAGCTGGTTTGCTATATTATCGTGCTTGCCCTTTCGCTTAATGATTTCGATTTCGATGCCGAACCGCTCAGAGTCTTTATGAAAATCGAGGATAACTTGTAAGCTTGCTTTTTGAAATTCGTTGGATTAATCAATATGCGTGCGATAGGTTCATGAAATACTGCACAGAAATCGGTTGCAATGTGAGAAAATCGAATAAGGGAGGAGTTGCTGCGATGCCCATCAAGCTGGAAGCACCGTTGAAGGTGAAAGTGGTTCTTCCAAAGGGCTCGAAATTGCAACCATTAGATATGGAAAAGGAAAAGATGGAGCGAATTTTACCAAAGGAAGAGACGGTTTAAGTTGTGGAAATTTTGTAGATAGATTTAGATTATGGAATGAGAAAAATTTGTTTAATATTTGAAGTGTTTGACGAAAAAGAGTAGTATATAGGTCAATCTTGAATACATAGAAATAAATTGATGTCTCTTTAACTACCTCGTTAGCTCGAACTATTCTCCTTTCAGAAGCTTCAGTTTTTCGAGTCTCAGCTTTTTAGATGGACTAACTATTGATTCGTTAACGATTTGTTCAGCAGATAAATTCTGGTTTCTCTTGTTTGGGGTACTCTGGCTTCGGTGACCTGATTTTGGTCGGGATTGGCCTATTGATGTAAAAATGAATGAACAAAGAGGCATATCAATCAATGGACTTTGAGTTTTTGGTGGGAGTCTGCTGGGCTCTTGGCGAATCCAGACTGTGTTAGCGTGATGATATTGAGGCCTTTCTGCTGCGGAAATAGAAAAGTTAAGACTCGAAATACAAGGAAAGCTAAATACCTCCCAGTCGTTGTGGTACAAGATCGGGCAGCATAGTCGTATTCATATTCCTTCTAGCTGGATACTGCCAGTTCATCGTTTCGTTAAGTGGATGCAGTTGAGTTCTGTTCCAGGTAGAAACTGTTGTATCTGGGATTTCTGGCCTTCTAACATCTAGGCTCCTTCGCCTCAGAGGAGTCTGCTGATTTCGTTCAGGAACTACTTCTTGATGCTGTTGTTGCTGTGGCTGCCACGCTGATCGGTCGAAGTAAGTCTCTCCTAAATTTCGAGATGCTCTAAGCTGAATAGTCGGACCTCGCACGCTTCCTCCTCGAATGGGTTGCACTGATCCCCTTTGGTTGATTTCCTTCAATGTTCAATGAGAAAAATACAAACAATTCATTAATTACTTCAGAAGGTCCTTCATGATATGTCGGCGCAGTGTGCCTCATTTCAGGTTCTTCATTCGGTCGAAATTCCTGCTAAATCGATGAGATCATGGGTTAATTGGGTTTCCTTACATAATTTCCGGTTAGCCCCATTCGATCTCTGGTGGGAGGCTCTCTCAGGCTTGAAGCATATTCCATTTGCGGTGTATTCTAATTCACCAATTCAAACAGTTCTTTATCAAAATCTTTTACTTTGTAAACCGAATCGAATTCTCCTCTCAGTTGGCTCCTCATATAGTTTGTCGCGTCTTTAACTTCAACCTGAAAATCTTTTCCAAAAGGAAAAGCCGCTTTGAATCGTGGTTTAACAACCGGTCGATGGCTGTTTTGAACATCAAACTGAAACTTCTGCTCCAGATTTTGAGTCACATTCGGTTTTGTCTCTGATTTCTTATTAGCGCGTTTATCATGGCTCGTGTTCGGCCTTTGCTGGTTTCCAAAGCTCATCGTATTTGTTAGATCGCGAAGAATTTCACTCTCTTGCTTTTTTCTTGAAAAGGACTGGCTATGCGGACGCTCCTGGAAACCGTGGTCAGGACCGTGTCTCAAATAATACTCATCGTCTGGAAGCGGAAACATCAGCTTTTCAGAGTGTCTCGGCTCTGGACCCTCAAATTGGGGTCTAATTGTAGATCGCAAGCTCCGAGCCGTCGGCGATTCATGCCTCTCTGTGTCCCAATCATCTCCTTCTGTTTCATACTTTGGCTTTTGAGTGATTCTGAAATCAAACTTGCCGAGTTCTTCTGGATCGAATGGGAGGATTCCTTCCATTGTTTCGTCGTATTGACGAAGTAGCCTGTGAAATGTATGAGGAAAGAAGACATACTATGAGAATAACCTCTCTTGAACGATATAATGGTAAGGTCTGTAGGCTCTATCATCGTCGGCGAGGTTGGGAGGGAAATTATAAGGGTTTAATCTGACGCCCTGTGGGAAAACGAGCGGCATATATTTCTGATATATTCTAAAAAGAGTCATGTAATGTGTTGGAATTGAAAGAGATAGATCAGGTACTGCTCCTCATAAGATTTCATTATGTCTTTCATGGTGGCGAGCTTTTTCTTCACGTCTATTGTCATAAGTTGTTTGGCGCATTCCGAGACAATTTGTCCATGAACTTTTGTGAAAGGAGGATGAGTAAATGGGAAGAGAGGAGAAATACATTCAGGATCCCGCAGACTTGGTGTATCTGTTGTAGGTTGCATTCCTTAGATGAATATGAAGATTTAAATTATTTTAACGTTATTGAATTTTTCACTTTTCAATTCTGTTGCCAGAGAATAAATGCATGTTTGATAGCTGACTTGTGAATAATTGCAACTAATATGGGTAAATTTTGGGAACTAATGATATCCTGGACCCGACAATATTATCATAGTGGATATTGAAGACCACACTGTGGATAAACCATAACATTCAATACTAACAATACATTAGAGAACAATCTATGCTGATTATTCTTTGTCTAACTATCGATTATTTTCAACATGAGGCAACTCAATCAAATTTAATAGAGATGCATTCGTATTCTTTAGGCAATTCTAAATCCAACTCGAACTGTACATAACTAATTGCCCTTATTAACTCTATTATAACTTTTCTATTTCCATGCTTGTTTTACAGAATAATTGATGCTTGAGACTCAGTGAGTTAATTTACTTATTGCTTGAGCAAGCAGTAATTTATTTTAAGTGATTTGGTCCTCGCTGGCATACAATAAATGCTCGTTTGAATTTTAGGCTTTACAAATCATTTAAGTTTGAAGCCATGGTGCCTCCAATCTCGTTTTCGATCGTTTTAATGAGCAAGAAAATTAATTAGCAGGAGCGATTTCATTAGAAAAGCAATTGCATTGCTTGCAAATTTCAGTGCAAAAAGCCTCTATTTTGCACAATTTTTGATCGAATAAATTCTATTTGAGCTGCTGTTTTCGAAAGACTCAACTAAAAATTTTCTCAAGAGGGCAATCCAAAGACGCTAAAGCACAATACTCAAAGATCTATAGACAAAGCGAGTTACGCCCAAAACTACCAGAAAAAGACCATTTTCCAGAGTTTCTTGCAAAAATTCAATTTTGGTGTCTTCGCTTCAATGCAATTATTTGAGATTGTTTGCCAGCTTCCCTTAAATTCAGCACCTTTCATTAATTGACCTCACTCTTCTCTCTTCATGGCCTTGGATAAAGCTCCGAAAATGCTCGATTTCCACAATACACGAGCAGATATAGTGATATTTGGGTCACCTCTCTGGACAATTTGAATCAACTCGCCTCTTTTTCAAGTAGATCAGCCGCGGTTTGCCATCATTATTCAAATAGCTCAAGATAACCTCATTCCAAGAAAACGAATCTTCCAGAATGGGACCCATCCAACGAATGCTCTTATTGGATTTCTAAACAGAAAATGCTCTAGAACTGCCAACAATTACCCGAGGACCTCCCAATTCAGCTCAAACACAACAAATACGCACTCAAATAAAAACTCAAATCATTGTTATCATCAAAATTTTGGAACGCAGAAACAACACTACAGCAGTCTTTCGTTAATAACTCGATTAATTTATTTCGAAAATAGTTCAACAGAAAATTCTTATTTGGAAGGATGGCAAAAGCTCGCCTAATAGGACTAAACTCCCATCCAAAGTCGAGAAGTGTGCTCAAATCCTGGCTCAATGGGAACAGTTTATCCATTTTCAACCCTTTAGCCATTTGCTAGTTATCATTTCTACAAAAACGAAGCCTTGGGGTTCAATTATTCTAGCTTCTGCTGTAACTTAGGCTTGGATTCGGTTAACTAGAGCAGAAATGAAAAAAGAAATAGCATTATCTTGCTTTGAGAAACGTTAGAGTTTTCATAGTTTCACTAGCCTGTGACCTCTGCTATGGCATCCTAAGGCTATAAGTATCATTACGTAGAGGTTTTGTTAGGTATTGAAGGCAGTTTAGTTTTACGCTCATTTCTTTTTTAACCGCTTCTAATCAAATAATAACTTCAAAGTTAGGTTTATAATTTTTAAAAAATTTGTTTCGAAAAAAAATCTCCGAAGAAACTGGGTTTACATGAACGGAGAGAATCCTGATCAGAATCAAGAAATAAAAGAAAACAAGTACACAGCAATTTCGATATTTTTTATTTGAATCAACTGCTTCGCTTATTTTTGAAAATAATATCCCGCTCAAACTCTTTCCTTTAGAGAAGAAGTATTCATTGACGAATCCGCCGAAGAGCCAAAGCAAGGCGCACTGCTCGAGAGCCAGTCAATTAAGTTCATACATGCAATTGAAACTGGAAACAAGGAGATCTTTGATCAATTAGTTGGTAATGACAGTTCAACTTGCAATGTGTAGTCTAACAACGAGATGGTAATAGAAAATAAAGCGCTACTTGATTACCCAGAGAAGAACTTCAACCAGACTCCGCTCTTCTTCGCAGCTATAGTCAAAAACGAGGATTTGGGCTTAGAAATGACGCAGAAATTAATCGAAAATGGTACAAATCCATTGGCATTGCAGTAGATTAACCTTTCGTTGCATATCATAGGTGCAAATGTCAACCATCTCGATGATATGAGCCAAATCGCGCTGTTTTACGCTGCTAGAGACGGCCGGAGAAAGATTATCGACTACCTCGTGTCGAAGGGCGCAAACCCCGATCATAAAGACAAGAACGGGCAAACGCCGTTGTACTACGCTTCGCGAGAGGGCCATCTGGAGGCTGTTCAAAGACTCGTCGAACTCGGCGCAAACGTGAACAACACTGATGTATTCAATCAAACCGCTCTTTTCTACGCGGCAAAGACAGGCAAGTTCGAGGTCTGCCAGTTCCTCGTTTCCAAAGGTGTGAACCCCGCACACCAGGACGAAAAGAAACAAACTGCGCTCTATTTTGCGAGGAGATCAAAAAATAAACAACTGATTGACTACCTCCAGGCTCTGACGACTGGAGCAAAGAAAGAAAAGGCAAAAGAAAAGGAAAAAGAGCCAGAGAAAGAGAAAGAGAAGGAACCTGTGAAAATTGCAGAGAAAAAAGAAGAGCCAGCTAAGACGAAGCCTTTGCCTGTTCAGGAGACGGCAGCTGCGCCTGAAAAGAATAAAAAAAAGAAGAAAGAGAAGCAAGAGCCAAAGTTTACCTACCGACTGATGCGTAAAGACGAGTCTGGAAAGGAAAACGAGATGTCAGTTGAGGAGTTTGAGAAGTTCAAGAAGGATTATCCTAAGGTGGCAGCTCTGTTGATGAACCCTGAGAAAATTAACACGATGATGGAAGAGGGAGAAAAAAAGGACTCATGGGAGAAGGTCGCGAAAAAGATTTTAAGCACGTTGTGGAAAATGAGAGGAGCTTATATTTTCTTCGAGCCGGTGGACCCGAAGAAGCTGAAAATTGAGGATTACTTCGATATTATCAAGAATCCCATGGACTTCGGCACCATCAAGGTAACTTTCTTATTAGACCCTCTCGCCCCCTAACCTCTCGCTATATAGACTCGTTTAAATGCGAATATTTACCAATCGCCTGAGGAATTTTATAACGACGTTAAACTGTAAGCTATCGTGCCAATTCAGTCCTATTAACCTCATCTATTAGTGTATTTAGCAATTGTATACAATATAACGGTACTACTTCCGAAGTTGGAAGCACCGGCGTCGCCTTGGACAATGAATTCGAGGCATTGGTGAAAAGTCAAGGATTCGATGTTTATCTTCAGAAGGCGAGGGAAGGCAAACTCGAAGAGACGTCTGGAGATGTAAAAGAGGAGGAAAACCGAAAAATGGAAGAGGAGCCTCCTAGGAGACAGGATGAAATGAAGGACGAGACAACCGAGGTAAAAGGCGAGGTTAAAGACGAGGCTCAAGAAGAGATCAAGCAAATAAAAGACGAAGGTGAATCCAAGAAGGAGGGAGAGGAAAACCAAGGTGATATTGAGGAAGAACATCCGCAAGGACAAGGAAATAATGAAAATGAAAGCAAAGAACATGAAAGTCAAGAACATCGAATGGAAGAGGAGAAATCTGGAAACCCAGAAGGTGGTCAGGACATGATTCCTGAGGAATCGAAATAAGTTTTTTTAGATTTGGTCTAGAGCGTTGAGGTATTAGGCTTCTAATAAATACCTGGCGGAATTTTTGTTTTTCGCTCTGATTCTCTTTGGAAAATGTGTGAATAAGACCAGTCTAATATTTTCTTTTCATGTTTAGGAGCTCTTGTTAAATTAAGGATAAGATATAGCGAAAGGGACAACTTATTCTTATTGTTGCTATAGACAAGATTAGGAGTTGTTAATGCTGTAAATTTAGGTCAGCCGTAAGGCATTGTTATGAAAAGAGGAAAATTGACGTGTTAGAATCATTAATTTCGCTTATATGAAAATTTGAACACGTTAGATAAAATAATAATGTAATTAACTTCTTTTTACATAATTAGCATCAGTAGCTCGTTAAGCTCATTGCAGAACAACAAAGATGCCAAAATTGTTTATGGAAACGATGGCGGGAGTTCGAGGATCCCAACAAGGTTAGTGATTACGTGTAACTTGTTTCGTTTTTTGTTGTATTTGTGGAGTCTATCATCTCCTCTTGAATACCAATATTACACGAGCGAGAGATCTTAGCAGACTTATTAAAGCACTCTCAATTAAGGACTCCTCAAGTATTCGATTGTATGAGTGTTTTTGTTTTTTTTCAAATAAATTTAGGAGTCCTTTAGATTAGATATAATGTTAATGTTTTAACTTTGTTGCATGGGTTGTTGCCTAAAGCAAGCTACTTAGTATTTATTATACTATTCATCCAGTCTTTTAGTGGCAGAAGCTTTTATCAGAGGACGCGCAAACAGCGTTTGATTTGAAAAAAAACAAAAATTATATTTCGTTTAACTGCACAAATTTATGATTGTTGAAGAATAGTTTATTACCGACATGCAGAAAAGCAATTTTTTTAACCAAGCTGATCGCACGGCCGAAAAGCTCCCTCGAAATGTCGCATCCTCCTCTCGCACTAGCACCGCTAAACGACCAACCTCTCGAGAGGTTTATCAGCCTTCCGACCTCCATAAAGAAAATGCAGGCGGGTACTCGAAAATCACCAATCCACGCAAAAATCCGCAGAGCGGCTATTCCGCCCGAGCCCATAACCGCAAGCCTACCTCTCAAAACCGGTTTCCAGAATCAAATAATAATGATCCTTATCAAGAAATCCTCTCATATTTTGACGACACTCCCGAGAGACCGAAATCTCAGTCTCGCAGCTCGAAATCGCCTATAAGGAAGACTCCTAAGCGAAACGATATGCAAAATATGCCTCATTCGATGAATGGTGAGGAGTTCTATGCTGCTGGAGGGTCGCGCCATTTCCCAAGTCACCAAGATCAGAGGCATGTAAGAGAAAGAGGGAATTATATGCCAGCAGATTCTTTTCATGATGCTAGGGCGAAATATACACGCAGTAGAACCCCGTCTCAGAATAGTATAATGGGGATATATGTGGGAAATGTAGATGGAGCGCAGAAAAATAACTATATGTATGGGCCGATGGTGGAAGAGAACGAGGTAAGCCATCGGTTTGAGGAGTTTATGCAGAAACTCAAGTTGGATAAAGAGAAGTTTTACCACCAGTTAGAAGTGAACGTGCAGCGAGCTTCGGGACTGGATCATCAAATGAATCCTTTTGTTGCGCCTTCAAAACAGGAAGCGTCGAAAAAAGCTTTGCTGAATTTATCTATTGAGGAAATTGTTAATCGCAGTATTCATAATCGCAGCACAACGCCGGATATAACCGTCACCGATCGAAGTGGTGAAATTCTTCGGAGCAACCGCAATTTTTCAGTCAACGAAACCCGTATCCGCGACAACACAGAACTATTTACAAATCGCGCCCCAGATAATTCCTTCCACGACAACGAAGGCGGCTACCGCGCTGAGCCTATTTCTAACTATTCGACTCTCCAACACGGCACTGAAGACCCAAACATGCCAAAACCAGGGTTCTCGCCATTCACCTCAACAATAAAACCTGAAAGCCTCAGACCGAAGGAGACTTTAAAGGAGTCTGGGATGGCATCCATGTCCTCTGATGTCGAAATCGAGGTGCATTATCTAAAGAAAGAAATCTCATTGTATGAAATTAAACTGAAAGATCGCGATCGCCAGATTGCTGACCTAAAGGAGAAGCTCCGGGAACTCACGGATAAAATCCAGAGCACTCAATCAGACTCTTTTAAGTTTAAATTCGAAGTAGAAAGACTCGGAAGCGAGAAAAAGCAGCTTGAGCAAGCCCTTCAAGACGCAAGAAATCTTTCATCTAAATTGCAGAAATCTCTTGATGAATATGAGATACAACTTGCCAGGTTCAAGGCACAATCGGATGTAGGCTCGAGAAATAACGTCGAGAAGGAGGAGAATCTGAGAAGGCAAATCGATGTGTTGAATCAAGAGTTGAAGCTGCTGAGAGAGAACAATGAGACGTTAAAGCGGAGTTTATCCGAGGCACAAAGCACGTCGAGTGTCTCGAAGCAACTGAATGAATCAACTGAGCAGAGGCTGAAACAATATATCGACCGCGAAGCAGATTTGAAGAAGCAAATCGAGTTAATGAAGCAGACAATCGATGGAAAAATCAAAGAAATCAATTTGCTGAAGCAGGTACCTAAGGACAGCGGGGCAGCTCAGCAGGAACTGCAGAAATTGAAAAGCGAATTTAGTAATCTTTCGACCGAAAACGAAAAAAGCAAGGGCACAATTAAAAGTCTCAACGATCAAATCGCTAGTTTAAACCTACAACTGAAGACGGCGCAAGATAAAGGAAAAATAAACGAAACTCAGACTGCGGAGCAAATTAACGCGCTTAATTCGAAATTAAACGAGGCTCAGACGCGAATCAAGCTGTATGAGTCACAGTCGACTGAAGGGACGGCTGCTCTGAACGCAAAACTCGCCGAAGCACAAGAAAAGTTGAAACGAGCGGAATCTCATTCGAATGAACAGATCTCCTTGCTGAATAAGCAACTCAGTGAAGCTCAATCGAAAATAAAACTCTTGGAGGCCCAGCCAAACGATCAATTGGCGATTTTGAATTCAAAGCTCAACGAATATCAAGCCAAGATCAAGCAGCTTGAGTCTCAACCAAATCAATCTTCTATCATGACGATGAAATTTGAGGAGGCTCAGTCGAGGATCAAAGACCTCGAGGCAAAGCTGAAAGAAGCGCAATCGCAAGCGCAGAAAGCGCCAGCCTTTAAATTCGATCAAACTCCTGTCGGAGACGAAGCGACGCTGAGGTTCGAAAACCAGAGGCTCGAAAAAGAAATGAGCATGATCATTGCGAAGTTTGAAGCCATGCAAAAAGAGCTGAAGGAGGCTCAGGAGAAGGCGGAGAGGTCTCAGAGCCAGGAAGAAATGCAACAGCAAATTGAAGACCAGGAGAGACAGATCATTGAAATGAGCACTACGATCATGACGCTTCAGAGCGAGAAAATGGAGTCGGATAAGAGATACAACGATATTCTTAATAATCCGCAGAAGGTAAGCGAGAAAGAGAAGGCAGCAAGAAACGAAGCTGATAAGTTCAAAACAGAGAACAAGAAACTTGGATCTACCATTCAGGACCTCGAGAAGAAACTAAACAATTTGCAGAAGGATTTAGAGAAGAAAATAGCTCAGGAGCAGAAGACTAATCAGGATCTGAAAAATCAAATTACGAAGATTACCGCGAAGGATAAAGGAGCTGCAGCGGCTGAAGAGCATAGATTAATGGCTGAGAAGCTGACGAGAGAATTGAACGCGTTGAAAGAGCAATATGCGAGAGAGACGGAAGGCTCGCAGCAGAAGATGTCCACGCTGATGGCGGAGAACGAGAAAATGAAGAATGAGCTAGAAGCAAAAACGAAGAAATTGAACAGCTTAAGCGGGAATGAAGAAGCGACGCAGGCATTGGTTGCTCGGACGAAGGAAGTACTGGCATTGAAAGCGGAAATACAGAAGCTGAAAAGCCAAGGAGGCGGTGGAGGAAATCAGCAGGCCGATAATGGAGAGGCAGCTGAGGAGCTAGAGAGGTTTAAAAAGTTATCGGAAGACCAAAAAGCGCTGCTTAAGAAGTTCCAAACAGAGAATAAGAACATTTCTGCGCAGTTGTCTAGCAAAGAGGATGAAAACGATGATCTCGTTCAGAAGCTTGCGGAGAAAGAGACTGTGCTGGAAAAGCTACAGAACGATTTGGCAATGTATGTGATGCAGATCGGTGAGTTACAAATGCGGGAACAGGAATACATTGCGAAGCTTAAGAAAAAATAGCAGATTTATTGATTATTTGGGATTTAAAGCAATTTTCCACACTCAATGATACATCCATTGTATCATTCGACCTGATCACCATAAAAAACTTAGATTGAGGCTCATAGAATTGGATTCAGCGATTAAGATTGATGACTTTATTTTTGATGTAATAAAATATTCGTTATAATTTTGTACTATATTTCTATCTTATTTGCATCTACATTTTCGTTTTAACACTCTTCATACACCAAAAATTCCTTTCTCCGCTAATACTTTGATGGGTATCAGAAGTGCTCTCTGGCTAGGATATTAATGATATCGATAATCATATCGAATTTATTTAGTTGAAATAATGAGAGGTATTAAATATTTAATCGAGTCCTCTTAACCAAATCATTCCTTGTTGCGGATTGAAAAACATATAAAGAATTGTAAAAATCACAAGTTAGATAAATAAGTAAACTTGTTTCTATTGTCTTCTCTTGCTTGAATCACATGCGTTAGTGCATTTCGGTTTCTTCTTTCTTCTTGATGAGGTAATCCGCGATTTCATGCTGCCAAACGAATGGCAAATCATTAGATCCGAGTAGCAAAGTAATTTAATCTTACTCTTTTGGCTAAAACCGCCAAATCATACGGCCTCTTTGAATCTTCATCCAAAATATCAAGCTTTGCGCCGTTTTGACAAAGCATTTCAAGTAAATACTCATCTGCGTAAACAGCTGCCATATGGAAGAAGCTAGTTTTCTTGCCGTCAAGGAGAAAGATCTGATTCACATTGATTTGACTCAACGCCAATACTTCCAACGTCTTCAAAAAATCGTTGCTTTTGATCGCTGCTTCCATGCTCTTCAGCTCATCAAAATTTGCTACGCATGAAATTTCGCATCAGCATTCGCAAATAAAAATTACTTGGGTTTGCTAAAAATATTCTGTCGACATATTTCATCCTAATCCACCTCTCTTTTTCGAAAACCGAGGAGTCTGGCTTTGGTTTCATGGTCTTATAAGCTGTAATTTGGGCCTCCCACACGCGATTCATCTTTTCATTGTCGAACCTCAAGAAAATTTCAATTAGCATGTCATTAATGTTATCCAGTTTCAACGACCTCATCTTCGATACACTTGGACCTGATTAGCAGGAAATATCAATTAGAACGACTAATTAGCGAGCAAATGATCTATACCAAGCTTGCGGTGGATGCCAGAGCAATCTAGGCATATTAGCACGAGTAAATTTAGACTAATCCATGATGGTTCTTGAGCTCCGCAGTCCGCACAGAAGTTTCTCTTAGTGGCTTGTGTGATTTTTTGCTCTTTAACAGCGCGTTCCGCGCTGGCGTTTTTTCCAAGGGAAGTGGGCGTGGCAATGGTGTTGAAATCTGAATACAGCAGGTTCTCTGTAATGTTTTTGATTGTCGTAATCCACTCTTTCAGCTCGTTCTCAGAGTGGGTCTGGAAAATATAGTGCTTTTTGTTCTGCATGCTAACCATCTCAAAGCAGTAAGGGTAATCAGCGTCAAAGCTTTCTTTCACAGAGCACATTTTCAAATTCATTAGCTCTTGCGGAACGATAACAGCGGCTTGGTGATCTCGTTTTTTAATCATCAGCATGACTCCGGTTTCTTTAACGATAAAATAACGTTTTTTCATCCCTATGCCTTCTTTCTTCATATACAAAAACCCTTCGTGCCGAAGTTTCTATGTGGTAAACAACACATCAGAGGAAGAGGAGGGACAGTTAGCCATTACGTTCATGTTAACGGAAGAAGGATGAAACTTTTTCTCGATAAGCTCCTTTGCAACTTTGAGCTCGGAGTTGAGTTCTTCCAAATGAGCGTTCTTTTTGTGACTGCCATCGATGAGTAAGTCAAGTTTCCTTTCAACGCATTGCAACAAAGTCGTCCCAGCATGGAAAAATGCCTTTTTTTTCGTTATCTGAGTGATAATAGGGGTTTATATACCATTTCTCCAGTGAATAAGGCGCAGAATTTATCAATCATTTCCAAATTGATGCTGAGATTCAAGGAGTTAATTCCCTGAATATAATCAATTCGCACACTTTCATAGGCTTTTGCAGCGACAAAGTAAGCTTTCTGAGCCATTTGATACCCATAAGGGTCCTTCGCTGCTGCGGATTTCTTAATGCTCATATATTTCGCCTCAGCCGCCTCCATCTCTTCAAACGCCTTTGTTAACCGTTTTTTTATGTCCTTGTACAGCGGGGCATCTTTCTTCGAAAAGTTCTTCAATGGACTTCACCATTAAATTAATACAAGAGCAAGAGCGGCAATTAACTTACATCTGAACGGATTCAGTGACTATTTTCAAGAAAATCTCGAAATAAGTATTATATTCTTTAAGGAACTTAGCGAACGAGGACAAGAGGTGATAGATCTCTTTGTTCTGCACGAACGATTCTTTATCCGCTAGAAGCTGATTAGCGAAACCATCAATCACTTTGACATTCGCGTGACCAGTTTTTGATAGCTCCTTCAAAAAATCAGCCCATCTTTTAAAAATAACCTCGATTTGGTCATATTTTTTCTCATTTGCTTGCAGTATCTGCCAATTCAAAGGGCCGTCCTCCAAGTACTGATGCATATCATTATACTCATAAAACTTGTTTTTATCCTTTGAAATTTCGAAAATCACTTCCTCGAAGTCGTCTTGAGGGACATCAGTTTCCGATGTAAGGCTAGGGGATACGCCCTCTTTTTCCGGAGAGATATCAGCTGCACCAATCGACGAGTGCCCTCGAGATGGTATTTTGGTTATCGTGTATCGCATACTCGCAAATCTCGCAGGATCAATCATCAAAGGCTCATCGACATCACTGATTTTGGAAAGTCTGCCTACCATATTCATGCCCCAATCTTGTATGCTGGTCCTTTTGAAGAAAGATAGTGGTTCAGCTAAAGAGTAAGGCGCAAATGAGAGATTAGTTGGGTATGTGAGATTGTGATGGACTACCTGTGCCTTTCTCGTTGACTGCTTCCTTTAAATTTTCGATTATTTTCTTCTGGTTCTGAAGAGAGTGATATATGCGTTTAAAAAGAAGTTGTTTACTTCGATTTCGTCGTTAAGCCGGGCAATTTCTGCGTTAAGTGACTCGTTTTCAGCTTTCAGCTGCTCTACTTTCTCTTCCGAGACCTTGAGCCTTGCTTCTAGAGTCTGGTGGCGAACTGGACTTGCGTGGATCATATCTAAATTATTTGATTAATGAGTTGGTTGCAATCAAGATTCATTTAAATAAAAACGCTTTGAGTGTTGAAATACCTCCCTCAGAATTAAAGTTGTGGGTTTTATTTGAAATTCTGCGGATATATTTATGTCACTGACGTACTTGCTGAAGCTTGTTGGTGAGTTGGACACTTAAATTTTGAAGCAATATGGTAGCTTCAATGAATTTATTAAAAAATTCAGATATTTGAAGGATTTTTATACACATTCATTTGAGTTTATGTAACTTCCCTATATTACTGAAAGACAATTTGCGTAGAGTCATTTTAAGAAAAGAGTTTCGGCTCTGAGCTATTGAAATATTCGGCTTATTGTTTTTTTTTAACTTTCTTGAAGAGAGGCATAGATATAGGAGCCTTGAGAAGCAGTTCAAATTTATCAGTGATTTTGGTTTTATAAAGTGGCATTTCGAGCTCTCTCACAAGCACGTGACTCTTCGGTATTCAGGGGAAATTAATCAAGACTAAGTTTCTGGACTCAACAGCGATCAGGTAAGAATGATGGCTTGACAGTCAGGGGCTTCTTGTCGATAGCTTCTGGGAAAAAATAATCTTAATCGGGTATATATACCATGTCATCCTAGGAAATACTCTGATCTTGGTTTTGTGCGACTCTTGCGCAAGGTGACCTCTGATTCCTTCTATAATCACTCGATGTCTGCATATGAAGCTTTACTAGACTCTTCAACTTGAGAAATGGGTTGCTTTTGCTCTTGCCATGCTTAATTACTGGGTTCAAACTGAAACAATTTCACTTCCTCGCCAACAAAGTAATAATTTGATTGTTTAGTTTCTTCACAAAAACTACTCTGGACTTTACAGAAACATCCCCTCAAAAATCTAAAAACAATCATGAACGGAGCGCTAGTTTAATATTGTGTAAAACCTCGTATAACAGTCTTCTGGGAATCTTGCTTGAGGAAAAGCCGTTTATTCAAGGATCCAATATAAGTTTTTCGTATTTTGAATAAATTCTTACAATTAGTTCGATATTTCAATCATCAATGCAATGCTTCCACCTATAATGGGCTTGCTTGCGTAGAGCCCTCAGAATATAGCAGGGCTTTCCTCATCACAGATCAGCTCAGCTCATTCCAGCATAAAATCCAAACTAAGCCTGCAAAATGCTTACTACAAATAACTTCCATCATAATATCATCAGGAAATTTCTGTAATGGCTAACGTATCAGAAATAGTTTTGTCTTATTTGCATTGATGGCATTTTTTGTTTCAATTGGAATTACTTCATCGAACTAAGAATCCAGCTCCGAGTTTTGATTGGAATTAAATTTCGCTCAAGAAGTTTAGAATTTTCAATTTTTTTCCAAACCCGAAACGCCTAGCAATTAAGTGTATTCCGAAAAGTGGATGGACTTCATACTAAGAGCTTTCTTCTTTCGACCTTCCAGTTAACTAATCCGCAATTTTCAAACGCTTCCTCATGAAGAGAGTACCAGGGTCATACAGCACCCTCTGTTTTGAAATAACAGTTCAAGTGTTACTGATCACCGAATCAAATCGGGACATAAAATATCATCTTATGGCTCTAATCACATGAAGATACATACCATAATAAGTATCTGAATATCGGCTGCTTGTGGCAATATACTCCAAATATCTGATCACGACCTGCAGAAAGAAGCAGAACCAGAAGATTTTGAACTCAATTAATTTCAATTCCGAAGAATCTCCGTTGGTTGTCTTTGATCCGTTGGAAGGATCTTTGATACCACTGAATTTTTTTCGAAAATTAATTTAGTTTTTAATGCCTCCATGCCAAGAATAATTCTAATCTATTCTTCAGAACCCTCTGTTTATATTGGATTTTGCAAGCCCAAAACACCCCATTATTCGAGCTTTTCTACCCAACTTCCTTGCCTCCATTCACGAATCTGACCTAACTTTCAGATCAGATCATGTCAGTGTTATACTTCTCTAATTTAACGGAGTTAAGTATCTTTACACCTCTTTGAAAATCGCACGCTCATCTGATAAAATAAATAGGTATTAATCGAATAATCAATCATAAAAATTTGATTCATTTTTAATTATTCGAAATAAATTTATTCAGAAATTCACATGCAGCAAACGCGATCGACAGAAGACTGTGAATCCACATTATCCAGCACTGATTTAACGCAACAGCTGCGATCTTTAAGGCTGCTTGAGTCGAAAGTAAGCAAAAGTAGTATGATTTACTTATCTATGAAAGGGTCTTGAGAATAAAGTAATTGCGGCCCTCGAACGACTGAGCACAGAACCAATCACAGAAAAAATCGCAGAATTGGAATTGGCTGCGGTCAAAGCGCTTCTGATATTTTTCAATAAATATGCCTGCCGGCTAATTATATTGCGTATGTCAAATTTTTCGAAATCGTGATAAACGCTCATCGGTTATATAGAGCAAAATACTAAAGCGCTTGCTTTTCTGGAACAAGCGATTTCAATAGCAAATTTTCCTACTTTGAAGCAAGAACCGCATATAAAATGCATACAGCCGGCAATATGGAATAATCTCTCGATCTTGAGCGACCTGTATCTTTTTGCTTCTTTGCTGTGACCTATTAACCTGCGTTATTCAATTAGCATGAACAAAAAGGAACTGGCAAGCAATTTTTTAAAGAAAAGCGTAAAAACGGCATCAGGAAGAGAGAGTGACGCGTCTTATGGAATAATTTATAATAACATCGCTTCTTTGTATTATTCAAAAGAGGCCTTCGACAAAGCGATCGAATTTTCGAAAAAAACTCTGGATCTCGTCGAGGAAGAGGTAGTTGGATGTGTGATAACGCTTTGTTCATTGCTATATGCATAGGTGTTTTCTGTGGCTACAGCTGACTCTCCTTCGCCCAAGCCTCTCAGCACCAGCTTCCTAAACGCAGTAAAAACGCTGTTGGTCGCTTACTTGAACATCGCGCTCAGCACTGAAAAAATAAAAAACGATCCTTCTCGCTTTGCGCATTTGAAACTTCCAACTGCAACCAATGAAATAGTGTTTTTTGCAAGCGGTTACAAAATTTCGAAAAGATTTCTAGGCAATGACTCGCAATTGACTATAATGTTTCAGAAAGGTCTTGTTCAAAGAAAATTAAAGGGCGACCATAAGCCGTCCCTCGCAAAACAAGAAATCTTCAAAGAAAAGCCGAAAAATAGGCTCTCGCAATCAGGCGCGAGGCTTCGTTTGACTAGAATTGTCAATCCATGTGTTTTTTCACCAGAGTCGGATTTTGCGACGCAGAGGATTGAAAAAGAGCTAAAAGTTGCTAATCAATCGTCTAATTTTTCGATATTTAGAGGACATCGAGTAATAAATCTCCAATAAGCGTTAAAACTAATGAGTTTTATCACTTAGGTGCTTTCGAAGCCGAAAAAACAGAAAGAAAGCCCATTAGTCCGTCGACGCTCAGCATCAGAGCTACAATTTCATAATAAAATTAAAAATCCGCCTCCCAGCAAACCGAACATCTTTGAAGAATCAATGCAGAAGAGCATGGATATTATCCTGAAGCATCAGAAAGAATTTGAAAACAGAATCAGACAGACTTTAGATGAAAGATTCCACCTTTCTCTATATATGAGGAAACACCTCGAAGAAATGAAAAACAGGGAGCTGGAGATGAAGATCCAAATACTCAAAGAAGAGAACCAGAACAGCATAATAAGGAAAATGCAGTTAGAAGCTCAATTGAATCTCATGAGGCAAATCCCATCGCCTTCCATTGGCACCTTGGGTACCCTCGGTACCCCGGTAGCCTTGAGCTCTCCTTATTATTTTTCGGAAGGAGATACCCATGCGCTTCAAAGGCTTCATTTCGGCAGTGATCATTTTCCAGGTAGAGTGAATACAGGCAGCACTCTCCCCACTGCAGGAGCTATCGATGATAAATCGCAAGGACATTTCGTGGATAAAACTGGTACACTCGATAAACTAGTAACTCAACCGGAGCTTAGAAGCGAAAACGAATTCTCTCAGGAGCCGCAGAGGATCGAGAAATTTAGACAAAGAATACCTTCAATCGATACTCAAATGTCGAAATTGTCGCAAAATGTGCCGGTTCAGGGTGTCTTGGCTCCAGATCTAAGGCCAAACGAGAGTACGAACCGATTGCCTTCAGTGAAAAGCCTATCCAGCGCCGAAGCTAATGGAATAGTTATAGCACCCTCGGTGAGAACTCCGAGTCTATTAAGACGAGAGACAAGAGACTCCATTGCGTGGGATGACAAAAACTCTCCGTACTTCGGGATCATCAGCCCGACTTTGAAGTCAGATGCCAGCTTATCGCACCTGGAAAAGCAGGACAGCGAGCTTCCCAGTGGGAAGAGGGAGTCGCCTCTCAAAACCCCTCAAACCCTTGCTACTTCTCCGGCAAAAATGCCACTTGTGATTGTGAAAACTCCCAGCGGTCGCTTTAATAAAATCATTAGGTCAGGAACCACGGAATCGTCGCTTGAGTCTGAGGACACTAGCAATCAGCTTCTGAAACTGCAGCCGGTGCACGACAGTCCGGAGAGTGTTCGACAACCCGAAGATAACCTCACATGTAATGACAGAAATTTAAATGTTTCTAATTTACTATAACTAGCCACCTTCAATCTAAGCAAAACCAAAGAAAATATTGCGACAGATCAGAAATTCAAGGGCTGGAAAGGATTGGAAGAGTGTCAAAAACTTGGGCCTATTCAGCCTGAGATAAATCAAGAGCTAGCAGTGTCTCTCTTGAACAAAACATCCTCGAAAGATGTGAATTCGACTGGAGTTATTAAATTAATACGAAGCAGTTCCAGAGAGATTGACTGCTCGGAAAGGGGCTCTGAGCACCCAATTCAAAGCGAGTTAGGTAATGGCCATTTGCAGGCGAGAGACCGAGGGTTTTTCCAAGACAGCAAGCAGGAGTTCGAGTATATATCGAGGAGATCCGAGAGATGTGACACTGCTGAGAGCAACACGATTTCTAAAATCAGAGGGTCATTGCTTTCGAAACTTGACTCTGATAACTTTGAATGGGAAAACAACAGGATTGAGAGCTTTCTTTTTCCCGATGATTTCAAAACTGACGATTTCAATGAGCCGCTAAAACCGCTGGATTTGCTTCATCATCCTGACTATATCAAATTCCCAAAAAAATCGATCATATATAAACACTTGCCAACTTCTTATACGTGTAATCAGCTAATCGAATGCTGTCTTGGACGACGAGGCATTGAGCCTGTGTTTATTCTTTCGTTGAAGGAAGCGGAATTGGATTCTGATGATTACAAGCAAGTCTCACAGGAGGTGGTGACCCTCAAAGAGTTCAAGAAGGTCCTCAATCATATCGAGTACAAGGACTGCATGTCCTCGACGATAACCCTAAAATCTATAAAATCCTACTCGAATCTTGTTAAATATCTCTTGATGCCTTTTGTTGGGGTAAATATAACATCTCAAAAAAATGGTACTGTAACCTCTCTATTCGTATAGGTCGGAGAAACTGAGGACGGGAAACGAAGGTTAGAGGTCTGGGGGAAGCCCTTCAGTTTTTTCAAGCAGGAGTTTGAGGCTTCTTTCTTTGGAGAAGCTTTAATATTGAGTTTTTACCATCTTCAAGGTGCCGATTTCCGAATCGCGCTTACTCATCCGACAATGTAAAGCTTTTTCCTTACTATGGAAAATAAATGAATCCATCACATCGTTGATTAGAGACAAGCTAACAGTTGTAATTGACGTTTCATTTGATGAGTCAAGCTTCGGCATGTACTTCGAGGAAATAAATCAAAAAAATAGCGATGCAGCAAAAATCGCTAAAGTGATTAATACATTTCACGACGAAGACGCTGGGAAAGAGGACTTGGAAGAGGTGATGGATTTGACCTCGCAATGTGAGGGAGAAGACGAAGGAGTGAGTGAAATGATAGGCGTGAGATTAAAAGAAGAAAAATTTGAGAAAATCCTCTTTGAATTATTTCAAAGTTCCCTGTCAGAATTCTCGGTGTATCTGAAGGAGAAAGGTTATCCGAAACTTGATTGCATTGCTTCAGAGGAAAAGATAAAATATCTGAAGCTGAAATTTGCGAATGAATGTAAGAAAAGAAGCGGTTTGCTAGTGAGAGATGCTCCTGAGAAGAGCGCTGTGGAAGTTTATTTGAAGAATTTTTACGAGACTCACGGTAAGTTTTTCCTACAATTGTAAAGAAACTGAATGATGATACATTAGCTCCTCAGAAGCAGAAGGTGAAGATGGAAGGACATTATGGCTATAGATATGAGCAGTTTTGGAAAGACTACGCGATCACGTACTCTGAGACAGATGCTGAAGACAAAAAAGCGCTGTTTGCGATGCTTAGCGAATCTTTCAAATTAGAGGTCTACGAAAAACGTAATTTCTTTCAAATAATAACGTATGCTTATATTCCCACTAGCGATAGAACCAGAAGACTATGAAACATATGATCCAAATCCGATTATTAAGCTCAGCTTAGAATGTGGTGGATTCAAGCGATATTTCATTGGTATTTTCATCGGATTGGTTCATTAGATTAAGAATTTCATTTGAAATCATTCAGGAGAGCAGCATAAAATCCCAGTCACCATCTCGCTAATCGGAGTCCAAGGAAAGCCGCAAGGAATTAAAGCGACTCTGTACGATGCTGCGGATTGTACTGAAAAAGGCGTCTTTTTCTCTATTCAGGCTCAAGAGTGGAAAAAACAGGTTGACCCTTCAGCAAAATATAGGGAAACGAGATTTATTATCGAAAACCCAATCAAGAAGAGCTATGAAATTGCAGAGATAATGCAACGTGCTGGATTTGATCTCTTAAGCAAGTTGCTTCAACCGAAGGAAATGCGCTTATTGATCGACGGTCCGGGGGTAAAATTGATGAATAGTCAGACGAGTTTTGATATTTTGGAAAATCATATTACGGTTTTGAAGATTACTAAATTCCTTTTAAAGTATCGAAATAATCTTGAACTGTGAATAAATAAAGTAAGAAATATATGAAATTGCTTACTAATGATAAATTATTTTATTAAATTTTCGTATGTGTGGTTCGTTCTTGGCTTCGTGAGTAATCATTGACAATTTTTTTTGTTGATTTACTATGTATGATAATGGAAATAATTGAGTAATGATCTTTTCATATAATTAACAAGTGTGTAGGTATGGCTTTATTTAAATCGCTTGGTTTCTCTTACCAGAAGAAACATGTTGGTTAGTTGTTTGGTGTTGATGACTATGGGAATAAAATTATTTGGAATAAATATTATTCTTTTCAAAACAAATAAGGTGATATTATTTGGCAAATGTTGGTTTCAGGTATTAATGAACCAAGGTATCATCCGAATGAAAGAGCTGTTGCATTGAGTTCATATACATACACATGGTCTCGATGCTAGGGCCAATGAAAGGAAAGGAGGAAAGGTAGGAAGGAAATTATGGCTAAGTTCATTGTTCTTCTGGTAGATCTTGAGTTTTGAGGCTCAAATCAACTGTGAACACAGCACAATCCTCCTTCCTTTCCGATTTGTAGTGAGAGGTCTTGCAAGAAGAGATGGAACTGGTACGATTTTAGAATATTGGCGGTAATGGATAAAATTTTTTATGTATAAGCATGTGCCTGAAAATCTGTGCATATTTCCGAAGATTTTGAAAGTTCTGTCTCTTCAGAAATCCATACGATATTTCCTAAAATGTTGGATAATCTGCTAAGTTAGTAAATTTTAATGTTCAGAGGTATGTGCCTCTCAAGGAAACACTATGCAGATTTTTACTCAGCAGAGCAAATCTATTTATGGAGATTATTCGATTCAGCTGTATGATTTCCTCTTTGTCGTGGTAAATTTTTCCCTTGCTTTTTGTGTTCCTTTTGCCAGAATTTTGATCATGGATATTGCTTAAACTATTTATCAGAGTCTGAAAAATTAGTTGTTCTCACCAAAATTGTTTGCTGGGAGAACACAGCTTTTCAATGAATTGATACCATACCCGAATTCACAGTCAGGACATAGGAACTGCAATGCAAAGTTTTAAATTTTGTCGATCATTCCAAAGGGGTGACGAAATGAGCTATGGTTGGAAAATCTCTGTCCCTTGATAAAAACTTCAGGAGCCAGAGCCGAATTTAATTTTTGCAATTGAGGGTTTTTTGACTTACTACCAAAAAAAAAACGCAGAACAAATAAACCCACTGAAATTTGATGAAGAAACAAAATTCATTTTCAGTAGCTTCGAGAAGAACCTCGAAGTTCATAAAAGTCAAGGCTGATAGTATTTTATTTGTGGTTGGAAAATTTCATGAATATTTTTCATATTCGACAAGAAAATGAAAAGAAAAAATTCAGCTACGTTCTTTTTCAACTTCTCATTAGTCCAAGCTCTCATAGAATGTCTTTCGTAACCTTATTTACACTTGAATTAAGAGTCAATATCCCCTAAGCTCACACAGATGCCAATGTGCGGGAAATTTAGCGCGGAGTTACAAAAATACAAAAGAAAATTTTAACTTTATACCTTGCCCTTTAATCGCTTACTATTGCTCAGCCAAATCAAAAATTTGATAAACAAAATCTAGATCATAATTGAAACCTCTCGAGGATCTTCTAACCCTATATCGAAGCAATATCTCCATTGGAAATACCTTTCAAAAATTAAATGTTCTTTTTTATAATTATTTGATAAAAAATTTACTAATTAACTAAGAAATAGATAGCTTCATTCCTCCGCATCTTGTCAATAGCTATTGTATTATTCTATGGACAACGGAAATCCAGAGAATTTTCGCAATCCCCCATATACACGCTCCGTGGATTCTAAAACACTCCGTCGACGCTTGAACCAAGCGAGTCAAGATTCAAATCAAGATAAATCTGAAAAAAGCGACCATTCGGGCAACAAAAGTATAAGTAAAGCTTCCGAACTCTTTAATTTTAAAGAAGTTGGAGTTTTTGTACGCAAAAAGCAACTCAAAACGAAATCCTTTGGGTCTACGAAGTCAAATAAACATTCAAATTCCAACAAATCGAGCGTCCATTCATCTTTCAAGCATTCCGATGAAAGCACCGATAAGCCTGACGTCCGTAACGTCTCTAAGCAAGACTCAAGCGATTCTTCTCACAAAAACGCGAACGAAGACAGTAATTCTCAAAATGCTTCCTACCAGAATGTCCTATCCGACTTGAAACCTCAGCACCAGACGAAAAAGTCCGTCGATGCTGCCTTTCTTGGGAGAAATACGCCGGAGTCTATGCTGAACAAAGCTCCATTACCCGCGAAAAATATTCAATCTCAGCAATTGAACATTAAGCTAGACAATTTCAACGAGCTCGCTTTGGGAGAATCGCGTAGTAAGACTGAATGCTGTGAGCCTGTGGATAAATCGAGCCCGTTGATGAAGGAGAAGCGGATATCCGTTCCAGTAGCGTCGAAGATCGTGAATGAGGAAGTAATTCAGAGAATCAAGAGCAAAGTCAGTTCGACAACGCAAAGCTATAACCCAAATCAATTTTCATTTACAAACAGTTTTCTCTCGGAGTTCATGGCTTCCAAAGCGAAAGAAAAGAAATTAGGCGCATCATTAGAAACTGAAGAGGAAGAATTCAAGGAGAGTCAGTATCGGATAGGTACCTATAGTTTATTTTTTCATTAGATACATCGGTTATAGACTCAACTTCTGTTTTTTTACTAAGATTTTTGAGAGTTTTTTGTTGCAAGGAGCAGCTAACTAACTAACTTTTTGAAAAATAGTCGCAAAGAGTCCTGTTATAATGAGCATTAACAACCAAGAAGTGTACGCTGATGGCTCCGAACTTGATTTAAGCCCTCAGACACGGAAAACTGACCCTTCAAGGAGACTGCCCTCCTTCAAGGAAATCCTTAAGCCAAGAAATGAAGAAGATACTTCTGGAAACAAGAAGAACTCGAGTGATGAAATGCAGAAAGATATCCTTAACCTGCTTGATCGCGATGTCAAAACGCCAGTCAGCGGAACCAACAAATGGGGACAGTCTCCAAACGAATGGAGGCAGAAATTTTCGGGACCAAAGCAGTGTCTCACTGCAAATTCCAAGGAGTTTGCTATAAGATCACCTGAGTCGTCCTATTTACCGGCCGACCTACAACTGTCGCATGGGCGTTCGCAATCCCAGCGAAGCGAGGAAAAGGCATATGATGTGTACCAAGAAGAGCCCATGGCTCTCAAGTTTGTTACGCCTGACAACCGCAAGATGCCGAATAATAAGGTGGTTTCGGTTCTTAGTACAGAAACGACTTTTGATGCCGATTTTTTGGGCGCTGCCCATGAGAATTTAAACACAAGTTCAACGACGAATGGGACGCATTTTAGCGCGACAAGCAAAAAGAACTCTGAAATTTTCCAGACGCCTCAGAAATCAGGGTCTGAAACGAAACTGGTTGATGTATGGCTATTTTTGTGTTTCTCTTAAATGATATATATGATTTATATAGAAGGAATTTGATTACCAAGTCCGCACGTTTATCAATCAAAAAACCTATGGAATACCTCAGAGCTGTGCCGGAGGCAAGCCGAATTTGCGGACTCAGCCTGTGCCAGGTCTGAACCAAAGCGCCGTGATCCTGGGAACCGAGAGCAGCGATCGAAGCTCGCTGAATGAGGAATACACCATCCACAGCAATTTCAGCACTCCACAGGCACAGAATCAGCCATTGATTATCTTTCCTCAAACATATCCCCAAAAGAACATAATGGTAATTTCTCTAAGGAATTTTCATTGGAATCCTAATTCATTTTCTCAGGAGAGCTTTAATTCGCCTTCTCCCGACTACGGCATGGCGCAGCCATATCCTAACCTTCAAACTGCTCAAAGCAACAATTTAAACGTGATGAATATTTTTAAAGGGTTCGGAATCCAGAACACTGGTCTCGTCAGCTACCATTCAGATGCGACGACAGGAGTTCAGATAAAGTCCGGGGGCAAAAATTCTCAGAGAATTCCCGAAGAAGAGCAAAATTCCGAGGTCTATGAGATAGACATTGACAAAGTAATTCCTTCCTTTCTTATTATGAGTGCTGATGTGCCTTTAGGTTGACATGAACCCGAAAACGTCTGTTATGATTAAGAACATACCCAATAAATATAACCGAGAGTTGATGATGCAGGACATTAACAAAAACCATCAAGGGACCTATAACTTCTTCTATCTCCCTATTGATTTCAGAGTAATTACTGCTGTGGATAAAATCAAAACTAACGAATTTTGTAGAATAAATGCAATGTTGGATATGCTTTTATCAATTTTATTGATAGCAAATTCATCAAAAAATTCTACTTGGAATTCAATAATAAAAAATGGGAGAGATTTAAAAGCGAGAAGGTGACACACTTAGCTTTATTTTCAGCGATGCCGTAATTTTCTCCGGAAAAGATATGCAAAATCAAATACGCGAGACTACAAGGACTTAAAGCGTTGAAAGATCACTTCAGATCTTCCATTGTGATGAACCAGCAGGTATTTTTCTCAGATAAAGCTGTTCTAAGCAGTTCTCTCCTTGTAAAGGACCGTAACCTCCGTCCTTGGGTATTAGACGAAGAGGAAGATGAAGAAAATGATCACATGAGACCGCAAAACAGACCGGAAAGGCAATTCTTTTAAAACATGGCTCGGAAGTAACTTTATTGCTATGCTGGTGGTTTGCTAACTTTCATCTGAAAAGAGATCTCACATGATTGAGAAGGCTATGGTCGATTGCGCTAAAAGAAGTTGGTGGAAGTCCCTTGACAAAAACACAAAAAAATACTTGCAAAACAAATTTAAAGATGCTATTGAAGAGGCAATTGTAAATCGATTTTGTCTCCTCCTCAACAAAGAAATTTTATGATATTTTTTCTTTCTAATGATAGCCATATACAATAAATAATATCAGTTTATCCGCTCTAAGATTGCAATTTTGCTATATATGCTGAAAGTTTCAAATACTCACAGTAATATGTATCCTACTCATTTGATGCATACGTATCGAACAAAGCTTTGACCGAAAGAATTGAAACCTATTGAAAATACTACTGCTGCCAAAACACGGGTGGGAATAAGAATAATGAGATCATTCCTTAAAGATCCTCGCGATATCATATATTTTTTATGTATCTGAGTAGAGGAATAATAGTTGGTAGGTCGTTTTTATTGTATGTGTTTATGTAAAATTATTAATTAGCAAAAGCATGTAATATTGTAAAATTCTCATGCAATTTGTATTGTCCATTCATTACTATGTAACTTGGAGTTTACAGATGAAGACTCCAATAAACTAGCTAAGTTTTTTATCATGATCGCCTTTATGTGTCATCTCGTGAATTGCTTTGATTAAATCATACCCAATTTCCTAAGGGCAAGAATAAGAACTTTGTCCCATCTATATGTCATGTCAAAAATTACCTCAGAGACGATGGAATCTTTCTTGTATGCAGGATGATTCAACACAAAATCTCTCATCCATTTAGCAGGTGTTGGAGTTTCCCCTGACGCTCTCTTAACAATGTGCTCTGCTATGTACTTTTTGCAAGATTTTGCGTTTTTAGAATCCTTGGATTTGTAGGTTTCCCAAATATACTTGTTGATGACTGGCATTATCCCTCGGTACTCCCCTTTCTTTCCCATGAGAAATTCATGCAGAGTAAGTTGGATATATTCATCTGGGCTGTCTATCATGAGAAATGTAATTGTTAGCCTATGAAATATTATCTCAATCAATATTTACTGTATGAGAAATCTTTTCTGAACCAAAATAGCTCTTTAGTGACTGCATCTCTCTTATGTGCTTTCTCAAAATTCTCTTGCAGCTTTGACATTGGGATGTAGAAGTTCAGCTTTTGAGTCTGGATGATGCGACTCATGAGCAACCCAAAAATATTGAAAGCAGTATTCTGCTCATCTGTAATCTGAAGCTCACAAGTTCGCAGCTCAACTCTCCAGGGAA
>ENA-UOTX01000450-UOTX01000450.1-compost-metagenome-genome-assembly--contig:-NODE-450-length-43961-cov-11.308450_pt1 | contig 43961 bp, 22 predicted proteins | sample MGYA00238143_ERZ746982 | MGnify/ENA primary metagenome ERZ746982 (study PRJEB28758, sample SAMN06268862) | compost metagenome | isolation source: single cell | place: USA: California, Emeryville, Joint... | reverse complement strand
TTAGTCGAAATGGATGAGGTACTTTTGCATGCATTTGCTCCGAATGAAGCAGAAACTTACATCAACGCTCCTCAAAGATAATAATACCCCTCTACACCGCAAATGCAACCTTAGCTGACAATAGAGATTATGACTATCTGCTGCATTTCAAGAAATATGACACGTATCTCAGCATTTACGTCAGAGAACACTTAGAGGCATTTTTAAAATATCTGAAAGACAATACAGAAACCGTGCTCTATTGCACCGGAGAAAAAGACTATATTGAACTAGTTATGGTAAAGTATTGCTATGACAAACTGCCTAACTAATCCATCATGATAAGAATGAAATCGACCCTGGCAACAAAGTCTTCTAGCAGCGCATTTACCAAGACGGTTGCAGCCGAGTGGAGTACGAGGAAGAGCAGGTGTATGATTTTGTGAAGAATTTAGATTAGGTAGGCATGTGTGTGTGTGCCAGAATTTGAGATATAAATGAAAACGAAGCAGGTGGGTGATAACTAAAAGCATCAGGAAGCTTCCCAGCTGGTCAAAGACTCTCTGCCTAAAGCTTTGTCGAATAAAGCAAAACCTTCTTCAAAAACCTTACACTGTTATAGAAGACACTGAGATCTGGCTTGTTAATCTCCAAGTCCCGAATTGCTTGAAAAGCATTTGACTACGCTCTTGAAAAGAAAACATCCTGAGAAAGAACTAGCTAAGAAAGTGAATGAAGATTAAGTTTTACGAGAATAATATCGAATAGTTTTCGTCGAGAATACCTCTTGACGATTCGTCTTGGTGCCAATATTCGACGATAAAAAAAAAAGAGATCCGGTAGTTGGATATTGAGTAAATTGTGAAGTTGATAGAAATTCTATTTGGCGGAAAGGGACCTCACATTGGCAGTTAACATTTAAAACCTGCCTTCCTGTGTGATTTCTGTTTGCAACGTTGCTCGGTGTTTCTCTTCTAAATTGGTAGGCTTGCCTACTGTCAATTTGGCTTTGATAGGGCTTCTCGCTATATTACCCGGAATTTTCTCACCTCAAAAGTGACATGATGTCGACGAAAACATCAATATGTGTTTCGCAACTGTCTCAGCGCTGTTAAATTATATACATTTGAAGGTTTGGTCAGGACTTAAAATATTTCAGATTCGTTGGATTTGTAAAATTTGATACTTATTTTAATGCCTTGCTTGATTTTGAACGATAGCGCCTTTCCCTATTTGACATCTCTCCCTTAAGCTGTTTTTGACATGATTCAATCAATCTAAATACCACTACTCACTCTTACATATACAACTGATAGATAACTGGGCCCACTTATGCCCATATCACCCTTTTATGCCAGAGTATACTACCAATACAAACTCATTCCAATCAATACCTTCACCAATATAATTCACATTTATAAATTCAGAAAGTCCAAAACAGGAAAAAATTTCCTTTAGAAATGTTTCAATTTGTAGTTTTAAGATCGAATTATAAAAATTGATATCCACAGAATTTATGATTAATAAACACTTTCGAGTGCAACTGCACCATCATAGTAGATAGTCTCATTTATTAAGAAAAAGAGTAAATTTTAGTATTCGAATCACTTCTAACTCGACAACCTATTGATTCATTATTTACTTTAGTAAGGGAGTTGCATATACTGACTTAGAGTAAATACTGAAAAAAATTAAAAGGAATCACAAACAAATTCGACATGAGGACGGCAGCTATGCAGTTCGCACACAAAAATACAAAGTGAATTCCCAAATGCCCTTTCTCGAAACGAATAGCTCAACTTACTTTAAACAGCACTTCCATTTATTGATGTCTAATACTAATAATAATGATGCTACATTTCGTAAGATTATAAAAGCTCTCATTGAAAGTCTTCAAAGTCCAAACCACTCGAATTAGGTTAATAGGCGTTAATCCAGATAGATGATTTCAGCATATTCGAAAGTTTGCATGTGAAGGGGAAAAAATCATTTAAGGTCGATCTTAGGGTTTTTAATCCCCAAAACCTCATGAAAAGACGGCTTGGAGCCTTGTAAGATTTGATATTTGTTGAAGATCCTCTATATTCCTTTTCGACGATATCCTATTCAATTAATAATAGGCTCAATGCCTCAGCAATTTTAATGTATTTTAGTTGAACTAACCCGATAATTATATTACGAAAGGCACCGTTTGGCGAGATAAATTTATTCTCATTATGCAGCAACGAGCAAAACCACAACCTTCCACCGCCATCCATACAATAAGTTCGGCAATTCTTTTTCTATCCCAATCTAAAACCCACACTTATTCCAGCGTTCAAGAACGGGCACTACCAAGGACAAATCGAATCTGCATCTGTCAAGAATGGAAGCGGAGTTTTCTTCTGGGAGACCGGAGAACTTTACTATGGTACTCTCAGATCATCGAAGCAGTCATTAACTATGTCGCATCATAGGAAACTGGAGAAATGATATGATGTACGGCGAAGGAATCTTTTATTTCGCGTTAGGCGGATATATATACGGCAATTTTGTGAACAACAAAGCGCAAGGGATCTGCATTTTAGTTTTTCCAAATAAAGACACTATACTGGGAGCATGGCACGAAGGCAAGCTCCAAGGCCAGTCGGTGAAGTTTTTTGCAAATCAGAAGTATTGGGAACTTTGTGAGTATAACCAAGGAGAGTTGGTACGGAAATTAAAGCAGGGAAAAGGACAACCAAACTATAGTATTTCTAACGCTTCTACTCATTGATAACAGCATTGATAGGTAATTTGTTAGCAAGTTATGGTGAAAAGGTTGAGCGGTTGCTAGCGAAAGATATGGCAATTTTTGCTTACGACGTAAGGAGTGTTTTTCGAGCAGGATAAACTGAATATTTTTCAATTGATTAGAAAAAATTATCCGATGGAATCGGCTTTCTGAGTTTTGATGCAGAGAACTGGTACCATGGTTCGATTATAGTGAGAAGGCCAAATGGCATCGGCATGCTGCAGTATAACCACCGCAAGTATGATCGTGGGTTTTTTAAAGTAAATCCGCCAAAATTCTCGATGAATTGATCTTTGATGCTTGTTAGAATGGATTTCTTGAGGGCGTCGGACGCATGATGTTTAGCAATGGAGACGTGTATGATGGGTTTTTCCAAAAGGGCATGTTTCAAGGACTAGGAGTCTATTTCAAAGCAGAAGACGGTAAGTGGCTCTATGGAATGTTCAAAGCGAATAACTGCGTCCAAACAATCAAAACCGGCGATGGATACCCACTAGCGTTGATATGTAATTCACACTTTCATCCCACAGAGCGCTCATCTCGCTAATTTTTCATCAAAAGGCTCGCTTAAAGCCGAAAACAGCCCTCGTGGACCGAATTTCGCTGATGTGTTCGTACCCTCCGAAGTCATCTATCTCTCAGATGAAGACGCTAGAGACTCGCCGAGAGCAATACTGAAAGGGGAGAACGCCTCGCCCACAAAGATGCTGAAGACAGAACTGGCTGGAAAAGCTGACTATAGCAGCCTGGATCTCGAAGAATTCGAGGAGCTCAAGAGAGCGAGAAAAAATGCTGGAGGTTTCGGAAATAAGCCTGAAAATCGCGAGCCATCAGAAGATAATTCATTTCAGGATCGAAAAGAACTTATTGATAAAATGTTTCAAGTGCACTTCAACAAAGATTCAGGCCAGAATCAAGGCCGCATGCCCAGTCCCTACACAGAGACGCACTCGCCGCTTCGAAAAGATGAAACGAGGCCAAACCGCGCTGATAATGCCACACCTAATAGACAATACGATCGTCAGTACACTAGTCCAGGCACATTGAGTGAGACCTCGTCTCCAGAGAGATCTAGTCCTGGGGAAACGTCGCACTCACCGACCGATCTGAAGGATTTAGGGCATCTAAGGTCATATTCAGACCCGAGAAGATACGAAGAGCCTTATATGTTGACTCGAAACCCAGATCAATACGTTCCAGTGACCCAAAAACTTGGCCCAGTCAAAAACGCTGAAGTTCCGGAAAAAGACTCATATCCTAAACGCGAAAGAGGACAAAGGTACGCAAGCCCAGAGGACCTTGACCGACAGCATCGGAATCCTTATCAACGGGAAGAACAACCTGAGACAGATGCTACTGATCCGAAGAATAGCAAGTCTTTTATGCAGCAACCTCAACCAATGGAGCGCCCAGCCGAGATTCAAGAAAAAGTGACCAAAAATCTAAAAAATCAAGATTTTTACAAGAAGCCCAACGTCTCGCCATTTGAAGTCGCATTGAACAACGAGGCTGATAACTCGCTGAATCGATTTCCTTTCAAAATCACAGTGCATCCAGTCGAAAATGTTGAATCAGGCTCCTCATACGGCAAAAATTATCAAAAATTCCCTGACTCAAACTTACTCAATATTCCTTCATCCCAGCAGCTACCATATGACAGCAGTGTTCATTCAGAAGGGAAACCCAACGTAGGAAACACACTGGACATGACTCCCAAAAAAATCGCTAAGCCAGAACTCTCAAATAAGCCTAGCGAGCAAACTATTCTTTCTTCAGTGGTTGAAGTGATTTCCAGGAAACCGACCACAACAAATATCATTTTTCCTCGCAGCGGGAAGGATCAAAAAAATCAGCCACAGAACTTCGAAGTTGCTGAGTTCGAAGAAGAAGACGTGCCTCAGCCGATCACTGAGCAGTTTTCCATGGAGAAAAAAGCCACTAACAAACCGAATGGCGTGGACTCATCGAAGCAAGACGAGAATATTGAAACTGGCATGCTCGAGCATCACCCGAGGGACACGTTTTCCGGTGGTGGGATGCAGTCTTTGAGACACAATTTCCCTTCCGCGAAAGACGAGATCATCAGAGCACATTTCTCAGACCCAAAGCCGCCCTCAGAGCAACGAGCTCTTCCTCAAAAGGACGCTTTTCAGCAGGAGATTATGTTTTCGCCAACTACCAAGAACAAATACATCGGACCCGAAAATTCCGGTTTCAACAGCTTTCAAGTCCATACTAAATCCAATAAGCTCCCAACAAACGTGAAAGACAGCGCAAGCAAGCTGGACCCTCGTAGAAGAAAAGGTTCTCGAAGCCCGAACGTCAGAGATCTGCAAAAGGAGCCTGGGGTAAATTTGCAAGAGATCATGGAACCGCAAATTCAACCGCAACGAATAATGGAAGAATCGAAGATAGCTCCTGTTAACCAGCAGCGAAGCACAGGGGTTAACCCGAACGCGTTTGAAAAATTTAGAACCTACGAAAACGAAATTCTGAGACATATTGACGATACGAAGCCAACCAAGCCACAGCAGTGCTCAGAGAACCAAATTGTGTTCAACGCGGATATTATACAGCTAGCGGAAAATCCTAAGGATGATAGAAATTCAAAAACTTCAAGCTTGAAGACAGTCCCAAAAAGAGAGGGTCCTTTGCTCTCTCAATCTACTGTGCTCGAAAAGAACGAGCCTAAAAGGTCTCTTTCAGTGTCGCAGGTTATCGAGTTCAATATAAGAAACCCTGATGAACGGCTTGGACCTCAAGATAGCTCGTCTCAGAAACAAGTGAGTAGGCAAGAGATTCCCAGCCAGAGAACTCCAAGAAGAGATATCAATGATCAGCGTGACAACATCAGCTCTAGTAAATCCGCCCTTAAAAGAGAGCAGCCAGCTGGCAGTGTAGCTTCGATCAAGCCAGATGCTCTGAAAAAGAGCGATGCTTCAACACCATTGACGGAATTCATCCAGAACTCAGCGATATTAAGGCCAGATTTCCTCGTTATCCCTCAGGTAGAAAACAGATCTCTCAATGCTAGCAAGGAAATCCCACAGCGCCTCAAAGACGCCGATACCCTCGCAGCATTCATGCGGAAACCCGAGCAAGCGAATCCAGAGAACATAAGTTTGTCTCCTATATCCCGAAGAAGCAGCTTAGTAAAGAGCGAAGACGATGTCTCTCCTTTTGATGGTACGGAAGAGGGTTTCTGTACAACGACTCAGAATTTCGTGCTAAATAAAGATAAATACTTTAGAAGCACCAACCAAGACCTCATTCATAAAGTCCTTGAGGGTAGCGCGAAGAAACTTTCGGTGCAAGGAAGGGACGCAGGTTCAGTCAAACCTCCTCAAGATTTCGAACCTGAGCCAACGAGGAAAGAGTACAGAAAGATTTTCCCTGATGGTTACACGAACAATACCAGTTTCATTGAAGGCCCCATCGCTAGAGTTGACTGGCCGACGTCAGAGAAGCCGAGCGTGAGAAGGAACTTTGAGACTTTTGAAAAGAAAAATCCTCAGGAAGAGAACCAGCATCCAAATCAGAATTTTTCAAACCGCAAGAAACCCTCAGGCGAGACCATGGAAGAAAAATCGATTTATACGCCTAAGAAGGAGGGGATGTCGCAGCCCAGAGATAATGGGATCAAAACTCCAATAGATTCAGTGAGAGGGACTCAGATTTCTCCGATTTCTAGAAATGAGAGAGGCACTCAGAACGGACTTGACGATCAAGATTATCCCATCAACGATATTCTCAAGCACTCTTATGTCGTGGAAGCGGTCTCTAGAATTGGGACCCAAAGAAATCCAACTGAGCCCAACGAATTTGTGGAAGCAAGAGAAAAGGGTCAATCATCACGGATGAATCAGAACCAGCTACCGAAGGACCAAGCAGGAGTCAATCGCAGTCTGAACCAATCGATGAATCAAGAAATGGAGCCTGAAAATGATCTTTCAAGAGATCCACGACAAGGAAGAGACAAATCGTCAAGAAAAGACCCGAATGACCCACGAACGGCGTCAAAGGGCAATCAAAATCAAGGTCAGCCTGAGAACAGGCAAAATAATTTCCAAGCACAGCCGAAAATAGCGGAATTAGTGTGGGAAATGTCAGCACGAGCTCAAAACGCTATAAGCATCGACTCTGAGCTGGCTCTGTTGTACAACCGCGCCACAGCACAACGCAACTCAAGATCTCCGCTGAGTCAAAGCAGAACGACCGCACGAAATCCAGGTGTCCAATCGCACAAGAAGTCTGGCAAAGCTACGAATTCTGAGAGGAGAATGCCTCCTAATCTCAACCAACATATTATGGTAGAAGAGAGTCCTTATTTCGAAACTCCAATAATTGAGCAAAACGCTGGTTGGAAGCCAGATCCCTTTGAAAATTACCTAAAGAAGCCTACAAGCACTCAGGCCTCGACGCCAGAAGCGGTGAATAACCAATGGCGCTTGTTAGACGCTCTTGAGGAGCCTTCCCGAGGGCCGAAGTCGATGAATAACATGAGATTAGATACAAACGGGATGGATCAATCAATTCCTTCTTACAAAGCTGACTTCAGATTCGATAATCGCGATACTGATTACAAAATCCCGCTGAGCCCTCTTTCCCAGGCCTCAGACTCTAGGTCTCTTAGAAACAACCAAATGTCGTCTTCACAGATAGCCTTGCATAAATTAGCTTGATTTCTTAAAAAAATATGTGTACAATTTTCATATCTATCTATGTTATAATGCACAGAGATCTAGGATTTGTTCTAATCCGATACAATGTTACAACAACTGCGATTCCTGTCACTTAGATGAGCTTGATTGAACCCTGTTCACCTTATGAGGCATAGTAACAAATTGTGAGAATAGTAACCAGAACAGGCTTTCAATATATTCACCCTTTTAAGCTGATAAAAAATTTAATGGTCACTATGGTTAAGTAGTAGCAATTTTATTACAATGAAAGAAGTTGGCATCGAATAAAGTCCCCAAAAATTTCTGTATTCTAGCTCTTAATCTTATACTTAATGAATAGGTTAAGTACGGCCTCTTTGGTCAGAGGCTTCGAAACCACTTCGTTCATTCCTGCCTCAAGTAGTTCTTGGTTTACTTGCTCGCTATCAAGGGCTGACGTCCCAATGATCGTTAGATATTCACTGGGAATATTTTTCTTCAGCAAGAGCTCTCTGATCCTCCTCGTAGTCTCTAATCCATCCATCTTCGGCATATTCCGGTCCATAAGCACTAGTCTATAGCCCTGGTCCCCGCCCTCACTCTGCTCAAGCCTCTTCGCGATGAGTTCGTACGCCTCCTCTCCGCTTCTGCAATACTGAGCCTTTACTCCAAGCGCTGAGATGCATATCTCTAACGAATATAAACACGTTCCATCATCATCAACGACCAGCACGATCGGATCGGCTGTAGGACTCGTCATGGACAAATCCCGCGAGTCAGGAGTGCCAAGTAAATCAAATTCATCTGATTGCCCTCGTCGTAGCATCTTGTGCTGCCTTTGAATCCTTGAGATCTGCTTGTTTTTGACTCGAAACCCTGGAGGTTCATTCATAAACTTTTGCTCTGAGACAGAAGAAACGTCGATTTGCTCGCTTCTTGTAGGACTATCTCTCTCGGTAATGTCGAGCTGGAGTTGATCGACATCATAATCGTGTTGAGAGGTAAACTTTATTATTCCGCTGTGGACCCGATTACCAGTCATATAACTCGCATTAATAAACCCGATTTTCGAGTTTTGATCGCTATCTTTTTGTTTTGTATTCTCCTCCAAAGCCACGCTATAGTCGATGTTATTGAGCGTTTCTTTTGGTCTACTACTGCTGTCAATCTCAAGACTCTCGCGAGCATTCTGAGATTGTTTATCCACTAAAAAGAAAGTAAACGCTGACCCTTCGCCCAAAATCGAACGCACCAATATATGATCCTGAGTGCCTCTGCCGAGCGCCATAGCGAGTTTATTCGCAAGGTTCAGGCCTAAGCCGCACCCTGAAGCGTTCATATGGATCTTTTCTCCAAGGTTGATCTTTGTGAATTCCTGGAATAGCTGTTTTTGATCTTCTTCCCCGATACCTATTCCTGTGTCTTCTACAGTTATTTCCACGACACACGGCAGGGTTTGGATGACGTCAGCTGAAATCGTAATAGTGCCACCCGGTTCAGTGAATTTGATCGCGTTGCTTAGTAGATTTATTAGGATTTGCTGGAAACGGTTGCCGTCGGTCCGAAAAGTCGACGGAATGTAAGAACCTTTTTGGATAATTCTGATGTTTTTGAGATTCGCAAGCACCCCAATCACGTTTAGGGTATCCTCGATAACCCTTTCAATGGAGATAGGGAGAAATGTGAAACTGAGCTTATCTTCATTCATTTGCGCCATGTCGAGAATGTCGTTAACTAAACTCATTAGCAGTTTGAGCGAGCTAATCGTTGGCTTGATTAATCTTTCACAAACCTCCACCGAAACGTCATGCAGATCGAGAATGTTCTGAAGCATTATCAAACTGCTGCTCAAAGGAGTTCTCAGCTCATGGACGATATAAGCAACTGCTTGGGTATGAGACTTGTTCTTCAAGGAGAGTGCTTTGTTCTCTTGAGTCGTGGTCGTATCGAAAATCAATAAAAGGACGGATGCGCCGGCTGCCTTATGAGCAGTATACATGAAATGGAGTTCATACTGCCGCTGACTAGACGTAGCGTTATAAATCACACGAACCCTCTGGCTCGAATTAGGGCCAGGAGCTCTAATTCCTCTCTCTTGGCGGAGGAGAGCCGAAATCACATCATCTACGGTTGGATGTTGAAAGTTTATTTCTATAGGAGGCATAAGAATAGGAGGAAAGGGTTCGATCAATGGGTTAGTTGGGTCTTTGATGACGGAAGGCTCGGTCAGGGGTTTTAAGTCCTTAAATTTCGTATTTAACAGCGTGTACATGCCCTGAGGACTGTTTTCAAGGCTGATTGCCCGGTTTCCTTCGAGAAGCATTGCTTCAAACCATGAATTAGAAAAAACGACGGACTTCGATGAATTGAAAATGACTGCGCCATTAGGAACCAAATTAGCGATCCTTCTCAATTCGCTGTTGATCCCAGAGGCTCGGAGATAGGCATTTCTTCGGTTTTTCTCGCTATAGATCAGAAGAACGCCTGTGTAAAGGAGAGCGCAAATGGCTTTTCCAAGGAAATAGTTGACCTCGTCCCTATAGTTTACGATGCAACCGGCCATCCCAACAGCAAAAATTCCCAAAATATGAACCATTCTCATTTCTAATGATCTGATTGCGAACAGTCCAACCGACAAGAACACCAAATCTGCAAGAAAATACCCGACGATCCGTCTCTCCTCATCGAAGGCACCGAGCAGAGCCCTTCCAATGACAGTCAGAGCGAAAAATAGCCAAATCATCAGGAAAATTAGAAATTCTGTGAGTCTTCGTCTTGAATAAATTCGTCTTGTAATCACGTAAGTGAGCAGAGCTACAAGCGCGGAGGAGAGATAAAAGACCAGAGGGATCCAAATCTTTCTGACGTGGTTGTGGATTACGGGATCTGCAATTAAGTCGGTACTGACGATCAGAGTTGTTGCTAGAAACATCATTTTGATGGCGAGGGCTGGTCGGACAGCCTGGTAATTGGAGTAGTCTTCTTCAGTATGGGGATCTCGAAAGCTGATACACATCTCCAAGCTGAGGATCCTCAGAAATAATAGGAAAATTTAATTGATATAATTGGCTTTTTTTCTGATCACACGGGAATCACGGAAAAGCACTTTGCGCTATTTAATTGGTGTAATTATCGCTCAGAATCTTCGTACAAGTTGCAAAAATAAATTTTTGGAACTAACAGAGAGTTGAGGTTTTACCTTGAGACTCTGCGTAGAAAGTGATTGACTCATTCATACAGTGATGTGTAGGTTCTTTCGAGTGTGGCCGTGCAACTCCTGAATACGCTTTATGAATCGATGGGTTTTTCAGAGAGTTCACAATTCTATATTTATTGGCACCAATTACTCTTAGATGGTCAAATATTATAACTGACTCTTGAAGTCGGATTGCATTAGAAAAGGCCAAAGTAGGGTACTAGTTGAAAATAAAAGGAAACAAATCGAAACAGCCAAGTATAGCAGGATCTTTTTCTAGAGAACAATGCGAACAGAGGAGGTGTTGATAATTTTGATAGCGAGTGGGAATTAGAGCGGCCTTCCTCCGCTAGGTAGCAGGTTTTTTTGGAAAGTACAAGAATATTCATTAACCATCCAAAATGAAAACAATATACCCAAAATTAACAGTATTTAAGTGAACTAGTTAATTGCTTGCAGAGTATTCGCTTGAATCAGAGGAATAATTAGGAACAATGGCTGTTTGATATAGAAGGAAATCGCTGGGAAAACATGCGTTAATAAATTTTGCTGGAATTACTGATGTTACATTTTTTTTTTGGCCAGCCAGATGGTAACTGACTTGAAGCCAATTAATGGTTAGTGGGCTCACAGAGTACTGTCTCTTATAATAATGGCGGAAATCGAGGGGACGTTACTGCTTATACGAACTGAAGCTACTTTCATGCTGAATTCTCAACAAATACTAATCACTAAGTCGTTACAAACGTGCAATCAAGTTCTGAGCTGAATAAACAAGCAATGGATAATTCATTTAAAAGCATCAGGAATTTCAGCCTGTTTTAACGAAGACCTATTCTTCTCACTGAACTTCCTCTCTCAATTTTTGAATTTCGTTTGATTATTCTGACCTTTTTCTTAGTAACACATCATCTTTTCATAGTCACCTTCGAATTCGCTACCGCTCGTTGTTCTACTTCGGAAGATGTCCTAATTATGCTCATGTATTCGCCTTTTGGAATTACTTCGATATCTGGCTCTCAAAATATTAGCTCATTTAGTTTCAGCAAATTCGAAAATAATTAGAAGAACATCGTAACTCTCTTATTAATTAACATTTAACTCTGTGGGTAATTGGCAGCACGCTAATGTTACAAGGAAAATTAGATAAATGGGACCTCATCAAAGAAATTGGTGCAGGAATCGCCTCTAAGTAACCACCTCTCCTACGCACTCGCTCACCAGCAACTGTTTTTCAGAGTAATGCTCGCACAACACAATGAAACAGGAGAATTAGTAGCCGTCAAGATTCTCACAAATACTTTTTCGCAAGTTCACCGCAAAGGCTTCAAAAACGAATTCGCCATCCTCCAAGAGCTGAGCCATCCAAACATAATTAAATTACTTTCCTTCTACGACCAAGTTCCCTTCGAAGAAGGACCTACAAGAAAAAGAAAGGCTACTGCGTTGGCTATAGAGTACGCTCCTCAAGGAGACCTCTTCCGCTATCTCGAGAACCACGGGCGCTTCAGCGAAAAATTAGCTCGGCATTTTTTCAGCCAGCTAATCGAAGGTACCATTGAGTTCGCTTCTTATTTCCTTATCCTCGGCCATATTAGCTCTAGACTATCTCCATGAGAAAGGCATCGCGCATCGAGACGTCAAGCCTGAGAATCTCCTCCTGGATAAAGATTTCAACATAAAGCTTACCGACTTTGGCTTTGCCAAAGTCTTTGATGAGAAATCTGGGAAAGTGCTACTTCAAACTCCTCTTGGAACTGACGCGTAAGCTGTCGATGATAATCAGCTACTAACTGAATGGAAATGATAGGTATATGGCGCCTGAGCTATATCTCAACAAAGGATATGACGGAAGAGGCGTAGATGTGTTCGCCGCCGGCGTGGTGCTATTTTTGATGACAGTAGGCCATCTGCCGTTTGGCCGAGCTGACCCTCGGGACAGCTTTTACAGGTTTCTTTTCAAAGGGAGAGAGGACCTCTTCTGGAAGTATCACATCCAGTTCATGGAGAACAAGAGCAAAGAAGTGATAATTTCCAAGGAGCTAAAGATGCTAATTTGCAAAATGCTGGCCGTTGATCCTGAGGAAAGGCTCACGATTACGAAAATTAAAGAAAGCTACTGGTACAATGAAAATCTCCCGACAAAAGATGAGATTATGAGGAAGATGCTTGAAAAGAAAATCAGCCCGATGAGTGCGGAAATGCACATCGAAGAAAGTACTCAAGCGGATAAAAAAATGTTCATAGACGATACCACTCAAGCTGGTACAAAAATTACTTCACCGACTAAAGATAACCTTAAAATGGACCTCGAATAGTCGTCAAATGCTGTTTGATAAATACAACTTGCTAATAAATTCTATTTGATTTACCAATTCAAATGTGTATTATGTTATTTGTTATTGCTTTTAATACTGCTGTTAACATTGTTTACTTCCCTATAGAGACTATATATATTGTGTATTGATTAGCTAAATGAGATATTTTAAATTATCTACTATCTATGATGAATTTGTAAATAGGCTTCACAATCATTTAATTTTAGTGAGTTATTATTATGTGAAAAACAACCATTCTGACTAAATAAATGAGCTCCCTTTTTCAAGTAGGACCAGGAAAAACTGAAAAGTATTGTTGGAGTATTTGATTGAGTAGGACGATGCCATGTATAGTATTAAATTAAGAACCGGCAGAAAACACCAAGCATAAATAGCGGAAACATAAACTAATTTTTCCATCGTTGAACACGAAATATATATATTATTAATGAACTTGCTTACTTTATACTGTTACAATTAAAAAACAAGCTAGTACGGCATATTGGCTCATCGAGTCGCAACCTGCTAGTGAAATGCGTGTACCATGAGGACACGGCAAGGCGAATTACATGTTGATTTAGTTATTCAGCTTAAAGAATCCACATAGACCAATATTGATGATGCTGAGAGGGTTTATCTGGTGGTTAGGGTTATAAATCAGCGGAAGCCACGATTGCGGTGAAAATGGTGGAGTCTGATCGGCTTTGACAACTTTCGGTGCAGACTTCACCGCGACAAATCCAACGTTTGAGCTGGCGGTCTTAGTGGCTATTATCGGCACAGGAATGATGATTCCTCGACCCATTTCATTGATTTTTGCCTCATTTTGAACCGTTTTTGCCTCAACCTGCATAATATTCAAGTCCTTAGCAACCACAGAGGTTGTTGACTGCTCGCTCACCTCGGTCGACTCTTCCTTCTTTACAGTTTTTTTTATTTTCGGCTCTATTGACCGGTGTTTAGGTCTCGGAGACTCTGATCTATCCATTTCGACAACATGTTTCCTCTCTCTTTTTGGATATCGGTGATCTTGCTTTATCTGTTCGACTTTTATCACCTTTCTGACTCTAGGCTCTTCTTGGGCCTCAGTGCTCACCTCCGATGTGGTTTCACCCGCTGGAGTGCATAATTTCTTATCGACTCTGCCTTCCCTTCGATAAATCTGAAGTATCGATTTAGCTGTTGAGTAGTTTATTCCGAGCTGTTTCGCAGTCTAATTTAACGAAGATAAATGTCACAAATCACTTCCACAAATATCTTAATTACCGGCTTGATTTTCTGCTCTTTCTCGATGACAAGATGGATCAGAGTCGATCTAAGTTCATTAGACACGCTCTGGTACCTAGAACGCTTCGCCCGGACGTTCATTCTCTTGCGGGTTTTCGAATGGGGTATGTAATCAGAGGCACAGGAGAGCTCAGAGCCATCTGAATCGTACATACTTTGGCTGTCATTTACAAGTTCATCCCTTTCCATGTTGAACTCTTTAAACTTTTTTCTGATTGCTTTAAAAATTTTTTGTAAAATTTGGCAGAGAATCTTTAAATAATACGGCGATGGTGGCAGAAAGGAGTCAGATGACGTCCATTAATTGATCGTATTATACGTTTTAGAACAAGAAAAGTGCCTTGGAATCGCTTCTAATAAACTGGTAGCTATAAATTTTCAATAATCAGGCCAGTTTAATCTGAGTCGTAAGAACGACGCCATCGTGCGTAATCGAGATTTTATTTTGAAGTTTGAAGCTGTGAATTGTTCTGAAGAAGTGATCTTTTGAATTCGAATGATCTATCAGAATCTTTCGAATGATTCTAAAGATCTTCGTTATCTAACTGACTCTTGAAGCAAAGAAAAGCATTAATAAGGCGAAACGTTCCTAAAACCATTGGAAAGTAGGTGCTTGTAGAAGGCGCTTTTCATGAGATTTTGAAGAGAGAGGCTAGAATTTCCTGGATAAGAAAGAATAATAGTAGTTGAAGAGAGAATTTTGATCATAGAATGTGGAAGAAGGCGAGAATTGATTTGTTTAGACACATGTTGTGAAATAGGTAGTGTTCTTCCAATACAGAGAGGAGATATCAGCAAATGTAGTTGAAAAGAATGAAGGTTGCCGTGATTTCGGTAACATGAGTAGTTTAGTCCAGGAACCTCAAGTGGAATGGAACCGTCTGGATTGCTTCCTCTGAGCTCTTAAAGCACCTTCAAGGAACCCATAAGGAAGAAATAGGTATTAGGACGAAACGTTTCATAGAAATTGTAGATTTTCTAAAATGGAAGTTTTGTGAGCTCTAACCTCTGATAAAAGAGGTAAGAGAACTTGTGACTCGATGCAGTCATCCTTGAGGGCACTGTTAGAGCTGAATTACAGTCAATCCATGTGACCTCGTTTGAGAAAAAGGGAAGTTTGACCAATGTTTTTCTAATCTTAGTTTTTCACTTCTCTTTATACCCTCGTTGAATTGAAATATGTGTAGTCGTCCTGTATCTAGGGTGAAAAGCTTAGTTACTTTCTTTGGATTGATTCAAATTGACTGATATTTTCTAAATATCTTAATCTTTGTCTAACAATAACATTCCTATCTGTCGTTTCAAATAGTTACATTTGTCATAGCTTATTTTCAGAGAAGACGAAACCTCTGATGTTTAAGTTAGTATCTAGGACATTTATATAATCTCTCAAAAACAACTCCAAGGTTTGGAGATATAACTTTTCGCTAGGTTTCAAATAAATGAACTTTCTGCCAAATCAAGAAATTTCTATTAAATCCCTTTGAAGCTCAGAATTACTACCACTGATAAAATTTCTGCCAATCAGACAAATAATGAAGGCGAAACAATTTTTCTCTGCTCCATGAGAATACAAGACGATAAAAATTATAAAATGAGCAAAGATTCCTTTGAGAAACGGAAAACATCACGCGGAATAGATCGTAAAAGATAGTGAAAAATAGAAATAAACATAAAGAAATCTCTTGATATGAATTTGCTTTCTTCTATTTACACTCAAGCCAACGTTTCAATGCTCTTGGCTGTTAGATTGGGGTGTGTTGAAAGTTTTTACTAATAATTCTTCTTCACGTAGATCTTTGCCAAGCAGTTTCGATTTTCTTCGTCTGTTTACTTTCAAGGAACTTACAAAAGACTTATTGAGTAATCAGTTTTTTGTTGTGCTGGACGCAATTGGTTCACTTATTTCTTTGAATTGAAGTCGTAATATAATAATCAGAATATTTAATTTTGAAAATAAACGAGATAATTGATGTACTGGTAATTTGCATTGGAAATTTACTTCTTGAAAATTATTCTGTTATAGGTGAATGAATATACACGCATATCTTTTTTAGCTATTCTAGTTAACGGTAGAACATTTGTAATTTTTCATCGGACAAAAAAAAAAAAAGAGAAAACTATACTATCATTATAGAGAGAGAAAGAAACTTTGAGAGTTTAAATTGTTTTCACAGTCGATAATAACTCATGATATTGAATTTTGTGAGTGATGCTATTCACATCATAAAATCATTTTACTAAGTTCATGTCAGCATGAGTTTTCGACTTTCCTTCATAATTCACATCGCACAATCAACTACTTAGGAAAACCATAGTTAAACTATGATTAAGTAAACTCCTGAGGTGAGTTAAACACTTACATGCTCAGAACAGTCCTTAACACTATCCATCTAACATCCCTATCACTACTCACCTACAGTATTTGAAAATATCATATGTAAAAGAACTATTTGTTCTCAACAATGTTGGAAAATGAGTGAACCTACAGAAGAAATCTTTCTCAAAGTCTAGTTCATTGAAAGCAAAGCATTATCTTCACAAAACATATTTTCAACTCAGCAAACTTTTCTGAGGAAAAAATCTATCCATAGGCTAAATACGAGGCAATTTGTAATGAAACCAGTAAGTATATCAAGTTAAGTAAGCAACAATTAACAATTGTCCATCAAAGTGAGAAGATCATCCATTTCCTGCTTTTGATTTCCAGCATTCTTCCCTTTAGAATCATCTAAAACAAGGAAAATTTATTATCAACTTAGCATTTAGATATCTATTTACCCAATGAATCCAACACTGATTTGATTTTTTCTTGCTGATTCGGGACAGAGTCTAGTCAAATTATCAATCAGAAGTTATTCCCTCAGCTACATTACCTATGAAAATGACGTCGCTTCCGAAATCTGCTCCTGCTTCTCCTTCAAAACTCGTTTTACTGTCAAATTACGCCATGTTAGCACACTGATATTTGCTATCAAAACTCACCTGGTTAATGTTAAATCTGGGAAAAGATTAAAGTTAAGCATCTCATCAGACTTCCCTCCAGTATCCCCTCCAAGCAATGAAGCCAAGTCGTTCAGCTCTTTTTTCGCCTTTGTGCTATCAAACACCATCTAACAATAATTTTTTCTAAGCAACGGAGATCGAGCGCCATTATACTTCTTTCTTCCAGGCATCTTTGTCTTTGGCGTCTTGCTTCTTTTGAATAGGCTGACTTCCGCCTCCACTGGTCGCCATTTTTGGTGGACCACCTTGGCTCTTCAGATAGCTCCTCGACTCAACGCCTTTGACTGGGCCTTTCTTGACTCTCTCGATAGCATATCTATTTCATGAAGGTTATTTCAGAGCTTTGCATTCATAAGTGTGTACAAATTGCTTCCCAAATTATTGATGATGTTCTCTGTAAAATGGCTATTGCTCTATCACATAGCATTGAATCACTCCATGGAATTTGAAATATGAAAGAATACATTCTGAACAAACTGGCTGCATTCGATTTGGAACGAGTCAGTTTTCAATTGTGAGCCATCTTCTCCGTAATATCTACCAAAGAAATTTGATTGAACTAGGGAATTTACAAGGCAAATTTACATAATTGTGCCAGGTTTTTTATGGCCGACGTTGCCAGTTCCTATGTTTTGCACGAGGATCTTGCCTTCGCAATTCTGGAGCTCATCTTGTAAGAAAACAGAAACTCTAATCGTTTTATCCTATAGCCATAGACGATCACACCTCTCACACTCTATTTCATTGAAATTTACTTGGAAAAACTTCAGCAGCTCCTTTCTGAGGAACAAATACTCCATAGGCGTAAGTTTGGAGTATTTAGTGATGAAGAGCTTCTTCACGCTCTCAGCAAGCTTTGCTGAAGGTCCACCTGCGAGTAAATTGATAATCCCATCAAGATGAGCGAGCGTAATCTATTCGAGATATGAGGTAATTGCAATTAAATGCGAGGTTTAGCGAAATCCTTACGTGGTAGATTTGCTGAGGGAAATTGGAAGCGACAACCTGATACTTGAGACCCATCATCATTAAATCGAAGAGCTGAAGGTAGGAATTATTCAATCTCTGATCATGAGGTTAGAGACAATACCTTGGACATGCTGGTTGCGTTGAGGGTCATGATTGAAGAGTGAACGATTTTGTCGAAGATGGTTTTGGTGTAGTTGATGCTGAAGATTTTTTGAGGTTCGAAAAGCTGGTCAATGAAGCTTTGAGCGAACATGGTTTTGACGGAATCATTCAAAATCCTAGCTGCTTTGTCCTTAGCAACGTTTTGCGCTTTAAGTCTCTGGTCTAAGATATATATCATTTCTCCTCCGAGGTTGAAGAGGAGGATCGGGCAGGTCATCATAGCACCCTTTGACATTTCCGAGCCGGTTTTTTGAATGGGATTTTTTATGTTACGCTTCTATTAAAATTGTTTAGAATACAATTTGTTAGCTTGGATATTTAAATAATGCTGTGAATAAGTATATGGTTCATTCATTGTAGAGACTCATTTTCGCAGATATAGGAATAAGGATTCGTAAAGGAGATAATGTGATGCTGCGACTAAGAGAATTAGGCGCATAAGACATGGAATTGAAATGAGAAAATTGAACTTCGAGCTGATAGTTTTATCAAATTATTTCAGTGGGTTATGTGGATCTTGTGTGCATGCTGATATCTAAGGAAAAATGGGTGCCTTAAGTGGTTTTAGGTCAGGCAGATTCGAATGAAAGGAGGAAAAACAAAATATGTGTCTTTTGTCTTTTTTAAAAATATGCTCCACTCTTTTGCTCACTATTAAGGACATCGAACTCTAATTGTGCTTGGACAGAATCATTTTCAGCTTTAGACTTTGGTAGGTCACATACACTACCTAATTTTAAATGAATTTGACTATCTGTTAAAATATGATGATATGATTTTCTTGCCGCCTGAGAAGCAAAGCGGTTTTCAGTTTCAAATTAAGATCCTCTTTAGTTAATGAAGAAAGCGTTGCCTCTTAATTTCATTTTCAAAGTGTTCAAACTAGGAAGTTTAGATAACAAGAAATATTGGAGGTGAATTAAACAAGCTCAATGCACGCGAATCTTTCGAGTCTCATCTAAAAAATCTAACTCTTTCCCCACATTAACAAACATTAACAGGCAGTTGACTTTCTTTAGGCATTTCAATATATATTCCAAGTATCCATTTTCAACAAGGATATTGATTTTTCTCACTTTCTTACTTTCCTGTTTACCGTCTAGGCTCAATTTAAGATAAAGTAGTAATTCTTCAAGAAGTGATAGTTATTAATAAGAACTATGAGATACTCATTGCTAATTGAATCCTCTTTTCACTGAAATGTAGAAGAATTTTGTATGAGAAATAAATATTTAGAGTATTCGTTGTTGTTGTGATGGCAAAATTTAAATTTATTAGGATCCGAATAATTTATCCGATACTTTGGATCGAACCTTTGAATGGGATGACATCATTTTCTCTACTGAAGCAATAAAGCATCGCACTTTCTTGTCGCATAGCTTGCATTTGCGAAGTGAATGCCAAACAATTCGATTTATTTTAAAAAGTGGGTCAGAATCCTAGCTTGTTTCTACAAACTGATCGTAGTCTTCGAAAAATTCACCAATGATCTCGATTTCTCATGGCTCCACCCAAAAGACATTGCTGTTCACACAGCAAGTCCCAGTTTGTAGTTTCCAAGTGGCCTGCCATAAGGTAACCCAATCTTCATTTACAATTTTTCTAGTAATTGATAGTATCATCAACTGTCACTTGGTTCAAGAGAGGGATTTCATATCCAAGATGCATTTTTCTTAACTCTCCTCCGCAAAATGTCAATATTGTATGAAAATAATGAATTTCAGGCTCGCTCATCAGTTGGACATATTAGTGAACCAATTATTGAACTCCATCATAATATCCTTATGATTCTATCAATTCTCCTCAACAAATGGCGAGAAAAAACAGCCATAAAGGCTTTGGAAGCCTGGAAGTGAATTTTCAATGGTCAGACCTTAGCTTAAGCTACTTTCCCTCTAAAGAACACATAAACTCTAGTAGTTTTGATTATACCTCAAAATAGTTGCTGCTTATATACTTCATTGCGCTATCAATCTTCCTCCTGATGCGATTTGTTCAAAACCTTAATGGATTTTCAACTTCATTCCTTTATCTAGACATCCTTGTGAATTTTACTCCCTAAGCGAATTAAACCATTTCCCCTGCTCCTTTCCTTACTATCTCACCTCAAATCTACTACAACTTGTATTCTCAGAGCCTCCTGCTCTTATTTAGAACCAGGGTTCGAATCAGAAATACTAATCTTTCCCCTATTTAAGCCTGCTCATAGATTATTATATAATTCAAGATTAATTAAAAATCGAAAAATCCGCTCGGTAATTTCCATGCCTCTTTCCTCTCTTACCACCATTCATAGATAATAAACTAGAACACCTACCACTATCTGAACATGGTATCTAAAGCTTCTCCGCCATCAGAAAGAATAAAAGTCAAATCGAACTTCTTCGAACTCAAAATCGGCCAAGTCATCAACCGCTACAAGATCGACATCCTCCAGGATGATAAAGCGGTCGACCCAGTCGAGAACTGGGAGCTCTTCATCAAAGTGGCCTCGATCCGAAGAAAAATCCTCGGCGCGCTGTACGGCAGCAGCCACTATCGTGTCAATAACATCATCTACTCCACGAGAATAACGGACGAGCAGACCTTCGAAGACGAAGTTGAAGGCGCGAAACTGAAGACGACAATCAGGCATATCGGCGTTCTCGAGGTTGGGGAAAGCAGCGAGGTCAGTAACTTCCTCGGAAGGATCTTCAAGAGCATGCAGGCCAAACTCAAGCTGAAAATGGTGGCTAGGAAGTACTTCGATGACAAAGCACCGGTGCGCTTCAGCAATTGGAAACTTGAACTCTGGCCTGGGTACATGACTTCCTTAGCCGTCTATGGGAAGACTCCGCTGATAAACATCGATGTCTGCTTCAAAACGATCAGAGAGAAGACCGTCGCCGAGCTCATCCGCGAGAATAAATCGAAATGGATGGAAGGGAACGGCAAGCTCAAGGAGATGTTGGTTGGCACGACCGTAATGACGATGCATAACAGGATTCTCTTCCGCATCGAGGACGTCGATATGGGAAAACGGCCAATTGACACTTTTACGAAATCGGACGGAACGACCATCAGCTACCTGCAATATTTCAAGGATAAATACAACAAAGATCTCAAGGAGAAAGACATGCCGATGATGGTCCAAAAGAAAAAGAAAAACGGCAAGGAAGAAACGCATTATTTCCCTCCAGAACTCTGTTTACTCACGGGACTTTCCAATGAAATGAAAGAAAACAGGAACTTGATGAAAGATCTAGCCCAAACGACCAAACCGAACCCCTCGGCAAGACTCCAGAAATGCGCTGATTTATGCAAGTTGATGGAACGCAACGAGGGCGTGAACGCGATCCTGAAGGACTGGGACCTCATGGTCAGCACTGAGCCCGCGACGCTGGAGGCAAAGAAATTCGACGCAGGGAAAATGGTGCTGGGCAGCACTCAACTCAACCTCGAAAACAACCCGCAATTGGATCGAGACTCTCAAACGAAAATGGTTGAGCAACCTAAATTGGAGAGCTGGGTGATCTTTTATCCAAAAAGAGACGACAGGATCCTCGACAAGTTCATGGACACGATCAAACAGAGCATTGATACCTACGGCTACGAAGCAGAAAGACCAAAGACTGTGGGTGTCGGCAGCAGAGAAGCCGATGCGTGGATTGAAGAGATCGAAAGGAATACCGATCAAAGGACTAGAATGGCGGTGTTTTTGCTCGAAGGGAAGAAGAAGGCTGCTCCGCTTTACGATGACATCAAGAGATATCTGATAACGAAGCGACCTATCCCCAGCCAAGTGGTGCTGACCTCGACCGCGAACTCGGATAAAGGCCTGAGATCGATCTGCAATAAAATTTTGGTTCAGATCTGCGCGAAAGTCGGTGGCGTGCCTTGGAACGTGAACAACCTTCCTCTATCAGAGGTTCCGACCATGATCGTCGGCATTGATGTGTTCCACAAGATGAGTACTCACAAGAAGAGTTTGCTTGCGTTTACCGCGACGATGAATCGAGAGTTTTCAAAGTACTGGTCGACGGTCCGGCAGCAGGAGGAGGGTCAAGAGATCGGAATTTACTTGGAAAGCGCGTTTATCGAATCCGTTAAGGAATTCCGATCAATCCACAAGTTCGAGCTCGCCCGTGTGATCGTTTACAGAGACGGCGTGTCGGACAGTCAGAGACAAGCGATCCAGGCAATGGAGGTGTCTTCCTTTGTGAGAGGAGTGAACACCTTGGTGAACGAAGGAGTGCTGACGAAGCGGCCTGAGCTGATATTCATCTGCTCGAACAAGAGAGTCACCGCGAAATTCTTCAATGGCGACCAAAATTCAAACCCGAAAATCCCAATGAAGAACCCATTGCCAGGGACAACCATCGATTCTACTGTGACTCACGGAACTGATTTCTACCTAACAAGTCAAACGGTTCGAGAAGGAAGCGTCACTCCGACTCACTACTTCGTCCTGGGGTACTATCAAGATGTTGATGGCGAGTACAGACATCGGGATGAGGCCGCGAAAGCGAGACTGTCGGAGATCCAGCTGCTGACTTATAAGCTGTGCTATCTCTACTATAACTGGACAGGAGCTGTGAAAGTGCCTGCGCCAATTCATTATGCTGATAGACTGGCCAGCTTGATTGGAGATCGATGGCAGAACGGCGCACCAATGATCCCGCATTCGAGATTCGGAAAAGCCAAGAGCCTATACTTCATTTGAGGTAAAAATGAATTCGTCGACCATTGTCTTCTAGGTGTAATTAGTTGACTATTGAAGATGATCGGTTGCAGAGAATTATATTGCCAAGAGAACTTCAGCGCTGAAGTAAAGCAAGTATTGAGTAAAGCCTGTAATTTTATAAGAGAGGCGAGTTTAAGAATATTAGAGTGTATAATAATTATTTTTCGATGTAATAATCAGCGAGTATTGGTTCTACATTGCATTTTCTCTGCATCGTTGACATTATCATTAAGCCGCTAGAATAGACGCTATTATAAGTCTATAAATTAGCTTGTCACTACTGCCTACTACAAATTATTAGAGTTTCTGCCTGACATTGACTCAGTCATCCTTGCAAATTCATTCCCACTATTTGTGTGAAGGAAGGCAATGTTTTGGATGGAGCTATATTCTTAGGAAAAGCCGAAGATGTAAATTGTTTACAATTGATTTCAATTTTCATGCGATAAACCATTCATGTGTGCTACTTGTTGAGGAATTGTCTCACGACTCTCCCAAGGCAGAAAAATTGAAAGAGAGAAAGGAAGACAAGACTTATTTCGTGATGTGATGCAAAGAAAGTTCAATTGGTAAGGGTATCCTATATGACCTAGCAAATATGCTATGGAGAGGCTAGATACGGATGATTTGATACGAAGTATCCCTGTAAAATCCCTGTAAACGTTTTATAATAGAAAAAGATTAGAAAACTCAATAGTGAGATGAGCAGACTTTCGCTATGCTCTCAAATAAATTTATTTAATTAATTCGAGCACGTAAACAATCCGAATTTAAATAAACTTTTTTTATTAAACAATCTAAGCAAGAAAATATTTTCCGACATCTCATGCTTGACGACCCTTTCAAGCAAATACTAATATTCTCGAGCTCATAAGCATAGGCGGAGGAATATCGCTGCGAATATTCCCTACCTCTTCATCCCTTTCTGTTTTTTTTCCCCTAAGTAGAACTAATGATCGGATCACTCCTAACGCATATAGCGCAATTAGACAGAACCGACAAAGTTTGGATAATCGAGGTATGTCTGTTCATCTCAGACAATCCTTATCTAATATAATGCTTTAATTTGTATTATCAGAATTCCTGAAAACGCCATTTGCGTTGTCTTCTATACGAAAATATATTTTATTGAAGCGCCGCGAACCTCGTTGATAAATTCTAATTCAGACGAGCGTCCCGCAAAAATATGGCGTTTTCTCTGAAAGAATAAATTCTTGGGATAAAATTTCGCTCTCTTGTCCTCTAAAGCTCCTCTGAAAGGAGAAAATATTCAGAAAAGGAGTCAATTCAACATTACAGCAATCATTTACTGCTATTTTATAGAGGGAAAACAAATTTATATAGACTTTTAAACGCAAAATTAATCAAATAAAGCTTCCATCTTAAGATGAACCCGGGCTCTCCTTTGAATAAAGCGAGTGATTTCTGGTCTGGTGGAGGGATTTCAGACCTGATAAGAGGTTTCTTTAACTGTGATTGTGCCTATAAAAGAAGAAGTCCATCTCGGCCTTCAAAAAGCGATGTTATGCAAGAAGAAGAGCAATCTGGCTCTGCTTGGAAATATTCTTATTTCGTAGACAATGACAATGCGCAGAGGCCATCTCCTCCGAAAAACAACAGTCCACAGGAAAGCGTGATACTCACCTTTGAGCAGACTCTGAAAAAAATCAGAGTAGAAGATAAACCACCAGAATTTATATTCGATGATGTCGAGGATCAGCTCAGACAGCCATCAATGGAGGAACCATCAGTTGCTGCGAGCAGAAATACAGATGAACAACCAAAGCACAATGAACATGAGGACGGCCTCTCGTCAGCATCAAAGAAAATATCAAAAAAAGCGAAAAAGTCTGAGGAAGAAAAAAAGGGCTCACAGGCCAGAAGACCATGGCAGCCGTACGAGGATAAATTAGTGTTGGAGTTGTATGAAGAGCTGGGACCATCTTGGGCGGCGATTTCGAGGAGAATGGATGGGATAAGAACAGGAAAGCAGATAAGAGATCGATATTTGGGCAAACTCGATCCGAAAATCAAGAACGCTGAATGGACTCAGAAAGAGGATGACTTGCTAGTGAGCTTGTTCCATAAATTCGGGAAGAAATGGTGCGAAATCGCGAAGAATATCCCCGGACGAACAGAATCGCAGGTCAAAAACCGCGTGCAGTGGAGGTACAAATGGATGCTTGAAGACAACCCTGTTATGCCGGAACAGCTGCCGCCGACCACGAAAAAGTCAAAAAAGACTGAGAAGCGACAAAAAGGCTCAAATTCTCGAGCTGAAAGCAAATCAAATCTTATGGTCTCTGAAGAATCTTCGAAAAATTTCCTTTTTGATAATATTGATCTGAACTTCACTAGCGATCCTATTCCTCAGGACAAACAGCAAATTAACCCAGCGCAACGCGATTCTTTCCCCAATTTTGCGCTTTTTTCCGAGAGCAGTATGTTGTCTGATTTCGCAAACTTCGATCCGCAGAACGGGTATTATCACCAGCAGCAGAGCAGGCCAACTCAATATGATAGCAACTCTCCTTCTGCGGAAAGAGTTGAGAAAATGAAGTATGAAAAGAAACAGTTCATAAGCAATGCAATGGAAGAGGAATTCGAGCTGCCGAGAGATAAAGGAGGACTTTATATGAACGGTCCAAAGCAGAATTTGGAGAATCAGAGTAACTGGATGCATTTAGAAAGCAGCATGGGACAGATCGACCCTCCAAATACGAACACAGAGAAGAGCATTGAGGATAAAATCAATTATTTAACGACTTTGCTGCAAAACCTTCCAGGCTCAAATAATTACTCAGAATCCTTGAGGAAGATTCACCAAGATAATAATAGAGGCCTATCAAATGAAGAAGCCACGCGTCGAGTCGAGGAATTAAAAAATAGGCTTCATAACCTTGAAATGCTGCTGCAGCTAGCATATAAGGAGGTACTAAACACAAATGGGTTGCAAAATGCAAGAATGTAGCTTCGAGACTACTCCACTGACTTCAATGGCTAATTTTTTAAACTCTCGCTTTCGAAAACTTGTTTTTTAGAAAATAGGGATCGTATCGAGGCAGCGAGTCCTGAGCCGCTTATTACCAATTTGCTCCAGCGAATTGGAATAAAGTATTAGAGGCGTTATACTTGCTTCCTCCTTCTTACGATCATTTTATAACTTATCATACCAGTGTTTTGAATTTATAATTGCATGTCAATCGAGTGTAATTTTTTCGCTTGTTTGAGAAATTCAAAATTGGTTTAAATCTTTACAACCTCACAAATTTCCCCTCTTTGATGCGAGTATGAAAGACGAGACTATTTAAGAGCAGAGTTAATTTTCAAGAAAAGTTTGCCTCTATAAAAGAGTGTATTGTGGAATATCTGGCAAAGCCCTTTTATTGCTTTTATTGAAATTTCGATAAATAAATTTTTTGGAAGATTTAGTAAGAACCAACTCATGGAGAAAGCGGAAATTGTGAAATCTTATCGAGTTGCGCCGAACATCGCGCTGATAAAGTACTGGGGGAAATACCACGAAGACCTCATCATTCCTTTGAACGCGTCGATAAGCTTGACTCTCGACGCAAACGATTTATGCACTGAAACACGCATTACGTTTTCGGAAGATCTACCAGGCGACATTTTCATATTGAACTCTAAGTAATACCATCATCCGCTTGCCATCGCTATACTACATATCTATAGAGAAACGCCTTTGAACACAAGAATCAAAAGAGTGCTTCAATACTTTAGAGAGAAAGCTGAAAATTCAGAGTTGACCACGCCGTTAATCGACCGAGCGCGATTGAAGAACATAAAGATAAAAATCGAGTCAACAAATAATTTCCCTACTGCAGCTGGTCTTGCATCGTCTTCGTCTGGAATCGCTTGCCTCGTGATGTGTTTGAAAGAAGTGTTTGGGTTCAATGAGAAATTGGAAACCGAAGCCAATATCGTTGCAAGGTAATATTTGTTAGGAGTATATCCGCAGCTGAAGTTTCTATGACTCTCAGAATTGGATCAGGCAGTGCAGTGAGAAGTTTGTATGGCGGCTGTGTTGAATGGGTTGGAATACCCAAGGAGTACCTCGATAAGGATTCATCGAAGCTCCCAGCTGAAGAGCTAGAAAGCCTTTCAAAGAAGTGCGTATCTGTTCAGGTAACGCAAAACTCACAAGATCAAATTTAATGAGAAAATAGCTCTACGATGCGGCAGCATTTTCGGACATAAGTATCCTGATTCTGGTGGCAAAACAGACTGAGAAAGACGTTCCTAGCACAGATGGAATGAGGACGACTGTTGAGACCAGCCAATTGCTTAAAGTACCTTGCAATTAAGATATGTGACAATAATAGGTGATTATCCAATAGCACAGGCTCAGAGAATCAGTGCACGAGAATATTCAAAAACTAAAGGGAGCTCTGCTCGCGAAAAAGTGGCATGAAGTCTTTGAAGTTACGATGCGTGATAGCAATCAATTGCACGCGGTTTGCTTGGACACGTTCCCACCGATTTCATACATGAATTCGGTTTCGTTTGATGTGATATCTTTGATAAATAAATTCAACGGTTGTTTCGATGAATTCGTAAGCAAGCTAATGAGAATGCAATGTCTAATATTGATGGTGTAGAAATGCGCTTATACCTTCGATGCGGGACCAAATGCTGTGGTTTTTGTGAAGAAAGAAGTAGAAGATGATCTTATCAAGCTCGTTCTACAGCACTTTGAAGTTCCTGAAGAGAAGTAAGCGAAAACCTTTGTTGAACTTTATGGTTAACTGTGTTCTGATAGAATGAACAAAAATTTGCAGTCCTATTTAAAAGGCGAAGGAAAGACAGCTGAATCTGGATTCCAAAACGCTAAAGTCAAGGAGTTAAGCGAGAAAATTGGCAAAAAACCTGGCAACCTACAATTTTTCATGAGGACTGGAGTGGGATCAGGCCCTAAAGTCATCGCATGATAAATGAAATTTCGTTTAAAACTGTGAAATAAACGTATCTGCATCTGTGAGTACGTGAGTGTATATACAAAACGTCATAGCTTCTCCCATTGGAACCATTAAATAACAGTGCTAAACCAGATTTTACATGTATTACTGGAGTTTTAGTGGGAAAAAAATTAGATTGGAGCTCATAGTTTTGAATATTAGTATAATAAGAGGGACTCGATGATCTTGTTAAGGAACATTGAAGAGTTTTCTGCCATTTCTTCAAATTCTCTCAGAAAAGGAATGTTAGTCTCTGCAATAATAAGTAGTAAATATGTGTTGTGTATCGGTCATTGATGCCATGGCTTCTTCTATCCAAATCAGATATTCCAGCTTATTCATCGATATCATTAACGTAGCGCTACCGTTTTGTTACGAAAGCGATAAGGTATTGTTGCTCTAGCAAAAAAAAAAAACGAATTCCCATCATTTAAATCCCTCTCTTCTTATCTTTTGCTCTGCTATGAGAAATCTACATTCAACAGACAATTCCATATTTGAATCTTAATCAAAAGTCCTTCAGTTTGAGCAAACCAATACCTTTTTCTTTGGCTACCAATAATACAATAGTGCATCAAAAAGTGAAAAATAGGACCGAAACAATAAGTTTTTCCTATTATAAAAGGTTGGTTTCGAAGAAAGCCTTAACAGTAATGTATACCAGAGCCATTAACCTGCACCATGAAGATTATAACCACGAAATTGAAAAAGTTTTTAGTTTCAAGACTTCCATCAAACCCAGCTCGGGAAGAAGATCACTAAGAAATCTTACAGCTAGTGAGCTATCCTCCTCTTGAAACTTCGCACTATTCTCACGCTTGCTGGCCTAATAATAGTTGCTTCTATATCCGAGTTCTTATTTCCAGCATTCCTGGTCTCGAATTCAAAATTATTTCAGAAAATGTTCCTGAGCGAATCTAAAATTACTGCAAACACCCTCAAAAAGTAAATTGCAATTAATTAAACGTGGTAGTAATAATAAATGGCTCTATTTAATTCAATAAACATGAATCAGATCATTTTCTTCAGGAAGTTAGCATGGCGCTAATTCTCAGAAAAAAATTGCTGATTTAGCACTGATTGAGCCGTATGAGCCAAGCCCCAATAATTAAACTTTTTACAAACGAAAAATAGAATCTTAGCAATTTTCGTACAGATCCAACGGCCTATGACCACAACTACACCTCCTGAGACACGAAAGATTATCGGATTGGCCTGTATCCTTTTGAATTTCCTCATATTTAGCTTTTCTGACGCGTGGCAAGTAATTCTCACTGCGTTCCTCACACTGTTGCATCTCTGGGCCCTCATTCATAAAGAATCTTCTCCACTAACCGGCGCAAGCATCACGCTGCAGAGTATTTTCCTCTTTAATTTCCAGTTGAGAACCAGCACCTACATGTCTCTCGGCTGCTATCTCACACATTATCTATTGCTTGTGCTAAGCAGCTGCAGTTGGCGCTGGATGGTCGGGTTCTTTGGGATCCATGCCTCTTCCTTTGCTCTTATGAGCCTCGCCTCCCCTGAGCAGAATTTCGAAATTAATGGCGCGAAATACGTTTTTGTTGCTTTAGTCGTCTCGATGTTCTGGCAACAAAGGCAGGCCCATGGTGATGAAGAAATGCTTAGAGCTTTCCAGCTCAGTGAGAACCAGAGACAAAACCTTCAAAAAAGAATTAACGAACTTGAAAAACTCGTATTGGAAAAAGAAAACATTCTCTTGAGCTTTTCCCATGAGCTACGTAACCCTTTGAACGGACTACTTGGGTACCTCAGCATGGCAGAGAGCAAAACTCCTGATGGAGAGTTAACTAATTATCTCCAGAAGGCGTCCATCTGCGCTGAAGTCCTTCATAGCGGGATCGCTACTATCTTAGACTACGACCAAATCGAAAATAATCTCTTTGAGCTCTCGCCTGCGCAGACCGATATGCCCAAACTACTTGAGACTGTCTGGAAAGCGCATGTCGACCTAATTCGATCGAAGAACCTAGTAGGCTATCTCTACGTCTCTCAAAATTTTCCTCAGAGGCTGAATCTCGATGCCCGAAGACTCAGCCAGGTTCTGTTTAATCTGATCGGAAACGCTGTGAAATTCACAGACAAAGGCCAGATCTGCGTGACAGTAGATTGGATACCGGCTGGTTCACGGGATAATCACTCCGCTCAAAACATTGCAAATGTCAAAACGCCTCGAGAAGACACGGAATGCATTGATTTCTCTGCAATGCTGCTTGCTGGAGAATCTGATACAGCACTAGAAGGCCGTCATCTTTCAGCAACCACTATGGGAACGACCAAGAACTCATTCAAGAGCATGAATCACTTTTTGTCCCTCAATAAGCTGGAGTTTTCTCGCACTGAGCTATCTGCTATGGAAGAAGCCGCAGGTGTAGCCCCCGAAGGCGCGCTGATATTCAGAATCACAGATTCAGGCTGCGGCATTAGAAAGGAGCTACAAGAGCAGCTATTTTCGAGACTGAGTAATACTGAAGGCATGCAAGCTAAGAGACTTGGCGCGGGGCTCGGCTTATGGACATCCCGGAAAATTATCAATATAATGGGTGGAGACATCAGAGTCTGCTCTCGAGAGCAAGTAGGCTCGGTTTTTAAGATAATTTTGCCTGCGAAAGCTGTATGGACTCTGCAAAAAGGAGAGTGTGAGCTTGATCACCTATCAAAGACATTATTGAGCAACGATCTCAACTCCACGCAGTCGCAAACTTCACGGCAGCTACGAGCTATGGTCGTTGACGATATTCCTTACAATCAGATTATTAATAAGCACTTCCTTGAAAAATGCGGTGTGACGGTTGTGAAAACAGCGTTAAATGGAGAGGAAGCTGTAAGAGCTTATACTGAGTCAGCAGCAGGAAGCTACGAAGTGATTACGATGGATCTGGAAATGCCTCTGATGGATGGAAAAACGGCGATAAAGCTGATCAGAGAACACGAAAAGCGAAACGGCTGGAAACCTGTTAAAATTTTTATAATTAGTGGCAACTGCAGGAGTTCGGTGATGCAAGAATGCTTAGACGCTCAAGGCGAATACCGAGTGACTGAATTTCTGGCTAAACCTGTTCATATAGCTCGATTAGAGCAAGCAATGAAAAATTTATAATTTTTCGTATCAAAATTGCCTTCATTTCTGACCTATAATTACCTTAATTCCTTTTTTATAAGGAAAGTATTTATCAATAGGAAATTCTATAGAGTGTATTCAAATAATGGGGAGATGAGTTTAACTTATGCTATATCAATGAGTGTGTTATTAACATTAGTTTAGAGAAATCGAGGGGCAATAGCCTGAAAAATTAATAAATCTGGTTATTCTGATTCGTTCTCGGTATAGTTGAGGGCCCTTGAGCTAGGGTAGCGAGCAATCGATCGATCTGAAAATGGCTTGAAAATCGTGAGTATGCTATAATAGTTTATATTGAAAATCCATCAATCTAACGGTTTAAAAAAGAGAAAAAGACCTTCTTTAATCGAGTTAATGATTTTTAGAATAACTCCAATTGACTTAACGAAACTTAGTGACTGAATTTGGAACGGATGATAGCAGCAACGTTCTGATCGCTTTTCTTTTTTCTATTTTTGGAAATTCTCTCATGGACTCGAAGCAAGCTCTAGTTAATATGCAATGTAGTACATAAAATGGGGCAAAAAACTCAGACAGCAGTGTGACCTGCAGTTATATGATATGCTGAGAATTATATTGCTAGTGAGACCTAAACTCCGAGTTCTGAAAATGAATTTATGAAAGCCCAGTAGAGACCTCTTAGCACAAAATCACATTGAAGCATACGGCAAAAGATCACTTTCTCGAAAAGACTAACAGCCAGAGAGTTTCCAAAGCAGGTCAGCGAAAAATTTCTCCTCGCATGACATTTAAGGAAAGCTTGCAATCAAATTTAGAACTATAATACTTCTTCTTTCAATCATTTCATACATTCGTGATCAAGATATCCCTCACTAACTACTACGAACTCCATGAAAAATCCCCTTGAAAACCTCAGAGTGTTGAATGGCAAGCACCGTTAGCAGCCTTCCTACACGAATCCTTAATCAACGGCCTTTTAAATTTCTACCACAATTTAAAAAGTTTTAGCACAACGAGATGAGAATTTCAAATACCAGCTGCTGATAAAAAAATTTTCAGTAAGAGAGAGAGCACTTACATACCAGTAGAGTCCTTTAGTATTGTTCAAACTGCAATCATTATGTGAGCCTTTGACTTCAAATTTATTAGCCAAGACCCAATCCTCGTACCTCTTTGTATTTTCTCCATGGAAATACCAAATTTAAAAATACTTTTTCCCCTCACTTTGTGCTGTTCCAAATCATCCTAAGGCATGTATTATTCATTTTCTTCCTAATCTAAGTAGAAGCGCAGCAAGGAGTAGAAAGAACATCTATTACGTATGCTTGATCAAAGATCATATTAGAATCATACCGAATTTTAACTTAGGGTCTTTGGGAAATTTCCAGAGGGTATTGGAATTTAATTGGGCGATTTAATCATTCAATTCGAAAGGAGTGAATCCTGATTTTTAGAGGCGCGATTAAGCAACGATTATTACGTCATAACAATAAATTTAGCATCGCTTGTACGAAGCTCTTACGAAAGTCTACTCTCAAATGGAAAGTTTCCAATTTCCTTGTCCATTCGTTGAATGCGGCAAGGCTTTCAAGGCCCGAAAGTCTCTCGTCGAGCACATGAGAATCCACAAGGGCGAGAAACCTTACCAATGGTAGCTTTCTGAGATGATTTTTCAATTAATTTGAATATAGTCACCATCCAGGCTGTGGAAAGAGCTTTACTCAATACTCCTCCATGCAGAAGCACGAGAGAACCCATACAGGCGACAAGCCTTACAAATGCAACATGTGTGACAAAGAATTCACGCAGGTATTGCACGATATTCAGCAAACTGAACTAACACGTATTATGTCTCAGATTTCCAACCTTAAGCGCCATGAAAGAGTCCATGCAGGTGAGAAACCTCATGAATGTGAGATTTGCCAAAAGAAGTTCTCCACTGCGTCGAATCTGAAGCAGCATATGCATATTCATGAAAAAGGAGTAAATACAGTCTTGATAAAGCAGTTTCAGATTTATTTTCCGCGCAGGAGATCCGAGAGAAGCATTTCTGTGAAATTTGCAATAAGACCTACCTTTACCGTTCGAGTCTCCGAAAGCATCTCCTTGAACACGAAGAAGAGGGAATGACCGGATTGCTTAAAGCTAACAACAGCACTGATGAAGCCTCAAACGAAGACGACGAGATTCCCCAAACAAAAACAAAAGTTGAGCCTGAACTTGTGAAAAAGCATGAGAAAAAGAGCCGTAACAACAGAGACAAAAAAGTGCAAGATGAAATCTTCCAAGAGCCTGAGCTCTCTAAATACATCTTCATTGACAGCTCTCTGGCAATAAAACCCGCCACAATGGCTCTTCAGTCAGACAGCGACGTCCAAAGCGCATCAAATGAAAATCCAAAGTCTCCTGAGATTCAACAAGAGAAGTTCAACATCGACATATTCCCAGACTCGCCTTCAGCGTACATCTACAGACCTGACTTGGACGCCGATTGCAAGCCTCCGCTCAGTCCTTTGCTTGACTCGCCAATCAGAGACCTTCCCTTTGCTAACTCCGTTGATTATAATTTCATCAGACCAAAGACGTCAAGCAGCGTGCTCATCAGATACAAAGGCGAAATCTACTACCTTTACGATCGAATGCTCAATAGGCCTAAAGGCAACGGTGAACTCGTTATCTGTCAGATCGACAATGACCATGTGAATCCTTCCGGCTGCTACCACCTTCCAGAGGTGTCTCACTACTCCGACTATCACAGCCTCATTCAGGTTTACCGAGAAATCGCCTCGAAGTACAGATCAGAGCTGTCTCTCGAAATGCTGCTTTCTGATAAAAACTGCAACAGTTTGAACTGCAACTGCGGCTCTGAGCAACGCGGATGCAAGAAATGCAACTGCGGCACCGAGCACACCCACCCTAACTCAGACGCGGTGTCTGTGCTGAGCGCTGATAAATTCTTGGCGTCTCCAAATCAGCTGTTCCAAGATGAATGTCTCTCTGATTCTCCACTAAGAGACGGCTTTACTCAGAGACCGCAATGCCAAGAAGATCATATCTGTCTCTGCGAAATAACCCGTGAGTATAAGCACGTCCATGGACCTATGTGTGGACATCCGGCCATTTATCATGATGGCCATCTCGATTATATCGTAGATGGCAAATTGCATCATCCTGATGGCGACCACTGCGATGACCATGGCCCTATCTGCGTCATTGACAACACCAGCGAAGAATTTGCAAACAATTTCATTTCAAGCAATGCCATTATTCACGATGGCAAGTTCAAGCAATCCCTGGTCCTTTCCGGAAACTCACCCTAGACGGACTGTCTGATGGGTCAGAGCTCCTTGGTGCATTGCTAAGTAGTATAATTCGGGATTTATAGTAAAATTTTTTGTTTTTTTGTTTCGAGCGGTGGTGATGTTTACGTATGTTTGGTATTTTCGCTGTTAGATGCAGTTTTAATCGTATTTATACAAGCTCGCATTCTTGTTAGCGATAGTTGGCTTGAAACTGATTAGACCGCTGTCAATAAGAGCGAAATATAGATGCACTCTGATCCATCTGGTTGTAAAAAAATCAATCCGTTGCTGATTCTGCATAGTGTGAACTGTTCATTCTGTTAAATTCTATAAATCCCTTTAATTTCATTGGAAACTTTGTACATAAGTAGATATTAACAAACCTATTGAATTACTCATTCTAGCCTGTTTCTAAGTTTTATGTACATATTCAAATTATCCTTTATCATAATAATAATTCGTTGAAAATTTAATTTAATTTAAATGTATTTCATTGATCTTTCTATAAATTGCAAAGGCATATACTAAAGAACCAACTTATTTCACTTGTTTGCGTTAGATTCGCATCATGGAAACATGATGGTCTTTTCCTCCAGTTACAAGGAGCCTTCCATCTTTAGAATAAGTCATAGCGCTTATCTCCACTATAATAATTTACAATGTGTGATTAAACGACCACAGACGAAGGAATATTTACATCCATGTGGGGTATCAATGCTTTTGAAAGGTGAGCGCTTTTGAAGATTGATTAGCTTCAAAACTCCTCTATTCGAACCGTAAGCGAAGAGCTTATTGCTCAAAAAACTGAGAGAACTTATTTTTCCTAGATAAGTCGATGAGGTTATTACAGAAGAACCTTAGAAATTGTGTTACCCTCGTCGATATTAGGGAACCGCATGAAAATACGAGTATTTTGGAGATCTAAAATATTCACGGTTCCATCGGAATCCCCTGTTGCGAGGAATTTCTCATCAGGTGACAGCGCGAGACTTAAGATGGGGCCTTTTGATCACAATAATTATATTGAAATAGGGGTGAGATAGTCTACTGCTGTGGAGGCCAGAGAATTTTTCTTCTGACTTCAGAGTCTGAAGCTCTGTAAATAATAGCGAACCGGTACAATCAGCAGAGATGATGAGGTTATTTTTCGTAACTACGATCGCTTTAATTGCTCCTAATAGATAACATGATTGGTATAAATCTCAAAGTAATAGGGGAGTATACCTGAGTGTACATTGGCAAGTGTCTTGATCGGCTTCTTCTTAGATAGAGATATAATGTCGATAGTTTTGTCGTCTCTTGTGAAAATAATCTCCTTGTCATTTTCACTAAACGCCATGCAATTCATTGCACCTTGTTCTGTTTGAGCCATATGAATTACATTTCGACATAAATAGAGCTTACCTGAAGGCAATTTGAGCTTTTGGATAAGTCTGAGATCTTTAACCGAGAGTATCCAGAGAGAATTTGAGCTAGTTTTGTGGCTGACAACAGCGACGGCGAGTTGTTTCCCATCTCTTGAGAGACAAGTCAGTTTCACATCTAGATTGAAGTAAATTTTGGATCCATGTATTGGAGCATTTCCTTACCTTTCTTAGGTATCCTGAATGTCTTAACACACTCGTCTTTTTCAGTGTCATACACTTTCAACGAATTATCTTCTGAACAGGTGATAATATATTTCCCTGCAGAGGTGATGTGCACAGACTTTATAGCGCCTTCAACAAAATAAGTAATATTTCGTGTACATACTCTACCTTTATGGTAATTTCCAAATTGATGGGATTGTAGCGTATTCATTTGCATGACATTGAGCGAGCTATTCTGCAAAGCTGTGAGGAGGTACCTCTGGTCATTTGACAGAGCGACTGAAGTAGCCGAATCTAAATAAAAACATTAAGACCTGGCCGCTTTTTGGAAACAAATAACCTCTAAATTCTGTCTTGTATTGCTGCATATTTTCGTACGCTAAAAGGTTTCTCACCATAGTTGTTCCATCTCGACTGCAGGAAGCTATCAACTTAGAGTCAGCTGACAGTGAGATACTCGAAATCCAATCTAAACGGAATTCGTTGGATGATGAAGAGAACAATCTTTCATTACTTGCATGTGCCGCATAGAAGGTGTATTTCTTTACACGTTCATGGAAGTCTGTTACAATTATTGTTTTATCTCCTGCTGCCGAGACAATATACTTCCCATCCCTTGTGACTTTCAGGACGTTTATCATATCTGAATTGCTTCATATTAGAACAGGGGCTTCAGCAAGACTGATTGACCTTGGTGATGATTTTTGAAAGTATAGAAATGCGTCCTTGTCAAAATATCTTTGATTCTGATGCTTCGGTCGAATGAACCCGAAACAAGGTACTTATCATCGGGAGTGATGTCGATTGACGAGATTTCCCCTAGGATTTATAGAGTTTAATATCAGCATATAATTGTTTATTTTACTGTCATGAGCATTCCAAAATACATGAAATAACTCCCCAGAAGGTATATCTATCATCTTTATGTGCTGATCGTAGGAGGCCGTGACACAGAAGTTACCAAGTTTCGAAAAGCAAATCGAGGAGATAGGACCTGAGTTACATTGAGATTCATTGTTCAAGCGAGTTAGAGTTACGCTCGTGATAATTACGAAGTGTTTTGATGATTCTTCGTTCTATTAAATTGATGATACTGAGAGTCAGGTCATGAGACCCTGTTACGAGATATTTCTCCTCAGCATCAACTGCCAAAGATGCGACCCAGTCTAATATAATTAGTTTTACAATTGAAAAATCTTTGAAATACCGGTATGAACAGCTTTAAAACACCAGATCGTTCGCATTTCGTCCATATTGACTACATAGACAGATCCATCCTTACATCCCAAATACACGTTGTTGGACTTACGATTTAGCTCCATTACCATGATCGACCCTATTCAATAAAGTATCGCTATCGTCAGAACGATAAGCTAAATTACCTGTATAGAATCCTTTATCAACAGAAAGCACAACCGGTTTTTTATGAAACATCAATTGTTGATGTAGTTTCGTCAGTTCGACAAGCTTTCTCTCGAAATCTCGTAAGCTGAACCGGTTTTCAGGCTTTCGAGTTAATGTCTTTTCTAATAGCTCAGCGACACTTTGATTCCTTCGGCTCCAATGGTTGATTATCGTTGCCTTCTTCTTTTCAAACGCTCTTTTCTTCAGAAATGCAAAAGGAAGCTCTTCTTCCGGCATTCCTAACATTTCAAGCATGACGAGTCCCAATGAAAACACGTCCAATTTCTTGGCCATCTCCTTTGTGTCCTCACGAAGACTCTTTGCTGAAACCTCATGCGGAAGATAATTATTCAACTTGAATAACGCTTTCCTCCCCAGTTTTTGTCTAATTAGTGATAGCCTTTCTATTGAACTCTGATCACTGAGTTTCCAGAGCTCTCCAACAAAAATAATGTTCTCAGGCTTTAGATTCCCATGTATAAAACTAGGATCATGAAGCTCTTGGAACTGCCTCAATGAGCTCGTGAGTGATAAGATGATCTTGCAGGCTTCTTGAAGTGAATATTCCTTTCCTTTTTCCAGCAGCTCTGCCAGAGAAGTTCCTCGCAAATAGCTAAAAGACACGCATTTGCTATCAATGTCACAGTGATGTTGTATTGCTTGAGGCGTTAAGAGGAACGTGGCAGCTCGGAAGTGAGGATTTTCAAGCTGAGATATCCAAGACTGGTAGAGCTCCATATTAACGGTTTGCATGGTTTTTGTAAGCATCGCAGCCCCAGAAGCATGTGGTTCTCCATTGGAGACTTGAACGCTGAATAGTTTCGAGGATTTCCAAGATACTCTCTCACTAGGATAGGGTTCAGGAAGTTGGTAGGCATTGCTTCTTGGGCCAAGCGATTTTTTCATTGCATTGCTCGTTGTGGACTTTTGAGATGAAATCTCTTCAAATCTCTGCTCTTTTGAGCTGGATGGAGTGTTTCCCATTCAATGTTTTCAATAATCGTTAAATTATTAATCTTACGATTTTTCACTAAAGAAGCTGGCTGCTGTTCTTTTCAGTGATCCAGGTATAATTATCATTTTCAGACAACTGGCCAGAAATCGGTTCTGACAAATGCTAATGCTGGAGATACAAAGGTCTATTGCTAGGAAAGATAAAACTTCACAGATAAATGATTACTATGACTTTTCTGACAGCTTAAGCTTTGAAAGAAGGTTCTTTTCATTGAAAAGGGCTATTACATTTGGCCTTATATGAATAGACCAATAGGTGATTCTTTTTTTGTTAACAAAAAAAAAATTAAAATACTTGTTTTAAAATTTTCATGGCAACTACTGAAATATTATTCGAGCATTTCATTAAGGACATTGGTTTTCATTCAAATTTAGGTATATGTATCTGATCTGGCTAAACTGATAAGTATGCTCTCTGAAAAGAAGGGGAATATTGGAATCACAATCTAAAAGAGCAGACCAATTGGTAAATCCTTAGAGGTTCGTTGCTTTTGAAAGCGGTTGACAAATTGTAGATATTCAGAAGTACTTGTCTCCAAGGAATAGGTAACATTAGAAAGCCTTTTTGATAAGGATTGCTCATCCTGAAATAGAACGTGGATGAAAATTTTGCGCGAAATAAACTGACTTTTTTGAGTAAATCATACGAAATGTGATTCCTGAAATACCAACTTTTGATTTCTTGACAGGAAGACCAAAAGAAAAAGTGGATTTGAAATTTTTTGGGTTAGCAGGATTAGCAGTCCCTAGATGTTTATAAGCAAACTTTTTCAAATTGAAAAGATTTGACTATTAATTGTAAACGGAAAATGGGTAATTCCAAAAGAACTTCATTTGGTGGTGATTCTTAGTTGCAGTAATAAGTTGGTTGGTCTTTGAGGTGACAAGTAATACTTTTACAATAAATTCGTATTTTTTCGTTCATCAGATCGTTACACAATACCCAAGATTAAACTCAATTAGAGATTAGAAGAAACTCAAATTCCAAGACTTACAGATACACGAAGAAGGGAACTATTATGCTAAGCTTGTTTATTTTTATATTCAGTGTTGGCATAGGAACCCTTTACCTTGTTCATCTTTAGAATTTGAAATTATTAACAAATTTAGATAAAGATTATAATTCCCAGTAATAATATTTGCGTTTATTATCAGACGTATCTAAATTTCTAATGAATTCAAATACTATGAATTACTATGAGAGAGTCCAACGTCTTGTCTAAATCAAACTCACAGAGTACTAGAAAAGACTATACACAACTCTAATTAATCAAGGTAATGCTTCCAGCATTTCCATATCTCGCGACTGGTTTTTCCTCCAAAGGCAACCGGTAGAGCAACCAAGAACAATAGGCATAGAGTTCAAGGGTGATATGACCTTCAAAACACCATGGAGAGAATGCATTAATAAATACAATTACTGAGAGAATTTCTAAGGTGATAGTATTTTAGAAAAATTTCACTACTTGCTACTGTCTATCTCGTAGTATCAATGAAAAAAAACTATTGATAAGATCATTTTTTCGTAACGCTTGAAATTGAAGACCGCGAACCCATAAAGAAAAGCACATGAAATTGTATAATCTTGCTTCAATTCCTTCAATACCTATGCATATAATTCATCAAATTCAACTCTAATGACAATACACATAAAAAATTTAATCCTTATTCTATATCACTTCTAAGCTCTGCACGGAATCTCCATTCTTGTGTAATAGTTCTCAAAGGAGCCGAAATAATGGAAGATAATTGCAATCAAGATAAGAGTGTGCCACAAGTTGTGACTGTTACCCTATCATAACAAAAAAAATATTAGAAACATTGTCAGATAAACGTGTAAGGTCTTACGCAGTTATCGACTTTGCCAGGCACAAATTTCTCGGGAATCCTATGGACATAGAGGTACAATCCAGCCAAATAACTTGCTCCCATAGCTAGATACCAAGGACAAGCTGGTAACATTGGTAAATAATCGCTTCCAGGCACAATGTGCAATCTATTCAATGATCGATATTACACTTGAAGTTTCAAATTAAGTTACTCGTTATAAACGAGATGGATTCCTGGCACAGCAGCAAAGAGCCCCAGTCCACCATACATTATTCCCTTGATCTTATGGTACTTCGGATAAGTGAAAAGCCCTCCAACTGACGCAAAGAAAGCGATTAAACTCACAATTGATAGCAATGTCAGATAGAAGATAGCGTAGTGTGGCTGGCAGTAGAATCCATACACGTACGGAGGGAAGCACGATCCGGTGATCAAAATACTGATTCCTGCGTAGTCAATTCTCTTCAGCGCCAAACCAATTCTTTCGCTCATGCAGTTGGTAAGATGATAAACACTTGATCCCATCAGGCAGAAAGCGGCGCTAAACAGAAAAACAAAGATTGGCCATCTGTGTACAGTGTGTCGATCTCCATTGACATGATTGCGATTATCGATATACTTATAAACATCAAGCCAATCATAACTTTCAGAGTCAAGCTACCAAACTCTAATAAGCCAACTTCGAATTAGTGTCATTCTTACCTTGTCACAGAGAGTCCCTGTGATATAATTTTTGACTTCTTCCAGCTCAGTTCTATTATTAGACAGAAGGTAAGTTAAGTGCTAAAATGATCCATTACTCGATTGTTTGGCGAGCTGGGAGCTCTCTGAAGATTTTTGAGAGATCATAAAGGCTGATGGGCTCGCTGCAGTTGCCTCGAGAATATATGTTGATCGTGTGCAGTTCCGGGCTGATTTTGTAATAGATGACTACCATTGAGAGGATCACTAAAACGAAGCCAATGAGATGCGACCAGATGTTGTAGGACTCGTTATGCTTATGAAACAAACTAGCGAAAAGACTAAGATGGGCAAAATAGAAATGTCTACCTTTTCACCACCTTTCCAAGTGAATCGTAGTTGACGCGGTATCCTGTTTTAATATGCTGATTGCCTCTGTTGTGGTTTGGAGCTTCATGGTGAAGACCAATGAAATGCTTAATTCTTTCTTTCAAATCTGAGTGAGTGTGATCTTTGCATTCATGCTTGTTGTGGCTGTGAGCGTCTCCGGTGGTGGATGATCGACCACTGGACTCCCTGCTTAGCTTGGTCACTTGATTGGACGTTTCCATGAGATTATTGAAATAAATAGATGATGGACACGGATATTTTTTGAGCGATTTTCAAAAATTTTAATTGAGATAAGGTAGTTTTCTTAGGGTGAGCTGAATTAAACCTTTAATCATTAATACGTAAGAAAAAAAATGATACCTTCCAAGGTTTAATTTTAGAAATATTCAAAATACGTCATCTTTTTGTTTACTTCAGGATCTCTTGCCTAGTTGATTCGATTCATCTAGCCCTTGAACGAGATGATCCTCATCAGATGCAATGAACTTGGGAAGATATAAATTCAAAAAGTCTGGAAAAGGATGTAGATTGATCAGACGGGCTGAAATTCTATAGATGCTGAGATGAATATGGTTTGATCAGCTTATCAGTTTTCTGAAGTAACAATTCAATTTTTCATTAGTGATGATAGAAATTTTTCGATAAGAATCTACGATGAGAGTATTCCATATCGAATAGGTCATATAAGGGTCTTGCTGAGTGGGAAAACTTTTGAAGGCAAACCTTGTTTGATAGAAGTTAACGAGATCAAGCTGATATTGTCAATCTGTGAATAAAGAGATTGGTTAGAGAACCATATAGAAGCTTTGAAGAACAGTATAAGGGAGGGAAAAAAGATGAAGAAGAAGACACGCTTCTTGAGCATTGGAAACTTGACATGAACAGCTTCATTTTCTGTTCTTTTTTTTTGTTGTTGCCAATTCATGGAATTTGATCTCTGTGAATGTTGCTTAGTTGGTCAAGAAAATTTAAGGAAGAAAAAAGAAGTTTAAAAAACTATGAGACACAAAAAAGATAACCTCTCATCTAATAGATAAGTACTACAAGCAGCATAGCAATCAAAGATACTTTTCCAATAGTTAGATCTAAATTCTTTTACTATGGTAAAACTTATCAAAATAATAGCATTATTTTGACAGAGGAATGATGTTGCATTTTTCACTTAATTACATCTCATACACTCAGGCTCATAGAGAAGAGGGTTAAATTGCATCAAGAAAATGCAAAAACACATATATAGCTACGAAGCAAGTCTTGAAAAAGTCATTTATTTTTTCAGAAAAATTTATCATACATGCTGTCTATTCTTGTTCGAAAGCTAGATATGACGTCTCTACTGAATTTCATGTACTGATCGCATGATTATTATGATGAAAATTTAGAACTGGGAGTGCGAAAATTCTTTTTCGCCTTGGAGAGAATAGTACGTCATTGAGCTAATCATAATCGAAATTGGATATACCTATGATACAACGATTACACATCAATATAAAAATCGGGAGATGGAAGATTAGTTGAAAATGACAATTGCGCTTCTTGAGGAGGGACGTTCATTGTTAAAAAGTTGAAAAGGTATTGGCTGTTCTCTTCGTTTGATTCGCAAAAAAATAACCACAAAACTTTTACTGCGGTGAGGTTTATGTTTTAGTTCTTTGGGTAGATGGCAAAGCAACAAACTTTCTGTAATTTATCAGACTCATTGAAAAGACTATGGGGCCTAGAACCTTAGAGATTAGTTTTTTTTTTAGCAATAATAAGATTGTAAAATATGATTTTCATATTCCAGCTTGAAATGCAGACTATTTTTGAAAGAAGCGGCTAATAATGCTAGCTAGCAGTCATAATTAACCTTTGAGATATTGCAGGGCCTCATCATTTCAATCACAAATGAATTTACATATCAAATATTTATTAATATTGCTATATTCGGTGAATAAAGATAGCTATTTTTCTTTCCTAGTTTGTTTGATTAATTTAGATAGGCTCCTTCTTTGTGCCTGATTGAAGATATACATTTGAGAACAATGAAACAATGAAAAACATGGTGTGTGGAAATTTGATTTTTTAAATCCGAATTTGCGTAAAAAGATAATAATTTTAAATTAAATTGAATTCAAAATTTTTTTTGGGTTATTTATGAACGGTATTTTCAGAATAAACAACTTGAGTTATATTGAGGTAATGGGTAAATATCTGCTAGATCAAACACTCCTCGATTCATTTCTTAATAATTCAAAATCAGCTTTGAAATATTAGAAAACTAAAACTTTTATTCAAAATTTTCTTATTCTGATTCAATAGTAATGGTATTTAAATTTGCTTGCTCATCCAAAACTTTTGGTAATAAATTCCACAGTAATGGGTAGAATGTGAATTAAAAATATTGTAGCAATGACTCATTGAATGCACTGATTTTGTTTGTTTTCTGATAAGAGTTAAAACATGTATTTTAACAGCATGACGAAAATTGTTTTACTTAATACATTCGACTAAGTTTTCACTAAAGTCTTCTATTGTTATCGTTAATCCAATCTAACAAGCTACTTCGAAAAGTGTTTTTCAAAGGAAAATCTGATGCAATGATACTTCAGTAGTAGC
>ENA-UOTX01000449-UOTX01000449.1-compost-metagenome-genome-assembly--contig:-NODE-449-length-43963-cov-18.615162_pt1 | contig 43963 bp, 33 predicted proteins | sample MGYA00238143_ERZ746982 | MGnify/ENA primary metagenome ERZ746982 (study PRJEB28758, sample SAMN06268862) | compost metagenome | isolation source: single cell | place: USA: California, Emeryville, Joint... | reverse complement strand
GACATTCTCAATTGACTTACCCCAGTTTTAAACCTAACTAGACGTAAGAAAGAGGCAAGAGCTCCGCATGAAGAGGCCGCAAAAGCGCAGTCACTTAGGGGAATAAAAGCCAAATTGTACAACAAGCAGAGATTCAAAGAAAAGATTCAAATGAAGAAGCTTATCAATGCTCATCAAGAAAAGATGATTGACGTCAAAGTTGACAAACCAGAAGAAGGTGCTCTCCCAGCTTACTTGCTCGACAGAGAGAACGTCAATCGCTCCAAGGTAGCGTGAACGCTCTAACACATCAATTAAAACGAGTTATCGTTTCTAGATTTTGAGTAATACAGTCAAGCAAAAAAGAAAGGAAAAGGCAGGCAAATGGGCTGTGCCTGTTGAGAAGGTTAAAGCTCTTTCTGAAGCTGAGATGTTCCAAGTCGTGAAATCCGGAAAGAGAAAGAAGAAAGCGTGGAAGAGAAAAGTCAACAAGGTTTGTTTCGTAGGAGATAATTTCACAAGAAAGCCTCCAAAGTATGAAAAATACATCCGTCCTATGGGTCTCCGTTTCAAAAAAGCTCACGTTACTCACCCAGAATTAAAGACAACCTTCTTTTTGGACATTCTCGGCGTGAAAAAGAACCCTCAGAGCGCGTTGTATACAAATTTAGGTGTTATCACAAAAGGTACAGTGTTGGAAGTTAACGTCAGCGAGTTGGGATTGGTAACCACAACAGGTAAAGTTGTTTGGAGCAAGTATGCACAAGTAACAAACAATCCTGAAAATGATGGATGCATTAATGCGGTACTTCTAGTCTAAAAGAGTTTGCGTTTTTATTACATCTTTTCTTGTGAATTCAAAGTAGTAAAAATCATCCCCCTCTCCTCCTGAATGTTTCGTTTTAGCTTTAGTTTGAAGTTCGTTTTGTCAGACCAAATTGACACGAGCATGCTTAGTTTGCATTTATTTTGAATTTAAAATAGAAAGCAAACAGACATTCACTAATTGAACACAAGAGTTAAGCCAGGCAATATTCTCTCGTATGAATGTTAGCCTAAAATTAGTACTACATTTGTTAAATATGCTCTATTATTCATGTAATAAGATATCATTATTGTGAATGATTGTTTCGAGACTATTTTTGGATTGCTAATTTTGGACTTCACTTTTTGTTAGAGAATCGGGATTCCAAAATGCATGTCGGCGAATACCTTAAATTCAATCAACATTGATGATCGTCAGGTCTTGAAAACAAATGAAGAAGGATATTTTCTTCGTACACATATACATAAAGATATATACCACTCTCTTCGCTTTATAACTGGAGCTACCAAATTACACCTCGCTATAAATCAACATGCAACATATGAATTATACTTAAATGTTATTATTTTAGAGCAAGGCTTCTTTGGTGTGTATAACTCGCCCTCATTTTAAAGTTATTGTTAACCGAATAAATCAGTCACCTGCTACCAGCAGGACAAATCTTCTGACTCAATTACGAAAAGTTGATCTTCTTATTAGTCAACTCTTCAGCCTTTTTCACAATATTTTCCTCCCAGGTCTTATTGAGGTTTTCTTTCACTTTCTTGATGAACAACATAAGTTTCTAAATAAATAACAAATTTAGCTCTAGCTGTGCTTTTAGGATTTTGGGTTTACTTCTTCGTTTTCAGTCTCGACTTGCTTCAAATGGTTCCATTCATAATAAAGAGTCATGAAAAAATTCTGAGTTGGTGAGATAAATCTATTCAAATGGGTTAGTTTGAGCAGAAATAGCTGTCTGAATCATTACCTATCGCTCCAAAGATTTCCAAGCGAAGCTTTTACTTTATCAAGGTATTCAGTGAAGAGAATCTAGATGTATGAGATGGTTATTGATTGATATTGCCAGCATAAAATACCTCCTTGTTGAGTGAATTCGTTTTAAATATAATCCAAATTTCCATTAGTCGGTTATAGAAATCCTGCGCAGGTTGAATGAATCTGATCTTGATCTCGTTTTTAAGTTCGTTAGCTTTGGTGGAAATTTGGCTCTCCAGTTGAAGGAGTCTATTGTAATTAACTTCGACCATATTGGTGACAAAGTTTCGGGTGATCTGCCAGTCCTTGGTGGTAGTTTTAACGATGTTATTAATGTAATGCAGCGCAAATTCGATCATGTTTTGGTTTAGCATCTTCTCAGTCTTTTTATTCACCTTTTTGATCTCGATCACTGTTCCTTTGGCGTATGGGTTCCTTCTCTTAAGAGTTCTGAGGATTGAAGCCTCACTTCTGTTGTCTGCGAGAGACAAGCTGCTAAGCTTATTCTTAAGATCTTCGTCTTGGTCGGACTTCTCATAATCAGTGGTTTCTTTAAATTTTGTACATAAATACACTGAAAATTGCGGTTGAATTACCCATATGGAAGTTAGAGTTGAAGTTTTCGAGGTTTTTCAGCTCTTTCTCATCTTGAACCGAGGATACAGAAGACGCCTCTGAGTGAACTTGCTTTGGTTTTTCCTACAATGCGCATTTAGGAACTTCCTTCTTAATGCAAAGATTACATAAATATAGTCCTTGATCTTCTCAGTTGCAACAAGAATCGGTTTCAGCATCCTATTTTGGAAATTATCGATGATTAACAAATCATCTGAGATTGCGATTTACTTAGATTTTGAGTTATAGAGGTTCTGCAGCTTATTCAGGATATATTTCTTGGACTCCATAACGAAACCTTCATTGCGATTATTTGCCAGAGGGTTGTACAAACTGCTAGCCAAGGTATCTGCCCAAACTCTTATTGCAGAGATATAGAAACCTTTTATGACTGGATTATAGCTGGCATCATCTATTGAAACCACTTAGCACACTGAAAATGCGAATTATCTTCATACCAATTTCGTAATTTTTGAATTTTTCCCTCAGTTTTTGATCGAAATGCTCAACAACTTTATTATCGTCAAATTTCGTTTCCGCGGTTTCCTGTTCCATGTCTCTCTGCTCAATTTTTTCCTCCTCATTATTCATTCTAGACTCCTCATCGCTCTTTTCAGCAGTCATTGCGTTTTTATTGTCTTTCGTTTCCACTTTTTTGCCCTCAATATCGAAGTTTATCTCTCTTCTCAATTCCAACCAAATTTCCAAAGCGCTGTTGAAGACTACATCACCCTGAGGGTATACACGCACTCCGTCGACATTTTTATAAACGGTTGTCTTCGCATAATTTATCCAGTCTTCGCCTATAAAGTACTATTTTAGCATGCTTTCCAATTTGATAGAATTACCAAGGAATTTTTTCAAATTTTGCTTGAAGAGCAGATATTTTGTGAACATAAGCTCCGACTGCTCATTAAACAGCTTGAAATTTGAGTAGTAGAAGGTGGTATTCTCTTCCACTTCGTTGTGAATGCTCGAATTTTCTGCTGCTGAAAAATTTTAATGAGTTTCTGTGAGGCCAAAAGGCTAATTCATACTAGAATTATTGTCTGCTTCTGATTTCTGAATTTCCATATTCACTGTTGCTCTCTCTACCTACCGCTGTCTGTGTTTATTTCTCTCGGTTGTCTTCTAATTAATTAAACCGAATTTTAATGTGTATATCATGATTTCTTTCTTTATTAGGCTTATTGAATCAAAATCTAATACATATTATTTGAGATGACAACAAATACGTCATTTACGAACTCAAATCATAAATTCGAATAATTCAAAAATGAGCTGTTTCTGAAGAACAGACGTTTAAAATAGGCTCAGAATAGCCGTCGACTGTTAAGATTATCGCAGTATTAGGGAATTTACGTCACAATGAGCCCAGGCATTCGATGAAATGCTGAATCAATTTTGGAATTGTATTATTTATCAGTTTATAATCAAATGAAAAAAGTATAATAGGTCACACAGGAGTCGCCATTATGGCTCGAAAGACACTCGAATAGAAATCGACAAGCGAGTAAAGTTAGTATTACTCTTATATTTTATTAAGCAGCGCTGCTTTCAAATATCAGACCTTACCTCATTCATTACTTTCGTTAACAAAGAGAGACTTTCAGTCTGCTATTATGACCAAGAAATGCTGAAAAAAAGAAAGTTCTTGTGAGTGCAAAATTACCTCTCAAAAAGTCTGGTATAATTTAGTATTCAAAGAGGTAAGGTAGCCATCTAGAATTGAGACATTTGCTAGCGAGCGAGAGTAAAACTTACGATAAAAAAGAATGTATCCTATCCGAGAGGCTAGAGTGTTAGAATGGGAAAGGAAATCGGAATTTCTAAAATTTGCAGCGTTTCTTTCAAAATTAAGAACTTGAGATTTTCCCTAATGTATATCTTACTTGAGGCTGAAGACTATATAATAATGAGGTGGTTTCACCTTCGAACAATCTCAGGAATATAGCTCTAACCAATGCAACCTCGATAATTGCCTTTTCATTATCTAAATATTCTGAAAATGTGATAAAAGAAGATTTTATCGAAAATTTATCAGCAAGTAGTCAGTAAAAAATTAATCATCTATTGCATTAATGAGGCAACTAATGTTTTCAATGAGTTTTCCTGTATTGTAGGGAAAGTTGGAACCAAATCATCCAGACTTGATAGCATTAATTTCAGTAACGATCACTATAATGAGGCTATTTTCACTGAAATTATATTTATTTTATACTCTATTATTTTGTATTCCTTGACCGATGCTGTTTTCATTCATAGAGAAGCCCCTTTTCTTGATCAGAATGAAAGCAGTAACCTAAAGAGGTGAGTAATTGGTTTGGTATACAACATGAGAAATTGTTAAATAGCAACAACTACAACCCATCCAAATAACAAAAATTAAAAAAGGATCCCACTGAGATTCGAACTCAGGTTGACGGGTTCAAAGCCCGGTGTCCTAGACCGCTAGACGATGGGATCTTCTTGATGCTAGATGGAACTACCAAGGGTTAGTTTGATCAAATCGTATTTCTGATTAGCTTGTGAAATGCTTTCTGTTCATTACAAATAGATCAAATACTACTGCATTTCTAAACTTTTCGAGAGAACGGACCTCTAATAGGGCTAAAGAAATTTCATCACTATCCTAAAAGCATAGATACTACACGCTTATAACTTCTTTGGTTTTTGGTATTCTTTCACGTATTTTTGGTAAGTAGCTTCACTTTTAGTCGGTTTGACCTCAAAATAGGGGTGTTTGAGAGCCTACGTTAACAGTTCTGAGCACACGGAATGAATACAATTAAATTCTTACATCTGCAGCAGATATTCTTCTGTTTGGGTTAATATCTAACAATCTCTCAAGCAAATCAGCTCCTTCTGGGCTCAACTCGGGGATCACCTATAATCAATTGTGGATCAACTTCAACAATTTCCCTGGCAGATTACCTTAGTGAAAGGTGTTTTCTCAGTAGGTTCAAAAGGAAAATATGCAGGAAGGCTTGTGACTTCTGGCCAATTTTCTTCATTCGGGGTACCCCTTAATGCAAATATTTTCGATAACTGCCCAACATCATTCTCGGCATAAAAAACTGGTCTTTTAACGTACATCTCCAGGAATATACACCCAGTCGACCATATATCCACAGGAGGTCCATAAAACTTGCACCCATAGAGAATCTCAGGCGGTCGATAACCTCTATAATAATAATGCACACATGCAATAAGTCGAATAACAAATTATGGAATCGTTTGTACCTAGTGACCACTCTCCCTGACATCTCTCTTTCTGGGGTTCCAAAATATCTAGCGAGACCAAAATCTGATATTTTCATCTGCCCGGTCTCAGAAATAAGTACGTTTGCAGGTTTCATATCCTAAGAAAGATTATTACTCGAATGCTCTCTCTTGGCACATACTCTGTGTAATATCCAATTTCTGTGCAGAATTTCAATTCCACTAAGTACTTCATACATGATATATTTGATATCCGCATCCGTTAGATTGTTTCGAGGATCATAAATCAGATCGTGCAAAGACATCCTCATAACCTCCATGACCATGTAGGTCTTATTTTTCGAAACAAATATTTCAACCATCTAGGTTGCGGAAATCCTTAGGAAAATGTTCTGCGTACAATCATTCTGGTACCTTGATGATGTTTGGATGCTGATCAAGCTCTTTCAGTATTTTGACCTCTCTTAAAAACGAAAAATCTATTCCCTTCTTCGGTTCTGATCTGACTTTCTTAATAGCGACAAACTCAAGTTCCGTTTTTCCTCTTCCCAGGATTTCATCAACCTTTATTTCTTCTTCCACTGAGGATTAAAAAGCTATTAGTTTGAGATTTCTTGTGTAATATCAACTTTTATTTGTATCTTTCTGCTGTATTTCCTTTTTTGAGTTGAAATCGAGGACTCTCGCCTTGAAAACTGAACCGAACGCTCCTTTACCAAGGAGTTCTATCTTCTCATAGTTGTTGTTATATAACTTTTTCTTCATTTTGCGTATTCTGAACGGAAATACCTCGCGAAAGTTTAAATATATATATCTAAGGATCTTATAAGATATTTAAGCAGTAGGCAGTGTGAAACAAAGAGAGTGATTTTTTACAAACAAGTGAGAATAAATAAAATACAGAAAATTTAAATTTTGATACAAGAAATTCGACAGTCGTTTCATGTATTCACAAGTCCCTTCAATCAAACGACCGAATAGAAGCTTCAATCTTCTGCATCTTGAAGGCGTCGAAATACATATCGCAAAAATTAAAACCACACTCTTCCTTGACAATCTAAAAGGCCAGTACAAACGCACTTATCATGAGCATTTTCTAATGATCAAACAGGGTAGAGGGATACTTACATCTGTGCACACGTTCTGTTTCGTTTGAGCCGCTTGAACTCGCAAAACCACTGATCAAATTCAAAATGAGCAATTATCTTGATCTAAGGATATTTGAACGTATGGAGCTTTCGAAAATCCGAACATACCAAACTCTAGCAAGAGATAATGTATGAACTACTATGATGGTTATATAATTAACATTGTATTGCGTCAGCCGAAAGCATTAGATAAACATCCTGATCTCGCTATCTTCAAGGAAATGGCAACAATTGTTAGAACGTTCACGCTGGAGAAACTTTTCAATGTGCAAAGTGAATCAAAGTCAATGAATACTGGAGGAGTTGATGAAAGGCAAATTCATGCCCTTGTGGTCAAGAGCGATAAGTTATATTCAATCAATCGGGATCCCCTCACCCCATACACAACGGACAAAGTACTGTTATACTTAGAATCCAACCTCTCTCACACGCACTTCCATGATTATTAACAGATTTGCAGTCCTCTTGTATTTGAAATTTCCAAAGAAAACTCTTCGCAGCAAGTCCAAGAATTCTTCAAATCGTATTTCAAAGTCCTTGAGATTACAAAAAGCGGTCAAGATGTAAAAATAAGTTTTAGTACATCGCAGGAATTAACTTTGTATTGTTAGCTCCATGAAGAGAAGATGGCAGAATCCCTCGTGAAGGCTGCCCTCGCCAAATATCAAATCGCAAACGAAAGCAGCATTTTGTTTGCTTGTATAGCAAAGTCTATCACTGCCGAAGGACCTGTATATGGTTACGTGAGTCTTACTGATAATGGCTATCTGAATTTCTTCCCGGTTGTGAACAACATCTACAAGGAGCCAATTCAAATCAGATTTTCAAATATTAAAGCATTTATCCGATATCGATATATGTTCCGTCACACAGCAATAGAAGTCTGGGAATACAACGTACCACATAGCACGCTTATTGACTACTACGATGAAAATTCTCGGGAGACAGTCTATGCTTACCTTAAAAAATACGCAGATAAGGTTCTCATAGACTGCTTTAACCGAGAATATTTCGCTTCCTTGTGGGTCCAAGGCCAGCTCACGAACTTTGAATATTTAATGTTCCTCAATACAATTGCTAATCGAAGTTTCAATGATCTCTCTCAATATCCCATTTTTCCATGGATCATATCAGATTATTCAACAGATGGTATGATTATTTTAGCCAATATTTGTCGATAGATAACTTTAATTTGCGGTAGTTTTTTCGCTTGAAGACCCAAATTTCTTTAGAGATCTAACGAGACCAGTTGGTGCAATAAACAAAAACAGATTAAGAAAATACAAGGACTTCTATGATGATATGCAGAATTCAAAGCACGGCGAAACACCATACATTTTCCCAACGCATTATTCTACTCCTGGATTTGTCGTGTACTATCTCATCAGAAAGATTCCAGAGTTCGTCATAAAACTTCAAAATGGAGTGTTTGGGCCTGCAGAGAGGTTATTTAGAAGCGTGGAGAGTACATGGTTCCAAACAATTAACATTGGGCCTGATGTTAAAGAACTCACCCCAGAGTAATTAAGAACAGCTATTCATATATTAAGTGGTTGTTACTTGCTGCAAATTGTAGGTTCTTCTCGGGTGATGCAGATTTTTTAATTAACTCTGAGCGTTTGCAACTTGGAGTGACTCAGGATGGAGAAATAATCGACGACGTTGTACTGCCTCCATGGGCTATTGTAATCTACCATTTTCCCTAAAAGATTTGATGTCTGACTGCAATTAGAATGCAAATGATTTTATTCACAAAATGAGGGCAGCTTTAGAATCAGATTACGTGTCACTAAATTTGCAAAATTGGATTGATTTAGTGTTTGGATACAAGCAAAAAGGAAAGCACTGCGTCTTGAACGACAATCTTTTTTACCCATTAACCTATGAAGAAAACGTTGATTGGTCAAGAGAAATGGTAGCACATAGCTAGTCGCACGAGTTCATTTTACTAATTATCGTAGTCGCAACTAGAGAGGGAAGCGCTAGAAGTTCAAGTTGCTGAATTTGGACAGACTCCAATTCTGCTTTTTGATACACCTCACCCAGTGAAAAGAGCGAAGTCGCTGTCGATGAAGAAGTATATTCTTTGAAATCTTTAGTTAGGTTATTAACAATGCTGCTTGATCATTAGCTTGCTAACAGGAGAAAGCGATTATATTTTTAATCAAGCCGCAGTCGCGAATGAAGAGGTAGCATAGCAGTTGCTATTATAATTTTATAATTAACATATAAATTTCAGGTCATAAGACTGCGAAATGAGTTAGAAAAGAATAAATATGAGAATGCCGATATCCTCGAGAGACAAAAAGAAGAATTCCATCTCTTGGAAAGAAAGAAGAATGAATATATTGATAAACTCATTGAGTATCTAAACGAATAATTTATATATCTTATTCTCCTTGTTCTAAGGGCTCACTCAAGTGAGAAAGCGAAACTTCAAGAGGAGATCGCGAAGCTGAAAAGACAAACAAAAGAAGCAGGTTCAAAGAGCAAGGATGCTCAGCAATACGAAAAGGCATTAGCGTCAATGAAGCAAGAATTTGATGAAAAACTTCATAAGTAAACACGAAATGATTACCTTTTTTCTAATTATTCTATTAATGAATAGCCTTGCAAATCGCCAGAACCTCCTCGATTATCTGAAGAATTTGGAGCAAACAAATTTTGCTCTAAAAAATAAGCTGAAACAATATGAAGGTAGCAATGAGCAATCAAATAAAGAAAGTCCTGTGAGAATGCAGGCTTCGGGCAAAATGATGAGAAGAGGACAGGTAAACTAATTCATCCTTCCTTAGATTTATTGGAGTTTAGGATGATTTCATTTCGAAGGAGGCACCATAGAGTAAGTTAGAGATGAACCTTGAAAGCTGAGAATTAAAAAAGTCTCTAAAATATATCAATACTTTTAATAAATATATGTCTTTTCAGAGAAATTTCAATTGAGTTGTAACAATTTAGCACCAGTATTTTGTTCCTCAACCCATAACGAATGTATTGTCCTGAAATGCATGTAATATTTATGGATTTTTCAGATTTGCCTTCATATTACATTCAGTCCAACACTGAAAAACTGAAAAGTCTGTTAACTCCTTCAGAAATTAGTGGATAGCTAATCGAATTTTCTTCACAATGATCTATCAAGCTTCTTTCAAACTGATTTGTGCAATTACTATTCATACCTGTGAATTAATGATACGACTTGTTGCAGATGGCCGTATTCGCTTTTGTCCGGTCACTTATCATCACTCTTGACATAGTGCTTTACGCATCCTAATAGTCTGATAAGGATTTTATCTTCATCATTTACATTGGGGCTGTGTGTAATATCCTTATATGCCTTGGCTTCTCTTCCTCCTGTTATGTGCTGGAAGAGACACATTGCTGTAATTTGTTGTCTTTGGAATTGGATCAGAATTGTTTAGGCGATTATCGATTAGGAAATTACCTTATTACCTATTTCTGGTTATCTCTTATCGGGAGCACAGATTCTTACACAACAAGCTCTCCTTATTGATTGAAGCTTCGAGGTGATATACTCATCAGTTTAGAGACAAATCTAGGCTCTCCGGAAGTCATTCTGAATGACTGATGGCCGAATTTTATCACTGTTGTTTAGAGATATTTATGAAAGTGCCTTTCTAATCGAGACTTTTTTGTCATATCCAAAATGCAAAAATTCAATCCGACCTTTCCATTCCAACTGAATTAGAGTTTCAATGAATAGGCGAGTTTCTACATGTAAATTCCTTCAAAAGTCATATTAAATTCTGATAATAAAAGTAAGTTTAATATTCAAGAAGTAAGCGAATAGTGTGTGATGGAAGGAGGAACCACAACTGGCAAAGATGATTTTGATGAACTAAAGCTCAGAAACAACCAAAGTTTAAAATCTAATTTCGATGCAGGCGGTAAATATCAAAGAGATTTGAATCATAGTTGATATTCTCAATTAGAAAAGATATTGCTCTCTACTCTGGTCATAAAATTCAACAAGAGGGATAAAAGGCAAGAAAGAATACTCTTGATAACGACCAAGGCTGTCTATAACATTTCCAATCAAAGTGCTTTAATGTCGTTGATAACCAGTCCTGTCAAACGAAAAATTGACATCAAAAAGATTTATGCAGTCACAATCAGCGAAATGAGTGGCGAGTTTGTTTTTCATGTGCAAGATGAGTATGATTATCGTTATTCGTCACCAGAGCGCCGAGATCGCATCCTTCAAATGGTTTGCAGAGCATATTACTTGTGCGTGTCGGAGAGGCCTCTCAAATTTTACTTCACTGTAATGCTCCCACTAGCAAACGTCTCAATAATGAACCAAATACTCGCAGGATATGATAGAGTTGAAATCTGTCACGACCACAGAAGATGATCAAAAGAAAGGAACAAGAAAAAGTCAAGCAGGTCGTATGGAAAGTCTCAACGAAGACGAAATGAGAGTAATTTGCAAATTGATACCATAATGTCATCTCTGAGCACTCTATAAAGCAAAAAAGTGAGGAATTTAAGAAAAAAAGAGAGAAAATGCGAAATGAGACTGAGAAAGTTTACAGCAAAAATAATGTCAAGGTCACTCTTGACGATTTTAACTTGTTGAAAGTTCTTGGAAGAGGAGCCTTCGGAAAGGTTGAGCATTAGAGAATGACTGAATGCTTATTATTTGCTACTAGGTTATGCTTGTGGAGAAAAAAGATAACAAAAAGATATATGCATTAAAATCACTGCGAAAGGACGAAATTATTGGCAAAGATCAAGTACAGCATACTAAAACAGAGCGATATGTGTTGGAAAAGGTATATCCTGCAATAAATGATGCAATACTGAATTATGAACTACTTACTCCAATAGAGCAATTGCCCATTTCTTGTTAACTTAAAGTACGCATTTCAGACGTCTGATAAGATTTTTCTCGTGATGAACTTTATGAGGTAATACAAATCTATCAGGCGTAGCGCGAAAACTCATTTAATGGTATATAGGGGAGGAGAACTTTTCCAGCACTTGAGGAATGCTAGGAGATTTGACGAGAATCGAGCCAAGTTCTATGCAGCAGAGATCGTGTTAGCGCTGGAATATCTTCATAAGATAGATGTTGTTTACAGGGACCTCAAACCTGAAAATATTTTAATGGACGACGTTGGTCATATTTGCCTCGCAGATTTTGGAATGGCAAAGCAACTTAAAGCAAACGAGAAAACTTACACCCTTGTTGGAACACCTGAGTACTTAGCACCTGAAATTGTCGATGGAGTTGGACATAATCGGCCTGCTGATTGGTGGGCACTTGGAGTGTTCATGTATGATGAATTTACTTTCTTCCTCTCATGTGTACCTATTAGCTATGAAATGTTAATCGGTATCCCTCCGTTTTATAACAGAGATCAAAACTATGATTTGATCTATAAAATGATACGAGAGAAAGAAGTTGGTTTCGGCACGAAGATTCCAATTTCTACGAATGCTAAAGACCTCATACTTAATGTAAATCAAATGCGCTTTCGATAGCTGCAATAAAAATCTGAAAATACGAAGTTGCTTATAAAAGATCCTGTAAAAAGACTGGGTTCAAAAGGCGTCCAAGGTATCAAAAACCATCCTTGGTTTAGCGAAATCGATTGGCAAGCCCTCTACGAAAAAAAGGTACCGACTTTCTATTGAGCAATAAGAAAATATAATATTTGTTTTTGCGAAAAGGTGACCCCTCCTTTCAAACCTGATATTTCAAGCGACTACGACGTCAAGAATTTTGATCGAGAGTTTACAAATGAAGGTACAATCGTTAGATTTTGCAAGTGAATCATATGTCTTTCTTTACAGAGGCGGTCAATTCAATGAAATCGAACACAGATATGAGCCTGATCAAAGAATTCCAAAGAGAATTCGAGGGCTTCTCATATAACATGGGTACACAAGGAAAGAGCAGTATTGTTTCAAGAGACAGTAAAAGCATTCGGAATAGCGAAGGGCCTGGAAATATGCGTGACAGTATGCGTGAAAGCACATTATCTATGGACCTCTCCATTCCTGAAGCAAAAGAAAATGAGGAAGCGTTGGAATGAGATGCAGGACTTTGAAGTACTCAGTCAAGCAGGTTTGAGTCATCATCATCTCTCTTGCTTTCTTCCTCGAATAGAAAATTCTTCGCATGAGATTAATTTCTTTGTATAAGTTGAGCAATGTTATTATACCAAAGAAAAGAATGTATATGGGCTGTAGTTGAAAAAGCGTTTAATTTTGATATTTTTTAATTTGAATATTGAAGACGAAGAATAGTGGAATTCAAATATCAATGAATCTGAGCGAGCCTATCAACCAGTTAAATGATGTTGAGTACGCCAAGATAGTAGCTAGAAGGATTTTTGACATGTATGACAGAGACAAAAACGGCATCCTTGACCCTTACGAGTCTAGTCCGATGTTGCAGGATACCTATTTGAATATGAATCGTTCTATTACCCCTACCAAATATGATATTGAAAGCTATCAAAAGATTTTGGATCAAAACGGTGACGGTCGTGCTACTTATGCGGATTTCGAAGCGCTTATCATAAAATATTTGTGTGGAGCGAAGGAAACGACTCGCTTTGGACCTCAGGATCCCAGATACGCGGAGAAGGTGACAATGGCAGCCTTGAAAACTGAACCTAGCTCAAGAACTGGAACAAATGTAGGTGAGCAGCCAAAGCGATCTGCTCCAGAAGATCTTGGAAACAAAGGGTTTGTCCACAGACAGCTCGAGCAGGCTCGTCGTATTTTCCGAAAGTATGATCGCGATAACAGTGGATCTATCGATGAGGATGAGCTCATTCCGATGCTAGAGGATACTTATAAGGCAATAGGTGCAGAGCGCAAAATAACAAAAGAGGACGTTGCGAGTTATATCGGTATGGTTGATTCCAATCGTGATGGTAAAATCTCGCTAATGGAATTCGAAACGATTGTGATTAAGGCTCTCGAGAGAGTGGGAATCTCCTTCGATTAAATGAGGGCCTTAATGAATTCATTGAGTTATTACAATTACTGTCATAATTTCTATCAGTATTATTATTAGATGAAATTTTTTTTAGAAAAGGGATATCGCCACTATCAAAAAAACCCGTTTGCATAGAGAATATTAAAAATCTTTGTTTATTGATGGGCATGCTGAAGTTGAAATTGTCATATCTCGGAATTTAAAGAGAAATTAGCCTTAACTCAGAAATGAATTTAGATGAGTTAATAATAATAACAGAATTCTCTTAAGGATAGGAGATAGGGGAAAATGATACAATTTAAGCTTTGCTGAGGTAATATCACAGGAAGTTAAGTTCTTCTCTTTTGAAAGTTCATATTAAAGCGTATCAAACATGAACTATGCACAAGATAATGATGAAATTGGATTTTTTATTTTTAGAATGTTTCATCTGACGATAATCCATCAAACTCTATATTGCTCTAAAACTTCCTTGAGCTCACCCATTTCATCAAGTTGCTCAATGATGTCGCTTCCACCTACAAGTTTACCTTTGACGTACAGTTGTGGAAAAGTTCTCCAGTTTGAATGATCTTTGAGATTGTCACGAACCTCAGCATCTGTGAGGATATTAAAATGTCCGAATTCTACATCATATTTTTTCAAAATGTCGACTACTTTTTTGGAGAATCCGCACTCAGGATCACTTGGAATTCCTTTCATAAAAAGCATCACAGGTTTCTGGTTGATCAAAGCGTCCAATTTTCTGCGGATTGTTAATACGAACTCTGATGAAGGGATCAATTCGTCAATTTTGCTACCTTCATTGAGATTCACAACCTGTTTATTCACAATTAGCTGAGGGAAGTTTTCTATTTTGAGCAAGGTTTTTAAAGCATTAATCAGTTCTGTATCTGCTGTAGAGACATCAAATGATCGATACTTAACTCCTTCTGCTTTGAGAACTTCAACTAATTTTATGCTATTTTCGGACTTTGGAGCTCCCGGTGTACCTTCAAGAAGTGTCACGACTACCCCGCTTCTTATAATGCGATTAGCAGTTGTAAAAGGATCTTCTTTGATATCCAATTCCTTGACTAACTCTTGGAATTTCCCTTCTTTAATCAGAGCTATTGTGGTGTCTACCCCTCCTACAAATTTTTGATTCAACCAAACTTGAGGGTAAGTGTTCCAACTCGCATAATGTCTGAACCAATTTCTGATATCTTCATCGGAAAGAACATCAAAATGAGCAAATCGGACCTTTAGCTCTCGTAATTTAGAGACGAGAGTAGCACTATAATCACATTTTGGGGTGTCAGGAGTGCCTTTGATAAATATAACAAGTGGGAATGTGGCCAATATTTTCTCAATCTTCTCAGACATCTCAAGTCTTTTCAATTCAAAAGATACTTTGTTGGCTTTTTCATATTCTGCTATTTTGTCTGTAAGCTTTTGTGGAGATTCGTTTTCAAGCCTGAGGAGTAGTTCTTTGCTGCCGTTGAAAAATAGAATCGTTGGGACAACCTCAACAGAATATTTCTGCACGAGTTTTCTGATCTCTGGATTTTCTGTGTTCACGTATGCAAAGACGCTATCGGGATGAGCTTTGCTTCTTGATTTGAAAACGCTAACGATGTATTTAGACTGCTCATGCCAGTCCGCATAGAACAGCACGACTATCAATCTTTCGAAGTTGTTCGGGAAAGCCTTATTAAACTCCTCTTCCGTCTTGAACTCTTTGAAGTTAGATATTTCGGTATCCATTTTCCAAATCAAAAGATTCGATAAAATTTATTTATTAACCAAACTCCATCAAAGAATCACACTATGAGTCAACATCGAAAATCTTATTCTTTTGAATGTATTGATGGGTACAATGTGCGAGCAAATTTTGGTGCCCAAGTAGTATAATATCTACGGATTTCTATTGAAAGGAATTAATTGAAGGCAGTTACATAATTCGCCATTGCAAGTTCTGTTTCTGATACAACAATTTCAGAGATTTTCAATAAATTGCATGGAATGTATAGTTTCTCTGAGTTTCAAACTTCACCAAACCTTGAAGTTTGACATTTATTAAATTATTACATATATCTGAAGTGATCTTCTCATGATTCATTTTTTTTTAAAAAAAAAATCCCATCCATTGTGAATCTGTTTTTCCGGGTTGATATCTAAATGAACATGCTTTAGCCTTCCCTTTTAGGAGCATCTAAAACTTTAAGGTTGTTGAAAATAAAATTCTGAGGACATATCAAGGGCTCTTTAACAAACGCTCGCAGAAATCATAAGAAATTAATTTCAAAAATTCAGAAAACTTGAGATTCCGTTTGTAAGTCCTTCATGGAGCTTAACGTAGTCAACGAGATAAATACACCTAAAAAAATTCTGGCTTTAACCTTTCCACCCGAGATTACGTTTTTGGAGATGAAAGAAAAGCTAATCAAAGACAAATTTGTCGCATTCGATGATCCAAAAGGCATGCAAATATGGCAATCCACGTTGAAGCTGTTCCCAGATGATGTCAAACTGAATGAATCGACCCTCATTGATGGCGACACAATTATCTTAAAACCAGGTTCAAAACTCGAACTTGATACAAACGATAATTATATAAAAATGGCTTTGGAGATGGGATTTGCCAAGCCTTTGATCTACGCAGCAGTTGCTAACTCTGCCGGTAATACTGCACAAGCTATGACGATATTGATGGAGACTGCCGAGCAGAATGATGGAATTCAATATGACGATGACGACGATGATGATGAATTTGCTGACTATGAAATATTCATCAGTGTCGTCCTTGAATATTTAAAAAAGAATCATCCAAGCACTTATGATCAGACAATAAAGAACCCAGGTTTAAACAGAGCTCTTTCTACACAGATCGCAGACCTGGTTGACGGTTTCTATGAAAAGAATCAAGGTGGTGGCAAAGAACAGGATTTAGCCCTTGAGAAATTGATGTTCAAACTTGCAGATGACTTCGTGGTACAGGTAGTTGAGAAATCGGAGTTTTCAAATGTGGAGATAGGACCTTCAGATGAGGAAGTGATAAAAAAATTGATGTCTTTCGGCTTTGAAAGAGAGCAAGCAGTGGATGCATATAAAGTAACAAACAAAGACGAGAATGCTGCATTAGATCTGTTATTTAGTAATCAAGAACTAGTTCAAAAGGATACTTTCTAAATTATTTCCATATGATTGATTTGTGGCTAACTGAATGGTGTCTCGAACAGCTTCTGCTTTAAAAAACCACGTCAATTGAAGCAAGGGAATTTTGAGACCTTAGCAATGAGACCCAAAAACTTAAAAAATAATGTCTTGATGTAGAGTATTTAATTCTCATTTTGAATTCGAGTTAGATTTGTGAAAGAACATCTGCCAACTAAATACAAAAAGAAAAGGTAGAGCTAGATACCAAAAAGAAAAAAAATTGTTTTAAAATTATAAGATAACAAAAATGCGATGAAGTGATGCTTTATATCTCTTCATACTTAGATAATCGACGTTCTAATTCGTTTATTCGTTTTTGCATTTGTGATTTTTCGTTCCTCCAAACGCACTCACGATGTTGACTATCTGTAATGACTTTCTTCATTCTTGCTGCAATTTTTTGCAGTTGCTCAGCTGCTGCTTCGCTCTTGTCTGGGAATTGCTTGGGTTTCTCTCTGGTAAGGTTAATGTCGGTTGTGGTATCTGTTTTTAATTCGTTGGACTTGGGGTTGATCTTTGAAGGATAACGTCTCTCAGTTACCTGATGATCGGTGCGATCGCTTTCAAGCTCGTATGTGAATTTCGTTCCACGAGAATTAAGACGTCGTTCATTATCGTTCATAGAAATTTCTTCAAACTCTATGAGATTGACTTGAGATGGCTCAATTATCTCGTCTTGTGTTTTCTTAGTTTCTGGCTGGAATTCTTTAGTCAAACACTCTGGTTCTAGGTCCATCGACTGGTATCCGAGATATTTATATCGATTACTGTTTCCAGGCTTGAGCCCAAATTCGTTTTGACCATGAACTGGTGAATTGGCTTGCGAAGCTGAATATTTGATCAATGAAGCAAAGTTATCAATCGATGAATCCCGCCGTTGGTGCAGAGAAGCGACCCCTGAGTCGAGATGTAGCGATGCGACGGAATTCTTAGCACTTATAGGGTAATTTTTCTCATGTAGTCGCTCACTCTCTAGAGACTTGTTGCTTGCAGCTTTGATTAGTGAGAGTGCGCTTGTGAGTTCAGACTTTTCTTTCGTTAACCTGTTCGTGTCAAGGTTCATTGAGAAGCGGTTTTTCAGAGCTTCATTCTTTTTCTTCTCTATTTCGATAATATCCTGGATATTTTGAATAAAACTTCGTGACTTGGTGACATTTTTAGCGGGACCTTGAGATGAATTAATATTAGTCAAGTCCTCCTGTTCTTTTTGATTCTGGACAAGATATTTACTTGCATTTTGCTTTAGTTGGCTGGACAAAGTAGTTTCTCCGTTTATGATACCTCCTGAAGCAAACCTGTTTTTGTCATTGCCCACTTCCCCTAATTGATCCCTTGAATTTGACAACTTGCTTTTTGAGAGATTATTGGTTTTATTATTCAAGGCTCTTTCGCTGTTTTCCAATGAGTTTAGATTGCTCGTGGAGCTTTTCAGAGTTTGAACGGCTGTTGATTGATTCGTATTAGATTTTTCATGCTCTCCCCGTTTTCCTCGAAGATATTCCTGGTAATTATATCTCCTTTCTTTATAGAGCGATGAGAGTGTCAGGATGCCTTGATTTTCAGCCTGATCTTTGGCACCGACGTTCTGTTGGTCAGCCGTCGATAAAGGAGTGATGGGAGTGACTAAATTTGTATCGCATTGAGGATAATTCTCGTTCAAGTAAACAGAGCTACTCGAAAAATTTTTCGACGATTTTGAACCGTATATTGAAGTTGAACCTTTATTTTTGAGACGAGCTGGATCATTAACGTTACCCAGCTTTAAAAAATCATGTTCGTGGAAAGATTTTTGATGTCCTTTATTAAAAGGTCTCTCGTTTATTTTATTGCTTGGTGAAATAAGGTTGTTAAAGAGAACCTCTGGTTTCGCTGATAAAAATGAGGAACTATTCGCAGATTTCACTCTTCCAGTTTGACCTTCAGTAGTATTGCCACCTGCTTGTTGGTTCGCATAGGAATTCGTGCTTGGATTTTTTGTATTCTCTTCTCCAGAGTATGGAGTCTCTTGACAATTTTTTCTCAGAGGGCTTACTGCTGTCATAGTTGAAGGCGCCAGGTCTCGAATTTCGAATCCTTGAGGCTTTTTTCCTGAGCCGCAGGCTTCTGACCTCATGAAACCATTTTTCGAGGCAGAGTTTGTTGGGGTTGGCTCATAAGATCCAAAAAATCGCTCTTTTCGCTGACATAGGTTTTTGGGAGACCCCATTGACGTCTTATCTTCTTTCAATGTTCCTTTTGATTCTGCTTTTGTAGGCTGATTAGTCTTTTGTGCAGAAACGTAAAAATCTATCTTTTGCGATAGAGTTCGATTGCTGCTAGTTCCTGTATTGAATTTGCTTAACGAAGGTCTTTTGGTTGTATCTGGCTGAGCCTTACTGGTGATTGAAGAATCCTTTTGCTTTTCAGGTATCAAAAACTTATTTTCTGAATTCTTGGTCGCCTGAGCACCATGCTTATTGAGGATGGAAGACGAATTGAATTGTGAAGCATAGGATGTTGACATTTTTGGTGAATTGAATGCGCTGGAACTTGTTGGCTGCTTGAAATAATCTCCAGAGTTGAGTTCGCTCAGAGAAGAGAAATGATTGCGTGTAGATGATGCCATCATATTCAAGACTGGTTTAGGATCGATATCGGCGTTGATTGCATGCAAGCCAGTTCCCTTCAACTTGTCTTTTGAATTGTTGTTCGTCTTCTGGTTATAATATGTGCTTGCGCTTCCTTTCATTGGTTATTCAATTTTGTGTCTCGACGAAAATTGAGTGTTTAAATACTGTTAAGATAAACGTTTAATCTGACATTAGCTGTTAGGAGGATTTTCGTTTAAAATAATCAAAGATGAAGCGATCTTCGAAGAAAATTTTATCTCTTCTCAAGGAATAGTTTTTAGGAATTGGAGGCTGTCCTGCTTCTTTCTCACTCTGACAAAAACACTTCTTTATGAAACTCCAAAATTATTTATTTAGCTGAGATTTTTGTTATCAACAGCAAACCTATTCGATTCTCTTCAACACATGGCAGAATACCGTACTTGTTGAAGAGTGCGATACAATCACGCATTGCGAGAATTGTGTTTTGGAGGATCATGGCATTCTCTTCATCTCAAGCTTCAGAGGAACAATTGATATTTTTCACAAAGTAAATTCGTCGTAATGAGAGGAGAAAAACTTGCATTTCGATTGGTTGCGAGTTGATACAGGAGTGGAAGAGACGCTGTATACGGTATATTTTCTGGGTTTTACTCAAGAGTGTTATGAAGACACTTTGGCCGAGTGGTTAAGGCGTTGCCCTGCTAAGGCAATGGGGTTTCCCCGCAAGAGTTCAAATCTCTTAGGTGTCGAATTTTTATTTTTTAAAATTTTTTCTTTGCCTCTTCAAAAATTGTTTCTCGTCCGTGAAACAGAAATCCATGGGAAGTGCGTTTCATGAAATTTTACTTATATCATTTCTAGCTCAAGTTAAAGGAAGCAAATCGCAGGGCTGCTGGATAAAATTTCACTTTGTTAAACTGAGCTTCTAATTCATAATTATATTCAAATATATATGTAGCATATGTAGTCACAACAAAGCGCTCTGCATAAATTGGATGACACATAGCTAACCGATTTGTTATTCATAAAAGAGAATAGGCATGCTTTGGATGTAACTGGCCCTTTCCTTCAAAAATTAAGCAATTATCGGTTGAACTTAGAAGCTGTAGAGTAGAGACTCGAATTCATACGAGTGGTTGATTGCAGTCCGCTCCCTTTTTGCATCGTAAGTAAGAGAGAAGGATTTTTAAGCTTGACAAGGTCGCTCACTTCCTTGAGTCTTCCTTGAAGGTAGAGACATTTTGCTTTCTCGGCGTTATATCTGAATGTGATGTTCTGTCTCAAGGCCTCTTCGTTCACCATAGCGAAATCCAAGGTCAACAGCTCCAAAAACTTATATTCAACGTTATGAATGAAATCAAGTCTTCCAGATCCGTCCTTTTGTAAAAATAGAACTGCAAAGTACCTAAGGATCCAAAGTGAATAAGAAAATACACGAAAATCTTTTACGTGTTTGGTTCCTTCTGACAATTGTTGAACATACGGGTAATCAAAGTTGGAAGACCGTTGAAATCGAGACTGAGTTTTTGATCTTCTTTCATTTTGTTGAAAATATTCTCATCAATCCTGCAAGAGAGTCAGCGAAATACATTAGGTAATTTATACAATGAGACATAATCGAAGAAAAGATCGCTCTCGCTGGTGAACTCGATCTTCAGTATCGTTGGAGCTGTCAATTCTCCTTGAACCATCACTTTTGTCCTGATACTTTCGAGGGTTCCAACATCTTGTGGACCATTCAATGAATCTTGCAATCTTTTGATGGAGGCGAAACGGTGTGACTGAAAAGAACTTGCGTGAGGATATATTACCTGATTTCAAGGGGCACTTCTCTATCATATAAAATGCGATAGCCTTCACCTATGAAGATATGCAGTTATAGCAGAGAAATCGATAGAATTTGTACTGATGTTAGGATCAATCTCTTCAAGGCCGAGGTTTTCAAAAGCGTTGATCAAGCTATTGCTTTCAGGGAGCTTGTCCATTTGTATGGTATGCTGAGGTTTTTTATTTATTAACAATTCAAATTTATCTTGAACAGGAAAATTTCACTATATCTCATCTGTGTTTAATTCCAAGTAACTCACACGCAATCAGATATTTGAGAGTTTTTGATTATACCATCGAATCATTTAAAGCCTACGCTGAGAAAACTTCTCACTCGACCTTATAACAGACTCTGACCCTTAGGTCGACGTGAAAGAAACAAGTTTGAAAATTTTGATAACTGCCTTTGTATTTGGTATGAAGAAATTATAAATATAATATATAGAATGTGTTTGCTAAAACCAAGAAAACAAAGTCTTATTAAAAAATATGAAAATATCAAATTTATTATTTGTAGAAACCTTTTGTATATGCATGAAAATAGAAAACTGTTAGTTGTGTTATTAAAAACTCAAACTTAGTAATATGATGAAACTTGTTCGCTTTGTTTTATCAAGGTTCGTCAATTACGAAAGAAAAGAGTCAGGGTCCAATAATAGGCCTTTATTATTGTCGGAATTTGGTTGTAGATCTAGGAAATTGTCTGTGTCGATCAGCCTCGTGAAATTTTCTTCAGATGCCTGCTGTGGTTGCTGAAGTTGCTGGTTAGTGAGGTCTCCAGTACTCAAGTTATGAGGAAATCCGAAGAGCTGGCTCTGGGTTGGGATACATCCACTCTCAGTGGAAGGAAAAGCGAAATCGTTGCCATTGAACTGGAACTGAGAGTTCGACTTCGAAAAATTTGGCACTTCAGAGATCATAGGATTTGGATCTCCTTGATCAGATCTTAGGGTCATTTGATTCATTCGCTCATTTAAGGTATCAGTCACTGATTTATTGTCTTCTGGCAATTCAGATGCCGAGGGATTATCTACCGTATTATAGGAACTGTATTCCGGAATTCTAATATGATAAAAAGGATTAATAAATAATAATAAAAATTTGTTATTGTACTGTTGTTGTGCTTTATATGCTTCAGTCATATAATAAGGACCAGGATGTGAGCTCACAATCGCATTCGCTAATGAATTCAAGGATTGTGTTGGGTCAGTGTTGTAACGGCCGAATCCACGTGTTTTTTTCAATGGAGATCCCGGTAGGTTCTCCGCTAGTGTCTCTGTTATCGATGTCGTTCCTAACCTTGCAACTTGAATGCTCCTTGGAATATTTGATCCAAGCATAGATGAAAATTGCATCGACCCACTCAGTTGATTTGACAATCCACCGGAAGCACTATTCATAGTGGAATTGTTTGTATTCATGCATTGATTCAAACCAAACTGACTCAAAGGTGGAAGAGTCTGATGACCTCCCCCGAAAGACGGGTTCTTGCTATGGTGAGGACTACGCGAGTTTGGAGTATTGATCGTTTTGATGAGACTATCCAAATGACTTGGATCTGTGTTCATTCTCTGGAAAGCCTTTCTATTCTTTTTGCTTGGAGAATCGAGAAGATTTGCAATGTTATTTGGATCAGGAGGGAAGAGAGTGTTCCTGTTACATTCGTCAGTTTTTATAGAACTCAGTGAATTGATTCCGTTCCCGACAATTGTGCTTTCATTAGATTTGTTCGTTGAGGTTGATAATGCTGCGTTAAAAGCACTTAAATTCAAATGATTATTGAAACTGCTGTCGCTCATAGGACTCCTTGGTGAATTCACACTAGGAGAGTGTAGAAGGCCTGCTGGAATAATGTTAGTAGTCATCGTACCATCGTTCGAACTGAGTCGATAGAGCTTCTTTGGTTTCTGAACTAATAAGTTATTTATCTTAAAGAGCTGCTGATCGGCAAAATCTTTTAGGCTTGTTCCTCCAGGTTGTGATCCTTCCTGCTGAATGCTGTTACTGACAGGACTAACGCTTCCATGATTCAAATTTATTGTAGGAATCTGCAAAGCGCTCTGTTGATTCATCGGATTTTGATGTGAAGTATCTTCGATGTCATCAATAATGATTTCAGCTTGCTTAGTAAAGCTCATCGGTTCTGAAGACTCCGCTGTGAGGTCGATTACGGTTGGATTCACTTGAATTCTAGGGTTGGAGTTTGACTCGAGTTGGCTCCCATAAAAATTTGGGTAGCTCTGTTGTTGCTGTGGTGGTAGTCGATATTGTTGTTGCTGGTATTGGGGAAAATGCTGCTCTGTCTGCTGCTGAGGATAGACATTGCTTTGCATTGGATTAGAAAATTGATTCCAACTTGGACCGCTGAATGATTGACTTCCGAATAAGTTTGGATCTCTCAATCCTTGCGGATTTAGTGAGATTGGATGATTATTTTCTTTAACTGTCCAATCGTTGTTCTCAGGCGGAAATTGATGCTGGTTCATTGAAATTCGAGGATTGTTCAGGTTTGAGACCATCATCTCGACTGGCTCAAGGTTCATGAGCCCTTGATGTGACATTTGGAGAAACTTTGAAGGCTTCGGACCACTTTGTTCATCTGTGATTGAAATTTCAACATTGATTGGCGAACCATCGATTAACGGACTTGCTGTCTGTGTCGGCGTTCCAAGCGAAGAGTTTACAGGTCTGCTTCTCAGATGATTTTCAATTTCTCGCTCCTGAACGAGCCCCAACAGACGCATTTTATCGAGGGTTTTGGGAAAGGACTTACTGTCAGGCGTTTTTAGGCCGTCTAGAGCTTTGGTCATTTCGAATTGTTTATTCTTCTGAGATTGAGCAAGATATTTTTGAACTGGAAACGGATAAAGCTCTTTATGTAGGAATGGCTTGAATTCTTGGGTCGCAGTTTCGTTTCTCTGAATATTCAGAGATAAAGTTCGATATACTCTTTTATGCCCAAGCTTCTCTGATGATATTATGCTACCTCCATCGCTGTTTCCACTTGGCTTTGGGTCCAAAGCACCATCATCATCAATGAGTCTCAGTTTGTAAAAACTTTCTTGATTCATAGTTTCTCTATCTAGTTCAGATTTAGCGCGTTCTCGTTTTTGTCTCCGAATGGTTTCCTTTTTGGTATTTGGTGTTGGTTCCACGGTCTCATTTGAAATCATTGTGAACTAAGAAAGCGGATTTTTGAGCTAGCTAATAACTGGCTGATCGTTTAAGACCTATATTTTTTTGTTTTTCGCAAATCGTTCAAATAGTTATTTCAATTAATCTTGTGCCACATTCGCATATAGGAACCAGAATAATTATATCGAATATCGCGGCTTGGATAGAATTTATCAATATAGTTATCCTATCGATTAATCATCAATTTCTATTATTGTTTGAGATGAAATTTTCAGATGGCACGATACGAATAGCGCGAAATTGGTGCCACACTCGAGCCAATCCACAGTCCAGAGCCAGGCAAAACACCACCGATACTCGAATCCAGAGTTGACAATCAAAACCTTCAAAATCAGCTTCTTAATAGAAAAATATTCAAATACAGCTTGGCAAGCATTCCATCCCCTAGTTTCTACATCGCCTTTAGCAAACAACAGTCATCAAGTCGGTGCTCGTATTGGAATCCTATGTAGCATGTTCAATCATTGAGCAAGCGGTGCTTAATTTTAAACAATAAATTAAAAAAAAGCACAAGTTGGTTCAAGAATTGAGGAGAAATAGCGATAATTGATCTCGAACCAATTCATAAAGCTCAAAAGGAATTAACGTGATTGATAGTATAGCCCTCTTTTTTATCTTAGATCGTACTAAAAATGATGCAAAGAATACAATAGACTGGATTGCAAGAATAGTTAAGTTTAAGATTTTGATGAGTCAATGATTCAGGACTCCTCTTTTTGGTGGCCTTAAACTTTGAGCCTCTTGTGTTTATATAAAATGAATATTAGTCGGTGCTACTTCAGGAAAGTTGGTTCCAAGAATAGCATCTTGCGAACTCCATAACCTGAAAAAACCGATTCTGTGTAAGCTATAAATCTGTAGTTTGAGTTGTTAATATCTTATGTCAACTTAATGTTTCGAGAGCGAGATCATTCCAACTAATATGTGGTGCATTTACTTTCAACAACATTGTAGGATTAACCTTACGAAATATTAAATAAAATTCATTATCAATATAAATTATATGGCTGACATTCTCCTGCTTTTTTCCCCCTTTGAAAACTGCAAAGCCACTTACTCTTGGCTCTTATATTAATTTCATCAATTCTCATCTAATTCTGTTTCTCTCCAGTATTCTTGACCACTATTTCTGAATAATAATCAACCAATGCTTTCAACAGGCGATTCCACAAAATTTAGCTGGATTTATTTCAGATCTGAAGATAAAAAACGTAGATCGGCAATAAAGTAAAGAGAACAAAGGCTGTGCTTGAAGCTTGAGCTTCAGTTTTACTGAGAATTAGCAAAGTTTTTTTTTTCCTGGGCATCAAAGCAGTACGAATGCAAGATACTTTGAAACTCATAATTCGATTCACTACTACTGAAAAACAGCTACTGAAGCGCTAGCCTCTTTATTCAATCTATTTGGGCGTTTTGCTGCAAAATTCAAAGACTAAGCAATCTCTTATATAAAAATTATTTCAGAAGATTTTGCAAATGACTAGCATTTGCGACAACTAGGAGACTCCCAAACACGCTTTTCAATAAATTACCACCAATTAATTGACAATATGGGTGAAACAAATTCTAAAACAAGACCTAAAGTAGAACCAGTCAGACGCAGAGAGAAAGCGGGAAATGCGAGTGAAAATGGAAAAGTCTGGTTAGCTGAAAACCTTCAAAACAAGCATCAACTCGGGCGAGGACCTCATGCGTATGTCGTTGAGGCTGTCAATATTAAGACTAACCAGAAATGCGCAATAAAAGTTTTCGAATATAATACACGTGATGATCCTTTATATCAATATGCAATCGAAAAAGCTCGCAAAGCGTATCAAGCGAACAAAATACACAGTCCCAATATCGCCAAGACTTATGTCTGCCAAGCGATAGAGGTTGAGAATAATTTTTCGTTGAAGAACAGATTCGTTATCATAATGGAATTATTTGAACAAAATCTTGGTGATTTAATGTTGGGAATGAAAAACGTCGAGAAGGTTTTCTCAGAACAGCAGATTATCAGGTTTGGTTTTGAATTAGCTCGAGCTCTCGCCTCTTGTCATCGGCAGTCGTTTTATCATGGCAATCTGAAGGAAGAAAATGTTTTTGTTGCGAGCAATGGTACATCTATCAAATTAGGAGATTTCGATATCCCATTCCATCCTGACACGCAGAAACCGTATAAACAATTAATGGCTCCGGAATTGTATCAGCAGAGATCAGATCTTACTGACATTGATCTTGCTAAGGTCGACTGTTTTGCGCTTGGTGTACTCCTAGCGAAGATTGCTGCTGGAGAAACTTCAGTCATTAGTGAAAATGAAGACCTCTTGCGGTTATTAGAAAAAGTAGATGCATTATACAGCAAACGGCTTGTTGTAATAATCAAAAGACTCACTGCAGCGAATCCGAATGAAAGATGGAGCGCGGAAAGGTTATTTAAATCACTTCAAGAAGATTACATGCTTCAAAATATCACTGAAGCAGATTTTGACGAACTGCTAAGTGAAGAGCAAAGAAGCGTTCAGGAATTAATAGAAAAAGGGCTGGCTTATCGAAAAGCAGAAGATCATTTCCTTGCTATAGAAACATTTGAGAAGGCAAAAGAAGCGTTAATGCGAACCCCTTCAATGAATCAATATGACAGAACGCTTTGTGCTAACTGCTTGCATAATGTTGCTAGCACTTATTATGATATAAAGGACTATTCGAAATCAATTACGAATCATTTGCTATGTCTTGATCTTAAAAAGAAATATCTTGGTGGGCTTGATGTTTTTAACTCTTACGGAAACATTGGAAAAGCTTACACCAAGCTTGGAAGTCCTCAGAAAGGACTCATGTACTACCTCAAAGCCTATGCTGCAGCCAAGAGGCTCAAGGGAGAGATGAAATTACCAAGCATGGTAAAATCGCTTGATAACATCGCATGTACTTACGAAAGCATTGGGGACCATCAGAATGCTTTGGAAAACCATCTAATCTGCTTGGAGATTGTTAAGATACTGTATGGAGAGACAAATTCAAGGTATGCTAAAACATTGAGAAATATTTCGAGGACTTTGAGAAGTCTGAACAGGTTTGAGGATGCAAAGGTTTTTGAATTGAAAGCGAAGAAAATCAACTACTAAAATGCGGTTCCTGGTATTTTGTACTTCAAATGCCTTTTTTTTTCAATAATCTTATTGCTTTCGCTAGCCCAGCTCTTTACGGTTTCTGGTCTTTTTGTGAGTTTCACACAATTAATTATTTGATAACACATGTGCTCTAAGAGTAGTGGTCAAATGACCTAAATTAATTTTTTGTATGCTCAACTTGTAGAATTGTTTATTCAATCTGCTGAATAAATTCACAAAGGTTTTTCCTAATTCCTGCTGGTAATTTGCTAGCGCTTTTAATAGATCAATTAGCCAAAACAGAGAGAGTTACTTTAGATATCTTTTAAGATAAGAGTTCTGCGAAGAGAAACGCTCAGGATTTTTGGGTGCTCTTTCTCCTATGGCAAAAATATTTATATTTTGATAAAGTTTTCAATTTTTCCTTCATTTTTCTTTAAAAATAATATCGAAGCTCCACAGTTCTACAATTATGCCTTCTCAGTGCTAAATTAGAATCTGATCGAGGATGAGGGCAGTTTTTTGATAGCTAAATAGAAAGTTTTATGCAAATCCCCCTTTTGGTGTTAGTTATTCTCTGACATCAGCAATTATCACCTTTATCATCTTTACATTAGGCAAAATTGGAGCTAATAGTTACTTTGAATGTCGATGTTTTCAGATTGGAGCCATTTCAAATTAACTAATGGACTAAAATCTTTACAAGTAAAGGCGTTGTTGATAATATGAACTTGAAAATCTCCTACCTACCTTCATACCTAGTTCCTTCTTTCAGCATCTCTGCTGAACATTTGAGAATCTAGTCTCTAATTCCTCAAATAATCTATCGAACCTAAATAATACCGCTCAGCTCATTTCTTGTCTATTTCGGAAACCATGTTAGCTAGAGAGATTGGCTGTTAATTTGTTGATGATTTTTTGAGAACGGCTAAATGCATCATGAATCAACATCAAATTGCAATTTATAGATCCAACAGCAGATTGCATGCAGGTAATAACAAGAAAAGCGAGGATCGATTGTTAGGTGAGTCTTGTCGCCAAAATATCAAGATAGACTCTTGTGCGTTTATTTCTTTCTGTGTCTGATGGTGTTTTCAAGATCTTCTCTCTTTGCAAGAGCTCTATGATGAGTACCTAATCTTGCCTTGGCCAACTTAAGAGCCTTTTTGCTGTCCTTTGCAACACCAGTCTTGAGCAATTCCATGATTCTTTTCTCATAAGGAGCAAAACCAACAACTTCTTTAATAGTGTCTCTGACCAATTTGACTCTCTTTCCGAGGACACCTCTTCTCTGTGAAGGCTTGATCAAGACTTTGCCCTTCTTGGTAACTCTAGGACCCATCTTGGTGGTGATGTGTCCCTTGCCAGGACCGATGGCGATACCAGTGACTTTTTTTGCTGGCATTTGTACTTTCCTTTTTTGTGCTTGTGAAATATATTTAATATTTTTAGTAAATCTCCACTCGATGTGAGTTATGAAGATCTCAATTACACTAATATAATCATTATTTGATTTCCTTTAGTTCCTTCTCGTCAGCGTCTGCTTCACATGTGCTACTTTCAGAAAGAATTAATTTCATTGTTTTCCCCCGTTCCGAAATAATTGGGGACAATGCTCTCAGTGTACATGAAGACTATGAGAAATCATCAATCTGTATTTTAATAAAGAATCATTTTGAAATAATCATATCTATCTTAATTATTCAAACATAAAATGGCAGGAAAAGTAAAATAACTCTTTTGCAGACGCATCATTATCCATTAGGAAGCAATTATGGTCCTCTTGGATGTAGGATCATCCATGCATGAGCCGTACTCAGCTTACCCAGAGAAAAAGAGGTAATTTCTTCAATATTTTCTATTACTATTATATTTCATTTCTTCAGATTGGTTGTCGGAACTGAATGTGTCAAGCTCATGATTCAGCAAAAGGTGCGTAGCCGATCTTATACTTTGATCTGATAGCATTTCTTTAGATGCTCTTCCAAAAAAGTCATGAAATCGGATTGATACTCTTTGGAAGCGATGGTAAATCTTGATTTTCCCTCCATTTTTCTCACAGGCGAATCAATAGACGCCGATGAGGGAGACACAATATTAGTCAGAGAGATAGGCAAAACAGACCGTAAGGATTTGAAAAGTCTTCTTTTTGCCACCTTATTCTTCTCATATAGTCACCTTCGCTCGATATACCGACGAGATCGTGGATGCTGAAAAATCAAAACTTAAGGGCGGTGATAGTAATGATCCTTGCTGATATTGCAGATGAGCTTACGATTAATTTAATAAAGTCTTCACCGCGCTTGATAGAGCTATCGATGCCTTGGATGATTACGTGAAGAAAAAGAAATATATGAAAAAGGTGGATATTAAATTCCTTCAGCTTTGATTGGAACTTTATTTCAGGTCTTCGTTATCACCAACGGTCAAGGAACAACCAATTGGAGCAAGGATAGAGTTCTCAAGCTTGCAAAAAAAGCAACCAATATGGCCACTAAGATCAACTTCATGTAGCTCAAGCTCACTATCAGAATTCAAAAACTAATTTGTTTTTTTCAAAAATAGCACAATCGATTTCTGTGAAGATGAAGAAGCCGACTCTGATCCTGAGCAGACCCCAGAGCAGGTGAGAAAACAGTTTGATCAGGGCGGTGTTTAATTGCTTTACAAATATCAGAACAAGAATCAAGCCCTTCTGCACGAGTTTGTTCGCAACTGCGAGGCGAGAATTTTCCCATCGAATGTTGCGCTTTCCATCTACAAGCAATTTAGAAGCAGAAGTGTCTATCCAGTTGCGCAGTACAAAGGAACTTTCGATATCGGCCCAACCCTCAAAATCCAAGTTCTTGGATACGGCAAAACAAAAGAAGAGCGTTTCCCAAGTTTAAAGAAGCATTCGCTCCTCGCTGGTCAATGTAAAATGAACCTTTTGATTGGAAAACTCACTAAACGTAAATGAAACAATAGCCAAAGCAGCAGGTGCTGGTAAAATGAAACTCAACAGAGAGTACTACTATTATGATGACGAGAAGAAAGGTGATGACAAAGATATGAAGATGGTTATCGTTGATAAGGAAAGAACGATTAGAGGATTCAATTACGGAAAGCAACTTGTAATCCTTTTTTTTTTTTGTTTTGAGGCTCATATCTATGCTAATCAGGTTCCTGTTGATGAGACATTGCTGGAAGGATTAAAGAAATACCGTTCAGACAAATGCATGAAATTGCTCGGCTTTGCTGACGCAAAAAGCGTTCCAAGACATCATTTTTTGACAGGTGTTGATATGATTATTCCAGTCCAAGGTATTTTCTTCGCATAATTTTCCTCGATGAATAATTTATTCTATTTTCCTCAATCCAGATGAGTCTCTCCCAGATACTATTGAGCACAAAAAAGCATTTGCTTCTATTGTTCACGCAATGTTCGAGCTTGACAAAGTTGCCATTGTCCGCTTCGTCAAGAGAGATAACAACCCACCTAAGCTTGCCGTTCTGACGCCTCGTAACCATTCAGCTTGTTGCTGTCCATTAACACGCCCTCTTTCTAGATATTGCGAAGACTTATGAGTGCATGTGGCTCAATATTCTTCCAACAGTTGAGGATTTGAGAGATTATCAATTTAATTCGCTTAAAGAGGCGAATAACCAGCAAATGAAAGTTATGGGAGATTTCATCGATTCGCTCGATCTCATGAACTGTGAAGATGAAGAAGGGTAATCAGTTTTCCCTCGCTATTTGTGTTTATCTTCCATTGCTGTACAGAGAGACATATGAAGCATTGAAGATCAATGAAACTTTCAATCCTGTCCTTCAATATTTTTACCAGTGCCTCCTTCACCGCGCCTTCCACGAGGACACCCAACTTGCTCCTCTTGATCCGCTGATTGCCAACTACGTCAGACCAGATAAGAAGATCTTTGATAAAGCCTCACTGTACATTTCCAATATGGTTAAATCCTTCCCTCTCACGGAGAAAGAAATTTCGGACAAAGGAGCTCAGAAAGTCTATTGGAGAGAAATCATTCAGCAAGAAACCGAAAACGTGCAGAACAAGATGGCAGAGGAAGCGAAGGTCGCTGAGAAGAATGGAACTGGCGAGAAAGATAAACCAATCACTTTCGAAGAGGAGGAGAGAGTGAGAGAAATCAGCACTTCCAAACCAATCGAAGATTTCAAGAAGATGCTCAATGACAAGACTGAAGATCTTGCGAGCAAAGCTATTGAGCAGATGACGAACATCATTCGCAAATTTATTGTCGAATCTTTCCAAGGAAATCTCTACGAGAAAGCTCTGCAATGCCTTGTCGAACTTCGAAAGGCCTGTATCGATGAAGATGAAGCTCCTGCTTTCAATCAATTTTTGACTGAGCTTAAAGACAAATTCTCAAAAGGAAAATACGGACCTTTCTGGGACAAGGTACTTGAGTTTTTATTTTGACTTCTCTTCTAATGATAATGTAGGTCGTCAATGATGCCGTCACTCTTATCTCAAAGAACGAGAACAAGACTTCGAATGTGAGCCTCGAGGATGCCAGAAAGGTAAAATTAAAAGTGATTCCTGCAGTTCGTTTATTGATTATTATTAGTTCTTACTCCAACAAGACGAGAAAGTCCAGTCAAAGACTGAAGACATAAAGAAGCAAGAAGAAAAGGATCTTATGGATGATATTGAATAATTAGGAAAACAACGTAAAAAACGTTCTCGAGTGGCTTTGGTGGTTATTCATATAAAGTGTAAGCCGTAAACAAGAGTTAATTGAATTATTTGAGTTTTGAATCTGAATAAGGCAAAATAGATTCATGAATAAGAGTTATTTGGTTAAAGAAATAATAAACTTTACTTGCTCTTGAATTTTTCATGAAGAAAAGCTATGAGAGGACATTTGATCTTCGTAGGATTCTGCCAACATAAACATCATGACACCCGAATTCTTTGAATTACAAATAGGAGTTTTGCCTTGAAGAAAAATGCAATACCCCAATCACTCACAAAAAATACTTCACTCAAATATTTCACAACCAGAGGTTTTTTCCGAGAGTTAAACTAGTTCCAACGATGAAATGTGCTATAATAAATATATCCATGCAGAGCAAACCTTTTATATTCAAGTGGTCTAAATTTCAAAGGAATTTCTTTTTAATCAACAACAAACTTAAGGGAGGAGAAGTATTTTGATTCAAAAATTAGTTGAAATATGCACTCTTACAATGTTAGTATTTTGTATTGAGATTTACTTGAACTTTTAATAATCTGTCTCTGTGGATCACTTTTAAATACTATAATGCTGTCATTTAGTTGATGTAGTACTCTATGAAACACGTTGATTTTTACTTAATTGTTTCTTTTTGTGAAGCACTGAAGTAATTTTCAGTGTTCACTATGGAATTATTTATAACTAACCCTCCTCTTATTTATAGTGTAGATCTAATTATTACCAGTGAATATGTTATTGTCAATAAATAAATCACATTTAATTTGATAACCAGCATTTCTCTCAAGTATATATGCTTAGTTATTCAGGATTCAAGTTAATCTGAAAGATATAATTTGCCTTTTCAACATTTTACTTTTTATATTTACCCGAGTAAGAATCGAGTGTTGTCCATCATTTACCACACATACAGTAAGCATCTCTTAACATAATTTTTATGCACGGGAATGGTTCGAAGATGAGACCTTTTCAGGTGAGTGATGCTTCTCAACTCAGTACTCAAAAAAATTATTGAAATGAGGTTTTAATAAAATTGTTCAAATTTCAAAGTGCTATTATTTAGATTATAAAAAATTAGATATGAACATGTCAAATAATGCTTACTAAGAATTCTTAATATTCTTTCTCTTCATGCTGAAATCTCAGATGACAATGTTCCAACTACCTTGTAAGAAAAAGGGATGAGCGATGTTTTTCCTTAGTTAGCAAGCGTTTGTCTGAGATTGCAAACCTTCCCATTCCAATCTACACTATATAATATAGCTTGGTTTCGAATCTCGATTCGAAACAAAAGTAAAATGGGGATGCCTAGACTCGATTAGGCTTGAGTTCACTTTCTAATGATATTCTAGATTCTTTGTAAACGCCGATCTCATCCTCTTTCAGAAGAATTTCGGCTAGTAATAACAAATATGTATATACGCATCCATTGAGCAATGTACTGGTGTTTCAATATGTCAACAAATATCTCTTAATCTAGACATAGTATATTCTAAATTTGGAACTGCAAATAAATGTTTCATCATCAAAAAATTGGGTCAAGACAACCAGATTGCCGCTCAATAAATCTGCAGGGATCATCTCTTCTGCTGCATCCAGAATTTGCTGCCAAGTATTTGTGCTTTGTGGGATCACGAAACCGAATTTAAACTGGAAAGTCTCTGCGATTTGGTCATTGAAATAGACATACTGAACAAGCCTCAATTTTTGAATTTTCTCCTCAGAATAGAATTTTATCTCTCGAGAAACAACCTTCGAACTCAACAATTTCTTGGACATTTCTGCTTTAATCTCTTCTTCTGAGTCATGATAGTTGGAGCAGTTGTCTGATGACCAAAACACCTCTTTGGTTTCGTAGTCGCACATATTCATTGAAATAATTTTAAAGCCCTTTCGAATCTTCTCCACAATTTCGTCTCGAGACGCCTTGAATTTACTAGGATCCATCACGATAAGCACAGGTTCTTCTTAATGTAATAGATTAGAGCTCAGTTAGTAATTATTAAAATCTGATTTATTTTAATCCAACTCAAATATATAATCTCAGTTGCAGATATTGTGCGTGTTAGAGGTTGAATCAGGAAAAAATTGGGTTCAACTATATGGTTGCTATTTACGAGAGGATTCTAAACACACCAAATATATTATTTGTCGTGCTCATCTCCCTTAGCGTCTTAGAGCTGGATGGATATACTTCAGATAGGATATCCTTATGGAAACTATCACAGCCCAGGAAATTGGGCTTGATTATTCTCGAATTTTACCAACAATTAAAAATGAGCTTTATGAAATCAGGTCTGATCTTTTCAACAAAAGGGAAACTTTTCCCTTTCGAATGGATTTCTCTCAAATCAGAAAGAAAATAATAATTGAGTCCTACGGATTTAAAAATGAGCAGCCATCTCGTTGGTAGCTGAGCAGATTAAATCCTTATTATCTGAATTTTTTCGATTCACATAGTCAAAAAAAAATGCGGATTTTCTGTTAAAAACAGATCGCTATGACTACAAAATTCAAGTTAAATTTCGATTTAAACTTGTTTGAATTTCAATTAAGCTATGATCAACAACATCGCCCCACTTGACAGCGAGAAAGTCATTGATAGACAGAAGCAAATGATCCAAGGTCTGGAGACTACTAATGAGAAACTCAGACGAAGAGTCCAATATTATGAGCATTTTCTTGAAAACACCGCTCAATTCGAAAAATCACAGAATGCGATGCAATTTAAAGAATTCATTTCTGCAGTAAGACTACTTTTCTGACCTTTCACCGAGCCTATTGCCTTTAGAATGTCAAAACGTTCGAAAGTCTTATCGAAGAACTCTATCAAGTGAAAGAAGGGAAAATATTAGAATATATCAAGTAAAGCAACTTTCAAAACTTGCTTCTGAGCTCAAACATTATATAGTGCTTATGAGGCTCAGTTAAAAGCAGAAGAAGCAAACGCAATTGCTGACAAAGAGAATATTGCTACAGGAGCCGGAAAAGATGGGAAGCCCGCAGCAACTCGCTCAGCCACAGCAGAGCATCAGCTAAAAACTCTTCAAAAGCAAGTGGATTTCCTTACGAAAGAAGTATTTAGCAAAGCATCTATTGGTGGTTTAATAATGACCTAATCTCCAGGTTGAGGAATTAAATGAGAAGAATAAACGATATGCCAATTCATTAAACAAAAAAGATTTCTTCCAAGAATATGAAATGCTTCTTAAAGAGGTAATATACGATTCTTCTGTAGTGGGTTACTAAAATGTTTCATGGTTTTAGGTACAAGGATTACGAAAACAGAATGCTATTGTTAACGAAAAGCTTAGAGCAAAATTACAAGACCAACCTTAATTGATATTAAAAAGATACCTATATATGTAATATAGCTGCTGGCGCTGACAATTTCATTTGAATCCATGTGCATACTTAAATTAACCATTATAATCATGAGCACGAACCCTTTTTTTTTTGAAGCAAAATTTCAACCCGATATACTTTCAATTTAAGCCATTCAGATTTTAAACCTAATTAGGTTGTTCTTTTACAATTCAAGGAGGCCAAAGACTTGTATTTTTTCTCTCTCTCCTCAAGAACAACTTTCAATATTTTCTAAATACATCTGTTCTTAACAGTACACACAATGGCACCATTTATTGTCAAGAAAACAATCATTTTTCATGAACGTGGTGATTTAAGCACATGAATTGCAACATATTTTTCTAGAAGCGGAAATATTTATCAAACTAATTCACATAGAGAAGTTCTTTATAAGACTACCAGGCAGTTCTCTATTAAAATTTCACATCTTTATACGTTTCTCCTGGCACATATTCAAAGGCCCAAGGATTGCTGTGAAAATGGGCTTAGCATAATATCAATGGCAGAAGTATTTACTTTTCAAGGAACAAATCAACAGCTTGCTTCAAGTTGAGATTTGGGTAAATGTAGTCTCCACTGATTGGTTTTCTAAAAAAAATAGGATGGTAAGTATTTCTTTCGAAAAAAATTTGTAAATCTCAACCTTGTCAATGGATCAAACAATCCATTTTTCTGCAAATGTTCTGCCAATGCAGTTCTTTCATATGTTATTCCGGCTTGTGTCACTACTGGATCATCCAATAGTTTCTATCAAATTTTTATAAATGACTTTGCCAAAAAGCTCTTTACAGATGTGATCTTACAGCAAAGATGCTGTGGGATCTCGAACTTTGGTGGCTTAGTTGGATCACCTATGAGTTGTTTCACCTTACTGAATAAGCATTTTAATTCAATATCATTGTTACATCTTGCACTTTTTTTTCTCTTTCCTTTTCTCCTAATCTGGTGTCTTTTGCAACAAGAGCCTAAAATTTGCTTATTCTATTCCTGTATCAGCAAGTTCTTACCATCAAGTAGTTATAGACTTCGAGCTTCTTTGCTCTCATCATTTCGACCTGCTTTAGCCACATAACTTTCTTAACTCTTAAAATATTCTTTTCCAAGTCTCTCTCAAATATCTGAAGCCCTTGTCCGGAGCATAGTGAAAGTGCCCTCGTCATTCTCTTAATTGCCAACTGAAATTTCTCAACTCCCTCTTCCTGTTTTCCAAGTTCAGCAAGCGTCTGTCCCACTAATAGATGACCTTTAATATTTTTTTCATCCAACTCAACAGCCTGCACAGCATCTTCATATGCCTTGATGAGGAAGTCATACATTCTGGACAGTTAAATTCTCGAGGCTTCAAAAAATAGTAGCTGGTAAGCATTACAAACCACAGAACACAGCAATTCTATTTGGTTCTAACCGCTTGATCGATTGCAAGTCTTGCTGCAGTCTGTCAGCTTCGTTTACTCACGCAGCTCCTATATTTCTGATGCTCTCGAAACTATTATTACCTGTTTGATATTTCCCAAAAGCTTGTAGCAACGAGCTCTATTCGAGAAGAAAACCGATTCTGTTTCATTCATTTTCTATATATTCATTGTCATCTGACAAATCAAGCTGCAAGTAGTTTTACAATAGCAATAGTGTAGTTTTCGATTGCTTTTTCATAATTTCCTTCTTTGAAGAATTCATTTCCGATCCTTTTGTAATAATGCCCTGAATTCGGATTTTGCTCTGCCTGTTTTATCTCCGCGTCTTTGCTGCTCTGAGTGGGATTTGGCTTTTTATCAGGGAATATCTTTGATTTAGGTTGAGGTTGCGGTTGCGGCCTTTCTTGAGGCTGAGTTTTAACAAATATCAAGACTTGTCAAGACTAGAACAACTACCTGTTGGGAGTAATTCTGTTGAGGACCACCTGCAAAAAAAATAATCGGTCACCTTAAGATAAAATTTTCAAATCTCACCAAAATTTCCACCAAAGAACTGGTTAAAAATGTCGTTCATGTTATTATTCGCATAAGGATTGCCTCCATAATTCCCGTACATTGTTCTATCTTAAGTTATTTAAATCCTGTTTCTTTGCACTCCTCTTGGTTTTTAACTCAATTTATTAATTCTTTAATAATTTAGGAACAACAAATACTTCAAATCCCATCAACATAAATCCAGTAAACCCGAGACATAGGTAAAAACTGGCGAATTCATTGAATGATGACGTATCTCGCTGTAAAGTTGTTGTTACAGGGGAGTCAGAGTTGGTGTATTATGTGTCACTATATTCATTCTAGTTGAATTCTGTTGAGAGAAGGGGCAAAATACGCTTACATTTATTTAACATCTGATAAATAAAAAAGCATAACGTGCAAAAGAACAAATAAATACTATCGAGAAAGTCGAAATGAGCTTAATTCTCGAAAAGGAGCTCTACGAGTTGATGGTGAAAGTGGATCTTATTAAGTTAAGTCAGGTTTCTCAGCAGCTACCTTCAGGAAAAGTAGTCTTAGACGAAATGACATCAAATCAGTTTCTCAGCGGGAATCTTTTCGCTAGGTTCTTGCTAAAATTGGCCGAATTTTATCCAAAACAATTTGAAAAACCTTTCTCAGATCAAACTTCTCTCAATGCAATGAAAAATGCAACCACACCTTCATCAAAGCTGCACAATTGGAATATTATATGCGAAGCACTACAAAAGATAAACATAGAAATCGATCCAGATGTGAAAAATGTAATTATTGCTGGTGACCTGGATGCCGTGCATGGAATCCTTAAAGAAATTATGGAAATGATTCAAAATACTGATCAAGTAAAGCATTTCTGAAAATATCCTGCTATGCTTTTTAGTTTTTTTTTTGTTTTAGCGTGGTTTTGCCTGCAACTAATCCGTTTTATGAAATAGAAAGTGAAAACTGACAGAAGCAAAAAGAGTGCGGATGTATCAAAAAAGAGTGCAGATATATCCATGAGTATTCTCAAGAAGAGCACTACGATGAACTCTAGCATGATAACACAGTCAGTTACCACTCATCAGCATCGTAAACCAACTACATTTCATCGGGATTGTTAACAACGTTTGGATAGACAAGGAAGGAACAAAGGGAATCGACCTTAATAAAGTGGATGTTGAGAAAGAGCTCTCTCAGTGTGAAAATTTATTAGAGTTTTTTCTCTGTAGTGTTGCCAAAAGCATGAGTTTCACTCCTCGACAGGTAGTTTACAGGCTCTAATCACCTAACATCGGCATAAATTACATTAGACAGTTCAAATGTTGTCCAATAATCATAAATACCTAGCCCATGTTGTGGCCAAGGGGATCAAAGACGTCTTTGAACCTGTCATTAAATGGTTCAAGACGCTCATAACCAATGTACATTATTTGGTTGCTCTCGTCGCGAAGGAAGAAAATCGCAAGCATACGATGGAATATGTTCATCATGCTGTGAAGGTTGGTCTAGTATCGAAAGATTTTGAAGTTGCACAAAACGCGTGCAAGTTTTTCCAGAAATTAGCTTATGAGTATTTCAGTCAAGATCTCCTCAGTCACGCTTGGGAATGGTTCGTATCCGAACAAGGCGGGTTGCAATATTGTTTGCTCTGTATTAAGAGGCATCCTGAAATTGCGGACCATGCGATTGGAGTCATCATTGAGTTTTCTAGATATAATTTGATGGAACTGTTTACTCATCATCTCAAGCGATTTCATCATGATACGAAGGAATTTCTCACAACAATCCGATCCTTACTCAAACCCTTAACGGAATCCCCACTTACCAAAGAGGAGGTAAATTTTATCAGAATCAATTAGTTTTACTAACTTTTCACCTGCCGTTGAATAGTTACTGACCTCCGGAATTATCGATGTTTGGCTGGATGAGGGACTTCATGCCCTCGATGAGGAAACTGATTCAAAACCAGATCTCAAAATACTAGCTTTAGGTAAGACACATTTTTCAACTTGCTAGTCCCGCTAATCAATGAATGATATTATTAGGGTTCCTTTGTGACCTATGGACCATCTTCCCGCCAAAAGTCGAAGAACAGGAAGCAAATGCGAACAAAATTATCGCTACACTCAAAAAAATGACACGAGACATGTCAAAAAACATCCCAACTTCCGCTCTTACTTTGCTCTTCCGTCTGTTGGCCCATTTCGCAGAAAAGAAGAACCCGTATGCCCCTGTGATCTATAAAACACTGACCTTTTGTTTGTTTGAAAACTACAATAATGTCTACTTCCGCAATATCATCACAATGAATTTCCGCCAGATTTTGAATTCAATTGACAGTATTCCCATTGGTGTGGTCATCGAACCACTCGTCAAGCAGCTCCATCTCAACGAAAACACCAACTACAACATCAATATTCCAGATATCGAATTTTTAGAATCACTTGCGTTTCACCCAAAGCTCGGTTTAAAAAATTCCATTCAGCTCCTTGACATCTTCGCAAAGATATATTTGAACAACATTATCTTCGCTCCTGTCGCAGGAAAAAGTTTTATTCGAATATTCTCCAATTTCGTGTCTGCTGAGCCAATTCAGGAGTACGCTGTAAAATTCGTGAAGATTTCACTCGCTATTTTCTTCACATCCGAAAAATCAAAACGTCCCAAAGAAAAGATCCTCCCCAGATATAATAATAAGCACGTCAATAGCAAAGCTGTCGTTTCTAACCAGGAGCTTGAGCAAGAGATTCTAAACGCTCAAAGGAGAGCATTGATAGTCGAAATCATAAAAAGCATCATAGGACTGGAGTGTGAGTGGGTCAATAAAAAAGCTAAAACACTTATTCTCTTCACCTATCGGCAACTCAAATTGGTGACTAAATCAGAGAATAAAGGCATTCTCGCACTGATTTCTCTATTTGGACAGCCTAATGAGGTCATCGCACAATTCGAAGCAGACCTGGATCGGTATGAAAATTCTCCTTCTCCGCGAGGTGATGCGCAAGGCGAGGATCCCGAAGACATTAATTTCTTTAAAGAACTTGGCATTGTGAGAAAGAAAAAACAACTGAACAAGTCACAGGTTACTGAGCTCGCTTACTTAAAGAAAGCTAAACCTGATCCGAAAATCGTGAATAAAATACAGGAAATTCAAGAGAACTTTAGTGATAAAATCCTAAGAGAACAACAGAAAGAAGCCGTGGAAAAAGAAAAATTCCATATCTCACGTAAGAAGCTTGAAGTGGTGCTTGATAAGAGGAAAATTGAGTTGGGCGTGCCTTTTGCGAAGAAATCGAACGTTATCGAGCAAATAACTTTCGAAGAGGGCTCCAAAGAAGCGGCAAAGCTGTACGAGAAATCGAAAGGCTCTAACGCAATTCGGCTAGTAATTATTGAGCACGAGGAGGATAGGGATCAAGAAGGAATTCATGTTGTATTGCGGAAAAACACAAAGATTTTAAAGCATTTGTTTATCACTTATGCGAGCAGTTTATTTGGGGGCGAAGATTTATCAACATTTAGAGAGCTGGAGCAGAGAAAAAACACTATTTCTTTAGCAGAGCTTTGGAAAATGTTGAAAGATCATGATATGAAAGGGTATATAACTCAAGACGAAACACGAGAGCTTCTAAAGCTGGTTAATACTCAAATTTTGAAAAAATTAGAACTCAAAGGATTGGATTTTGATGGATTCCAGCAATTTTTTGTGCAAGTAGCTGTGCTTATTTTTTCGAGACCACCAAAAGACCTCTCGCATATGCCCATTTTCTGCAGCGTGCAGGAGCTCTTGAAGCACTTTAGGGAAGCAACTGCTAAAAGAGGAAAAGCCACCATACTGTATGACGATCCAGATTCCACAGAGGCTGTGGATAAAGAGCTTTCAAAATTTCTTAATAATGCGCTCCTTCATGATCCAAATTACCCTCTTCCTGAGGTAAGCAATTATTTGGCGAAGTTTTTCTGATCTCTTTCTTCTAATTCAGGCTTATAAAAAAGTATACGAAAAAGACCTGGACTTCAAGTTTGTGCTTCCAAAAACTTTCAACGTTCCAACTCCATATCGAGTTGCATACGAAATCATCGATGAATTGATTTCAAAGGCCATAAAGTAATGTTAAACGGATTTGTTTCACAAGTCTCACGGCATTATTTTACTATACAGAGTGAGGTTAGTTGAACCGCTTACAGTATTCACAACCTTGGCAAAAGCAAAACCAAAACTACTGTCAAACCCGAATAGCACCAGATTGAGGCAACAAGAGCCTTTTGTCCATAAATCACTTGATGAAATCGTCTCTCTGAAACGGGATAAAACACCAAAACCCAAGCTTGATTCTGAAATTCATCGATCGCCTATGGTCAGGCTTGACCAGAAACACCTGTCACTTACGCTCAAAAAAGAGGTCCTAAAACTTCCTCCAAGTGATTACCAGCAAGGAGTCGAAGTTGCCGAAGTTCTCGAAGATCTTCTGAAGAAGGTAGAAAGAGCTGCTGCTGGGTTACCGGTGAATCCTTCCAATTCTAAAATTGTCAACCTCGCCATCCAAGAGAAACTTCGAATGAAGGAAATCGAGAAAAAAGAGAAAGAAGAACGTGATCGAAGAATAGCGGAGAGAAAAAAGCAAGTTCATCAGCGTCTTGAAGAGCTAAAGCATCAGAAGGAAGAAGAGGATGAAAGAAAAAGATCTGAGATTCGCAAACGGACAGAGCAATCAGATAATCAGAAGGCCATCGCTCGAACGAGATACCTTGAAAATATTAAACAAAAAGTTCAAGAATATAAAATACAGAAGGAGCAAGAAGAACTCGCAAACAAGGCAGATGAGCGAAGAAGAAACTACAGGGAGCAAGAACAAAAGAAGAGGAAATTTAGAGAATGGAACTCGATGCAGCTCGAAAGAATTGTAAACTCTTATTGTCTTACTTGCAATGTACTAACAAAAATATTTTACTAATAGACGGAGACCAATCTTAAAATCAAGGAGCAGAGAGATGCAGAGGAACGAAATCGATTCAGAACGATCGAGAAGAACAAAGAGAAAGAGCTTGAATACAAGCGCAAACGAGAGCAAGATATTCGAACTGAAAAGAGGAAATTCGAACGAAAGAAGATGACTGATGAGAAGATAAGGGGATTGTTAGAAAAGAAAGAAGTTGGTGATCTGTTTAAGAGTCATGAAAAGCAACTGAAGCAAGTGTATCAGTGGTATGTGGGTTCAGTGCACCACGCTATCGGCGTGCCATATAAACTCGACGAACTTGTCTTCAAGGCATTCATGCTCTTTGCAGCAGAGTTCGCGATCCACCCTACATTATTAAATATAAAAGAAGTTCAAGCCATATTTAGATCGATAACGAATCACAAGCCCATTGAAGATAGGAAACCAATAACGATGTCTTTCGTGGAATTCGAGGAAGCTCTGCTGAGAATTGCGATAAAAGCTGGCAACATCTGCAATGAGTTGTATACGCATAAATCGAAGAATAAAGGGCAAAAGGGAGATCAAGAGTATGAGGACATGATGAAAGAATATCAAGATGGACGAGAAGAGGAGAACAGAGATGAAGATGAAGACGGAGAAGAGTACGAAAGGATAGATGAAGCAACCATGCATACAGTTGAAGGGTTGTTCTTCTATCTCGATTTACCAAAGGAGCGGCAGGCTGTGTTCGATAAACTTAATGAGCTTCGAGGATCAGTGGTTCCTTTCACTGAGAAAAAGAGAAGTAAATTATTATTCAGAGTTTTGTCTTAATGAAATGACTTAGATGTGAAGAAAATACTTGAGGGGAGAACTCATCCAACTATGCAAGAAGAACCAGAAGAAAATCAAGAAGAGGAAGAGGAGCAGCAACAAGAAGATGATGAAGAAGGGGAGGAAGAAGAAAATAATGAAGTTGATCAAGGAGGAGATGATGACGATGATGATGAAGACCAGTAATATGACGGGAAGGCTAAGAGCATTCTGTATAACCACTACTACTACAACGACAATGCCTTGCTTAATATAGTAACTGCCAATATATAATAGCAAATTATTTTTTCTAAATTTATCTGACTTGATACAATTCGTGAACACTTTTCGAGTAAATGACCTTGGTGGTTTTTATGTATAAAATAAATGGTAATGAATATTGTGGAGCCAAACCGTTTTTTCATTTGAGGGATGTTCTTTTAGAGATTTGTAGCTCTCTTTTGCTTCGCTTCATAGCCCCCTAATAAAATTTGGAGTTCAGAAGTATTGCAAATGTTCATCGAAAAATTATACTAAATTATTTAAAGTGAGTATTCCACCAAAGCGA
>ENA-UOTX01000448-UOTX01000448.1-compost-metagenome-genome-assembly--contig:-NODE-448-length-44016-cov-8.917363_pt1 | contig 44016 bp, 21 predicted proteins | sample MGYA00238143_ERZ746982 | MGnify/ENA primary metagenome ERZ746982 (study PRJEB28758, sample SAMN06268862) | compost metagenome | isolation source: single cell | place: USA: California, Emeryville, Joint... | reverse complement strand
CTACAAAGCGGGTTTCCATTTGTGTGAATGAAAACAGAAAGTTTATTTAGATATGAGAAGAGCTAGATATCTTCTTCTTTTCATCCAAAAGCCATGAGGGTATCTGATCTCTGGGATAGAAGAGGTGAGTTTAAGTGCAAAACATGTTGTTGACCAAGTCTTGAGTCAATTAGCTGATTAGTTGCAAAATTTATTTCCTTGAAGCACACTCAAGCCTATTTTAATTTTTTAAGAAAAGCTTGAGAGTTTCGGACGCACTTAGACCCAAAGAAATAATAGTCTTTGAGACCCTTTTCTGTCATTTTCTCAGTAATAGAGTCACAAGACACAATGATAAATCCATTTTTTATGGGTTAAGGCAAACATGTTTGTGTAATATTCGAGACAGACTGTTTTTCAAGAAGTCGCGATGATATGCTGTAAAAACTCGGTTCAATCCTGCTCAAATAAGAGAGTATATCAAAGTGAGATTGGGGTTTTAAGGAGATAGAAACTCGATGAAAATATAACTTTGCCGATCTATCTTGCCATTTAGGTGGAATTAGGTGAAAATGCCCCATCACCGTTCACCCTAGCGACAAATTAGAGTGAAAAGCCTCCGTCAGCATATCAAGTGTCTAAATTTGCATGCCTGCCGTTTCACGAGGTGATTCAGTTTCATGCATTTGTATAAAGAAGGAAAGCGATTCATTTCTGTGGATATTTAATACATAGCACTGTGCATTTCTTTGATATAGACGTCTAAATGACAGCTGAAAACCGATTTATGTGGATAAGGTGCTCAACGGCCTTTTCCATTCGATACAAAGGTGATATCACTTTCTTCGGAAAAGTTGTTAGCTGCTAGAAAATAGCAGATATTACAGTCTCATTGATTGGAAAGATATGAGTAAGCATCATTCATGAATACGAATATATGGGGTGAATACTCAATTTAATTTCCACTAGATTTAGGACAGATGATTAAATCTTGAGTTCTGCTCTTGATTTAAATTGTTAAGCAATGGCCTAAATGTGTTTCAAGTAACTATTTCATGCATTTATTTTGGTTGTTTCCATATTTCTTTTGAAAATTTTCTATTAGATAAATGGAATTCAGAGAAAAATAAAACAGTAAAAACCGAGAAATCGATAGACTCAGATGCAATATTTGACAAATGTGCGGCATAATCCATTGAAGAAAATCACAAGAGAAAGATTCCACCCAACGAATAACCTACTCGAAAATGACATCTTGTTCGATTGAGCTCATTCTTTCTACTCAGTTAGAGCATAATTGCAATACAAAAATGTCAAATTTATTTAAAATAAAATTAAGCAAAGAAAAACTCAGCTGAACTGACTTCAGATGAAGTAATACTCTCAGTATCATAAGCACTGATAGCTGACGATAACAGCACAAATATTAATGATATTCCGACTATCCAGCAACGCAGACTAATCAGTAAATTTTTTAACTTTTGCAATAAAAAACATCGATTCGAAATTCTAATCACTTAAGCTGAAAAAATGCTGCATACTTTCTACAAATTCTGCTTCAACATGGAAAAAGGCCTTGATGAGCCGTATCACTCTTAATCTCCAAGCCATAGCTATCATCTCTGCAACATAATAAGTTCTGCTCTCGAATCTTCCCTATTCAAACTGATATAATTCAATATGCCTCTTCGGATTCCAATATTTAGTGAGGGTGTCTTTTTCAGAACATAAGAAAAATAACCAATTTACAAGAAACACATCCATGCTACTAAATAATCTTGTTATTAATTCAATCATTCCTAATTTTCATTGACTACATCTACATATAATGTTAATTCTTCATCTAAATTAGCTTAACTACAGAGTCACAATTATCGCCAGCTCGCATAATTATACCGTTGGCTTTCGTTATTCTTTTTGTCTCGTGTCATCTCCTGAACCCTACGGAACTTTTCACTTTCCTCATCATCTTCGTCATCAACAATCTTTTTCTTTAGTAGCTGAGGGTTATGTGGATCATACATCAGCGTTTCGGAACCTTTAATGAAAGCCCTGTCCTGTGCAGCTTTTTCTTTAATTCCTTTCGACAGGAACGCCTCTTCAGCTCTTCCTTTCTCCTTGAACTGCATCTGCTTGTCCTGTTTGGTTTCGATAATGAACTCTCTGCCTTTCGAACTAGGCATGCCGTCATCTATCATCATCGGGATTTTATCCGAAGGTTCATTATTGGAGTCGAGATCAATCATCATCATTTTCGCTTCTTCTTCTTGAGTCTCTTCTCTTTTGGCTTTTTCTGGTAAAAATTCAGTTTCCACGTAGAGTTGGCCGACTTGGTAAATGTCGCTGATTAAATCAAACCAGCCTGAGTATGATCCGTTCTCTTGGATGAATCCTGTTGGAATTTCAGCATAGCCGATCATTGACGCCTGGCCTTCTGGGTTTCTGTTCCATAATTCGATTCTAACCATGTTTTCTCCCGTTTTTTCAAACATGAAGATATCAGAGAAGGCAGGTTTTAAGAGACAGTCGTGGGAACTGTGGGTCGTCATTGATTGTTCGCCGAGCTTAACAACACAGAATTCCTCATCGAGAAGATGAGTTTTTTTCACTTCTCTGTGGAGCTCTGCGCGAATTGGCTTGATTGTGAGGAGACCTTTGGCAATTTCCATTTGTTCAAACAAAGTCGAATTAATAAAGATGAATACAGTATTTTTATATATAGATGATTTTATGCGAGGATAAAGACAACGATTACTGAATTTACCATGCCATTTCGTATCTACTGATTATTTGGAAGCTGATGCTTCTTTCTTTTGCTGGAAAATCCTTTCGAGATTAAAATTTATTCCAATTCAGCAATCGTTGGAAGAAAAAAATGCAATGATGAAAAAGGAAGGAATACTCGAACAATGTGGTCAGTTACTGTCAAAGAGATGACATACAGTAATTTTTTGTTGAAAATGTGGTTTTTGGGCAAACTACTGTTGCATAAATGGTTTTAAGCTTTGTGAAAGTGATCGGTAAATTGAGCTAATAGAGCTCGTTTTGGTTTTGCGATCTGCTTCTTAAAAGGAAATAGGAATCGTACTGCTCTTTGCTTGAGGCAAGGGCAACGCTTTCTTGTAATTTGCTGATTCTATGTTTATGACAAATGACAAAGAGAAAAGTTCTCCCTTCTGCTGGTTGATATCAGAAATCAGTTTTTCAAGGCTAGGTTCCGATTTTTATTATTTTTTGTTTTGACTCCTGATAGGTACCATCGAGATCAATAAAATAATTCTTTCTATTCTTCTTTTATCAGCTCAGTTCAATGCAGTGTTTGAGGCATTTAGAATGTATGCTATCGTTTCTATGAATTAATAATTTGGAAATTGTTCTAAAATTTCTGTTGAGAGTTTATCAGTTTTGCCCTTTGGAATTAGTCTCCTTTTTTGTTTTAGTGAGGTTATGGCCATTGCCCATTGGTCTTTTCTTAGGTCTTTCAATGTTTCTTTTCTTAAATCGAACCGTTGTGAAATAATTTCGTAATAAAATTTGTCCTATTAAAATAGAATTTCACTTCATCTCTCATACGCTGGCGTTCTCTGATATAGACCTGCTCTCATGTAAAATCTGAAAAGTCAAGAACTGAATTACGCTGATCGGAATTTATCGGTGAATCAGAATCATAACAAATTTATTGAAAAGTCCTGCTTTATAAATTCAAAGAGCAGTATAGTAGCTTAATTACAAATTTGTATTTGAAGAAAATCAAAATCGAAACAAATGGAGCCAAAGATTGAAGATGCAAAGGTTCTTGAAGTGCCTGTTTTCGAAAAGATAGTGTCTAACAATAATGTGTTTTTCACTGTCAAAAGTGTTGACCGGGGACAATATCAAATTAGTGCCATTGATGAATTGACTGAGTATACATACGGTCCTGAACCGATTTATGACAAGTTCAATCAAAATACTGTAAGCAAGTTCCTAGATGTTCCCCCTGAAGTAATAGAGATCGGTGAATCACAATTAGTGATCAAAGTGGAGCAATACGATGATCCGATCACTCTTAAAATTGTGAAAAAAGATCCAGATGCCTTACTTACACTACTGAAGAAAAGAGTTAAGTTCTTGGAGAAAGAGAGGAGAAAACAGCAGGTTCACACTGGACAAACAAAGCCTACCGATTGGAAGGTTTATACTTCCGAAGGTCTCGTTGTGAAGGTAGATATCAGCCACTTAGAACTGAAAAATCCACCAATCGTCATAACCTCTATTGGAGGAGTTCTGAATCATTGGTCTCTTGTAGGAGGGAGCGCAGTTTACAATGTCACAGCAAACAATTTTTCTGTATTTATTCAGTGGAGTCAAGGAGGTCCACTTACAACTTCACAGGCTGTCAAATATGGATGGTTTCTGAATTATGCAATCTTTAATCAAGACTGTCAAGACTGAACCAGTTGCTGCTCATTCATGAGATAGTTGCTCTCTTCTGTATCGACGAAAGTTTGAGTAATTATATTAATATGATACTAACTTATTGCTTTGATGACAGCCTTAAGTTATATATGCATCATTAACAGAAAACTTATCACTTGATAAAAGATAGTCTCTGACCCCTCTTTATTGGTTGAGAGTGAGATCGTTTATTAACGTCTAACTTTCGTATTTTGGATTAGTGTAGGTTTACTTTCCACTTACAAAGACTTTCAGAAAGAGGGAAACCTAAATTTTGCTCTAAAGAATTCGCCGATTCTTATTTAATCATGGAAGAAGAAAAATAGATATTATCTTTAGGATCCAGAAATCAGAATTAATATAGTTTATCAAAATTATGCAAAATTTTGGCTCAAATCTATCTTGTAGCACTTTAATCTAGGCATTGTTGGAAGACTGCTTTGTTATGGAGGTTGAGTGGATTTATTAATTATTGCATGTAATTACTCTATGAATCAGTAATTATCTAATACTATCATGAAGGAGAGGACATTGTAAAGCAATAATGAATCCAGACTTATAACTCTGTCTCAAAAGCTTTGAGCAGCAGTGCAGACAGAAATCAGCGGGCAAGTGGTCTTTGCGTTGCATTGTGATGGGAGATTGAACACGCTTGGGTCGGAGATCTGAGTCTTGTAGGTCTCTGGCTTGAAGAATTGGAAGTCATTTGGCATTTGGTCAATTCTGTAAGGAACAGCAGCTTCATCGTTGCTGGCGTAGTAGAAGTTGCTTTGGAGTCCCTTGATTTCCCATTTCTGAGTAGTGGCACCGTTCTCAGCAGTAGTGTACTCGACGAAAGTGGCACTATCAACCCAGTTAGGTTTCAAAAGACCACATCCGTGAGCAGCGTCACAGCAGAAGCAGCAGTAGTCCTTCTCTGGGAACCACAGGTATCTCTTACCCTCAGAAACGATGTGGGAGCAAGGAGTGCTGGTGAGCTTGTAAACAGATCCGCAGTATCTGTCCCATTTGCCGTTTTCTCTGTCGACTCTGTATCTGTTGTTAGTCCAGTCGTAGTAGAAAGAGCCGGTGGTGTTGGAGCTGCCAATGATTGGGTATTTGAAGGTCTCAGTGAACTGAGCTTCCCATTGTGGTTGCCAAACTGGAGGCTTGAGGCCGGAGACGGCAATCAAGCAGAAAGTGGAGATAATTGCGATTTTTGCGATCATCGAATGAACTTTTTGTTCAAGATATTAATTATAGCAGACAGAACAAAATTTTATATCAGAAGTTTTAATATCATCAAGAGCAGAATCACGAAAAGACTTCTTTAATTTAAACTGTAGTTTTGATAGAATTATCAAAGAAGAAATTTGTTGATTACAACCAGAACTTACCATGTTTTGTATTGCTGTTGATAATCGATTGCCTCTCTGAGTGGAAATTCACAGCTGGTTTTTGTCGTTATTAAAGATGCAGAATTTAAACCTTAACATTTCAGTTCAATTACGATTGTAACTTGATAAAACTCAGAAACTAAGCCAGCTCGGGATCCACTCCATCGTTATGGAATCAGCTGTTTTCGGCAATTAGAAAAAAAAATAGTTTAAGAAGATATGGGAAGAATAGATACGTTCAATAAATTTCGCCTTAATTTTAATCGAAGCGGATTATAATTCAAGCATTACGGATTTGAAATGATATATCGTCGCAATTCAAACTAATCAGAAAATTACTTCCCAAATCAAGAAAATTGATTCGGGTTGGCAACAGCTCACAATCAAACACATTAGGCAAGCAAGAATATCTTTTTTCGATATTTATTCATTGTATTTTGCGAAAAAAATTACTTTGCAAATTGCAAGTGAAAAGCCAGAAATAGAATTAATCGTATGTATAGGTAATTTGTGTTACCGTGGCATAAATGATAAATGCGAGGATTAAGAAGATAAATACGTTCATCCACCATCTTTCAAACCGCTCTGAAGGTTTCAGACATTTTCGATAATATAGCGCTGGGAGAACAAAGCAAATCTACAAAAATTTAACTCTAAGACACAAATGAAGAATTATCATTACCAGCGGCGAAATCGTTGAGCCGAGAAATCCTATACTTGTAGCAATATTCGGAACAAACATAGCCGCTACCATTGGGGTAAAAACACAAACTAGACGCCAATTTATTCGATAAAACCAGCAACATTAAACATTACATGCGACCATGAGGAAATTCTGCAGGTAGGAATCGTCTCGCTGGTGATATCCAGTGGTTTGGATTTTGTTTGGGAAGAGTATATCGTACAAAGCGTCTTTACAAGGGACAGTCGCAAGAGGCATCGTTATGATATTTTGTAGATTAAAGAGCACCATGGCCTAATCAACCTGAAGGAGAATTTCGTGTGTTGGTATTACCACTGTCATCAGTGTCTGGCCCCCGTATCCTTTCATTAAGAATAAGTTCCCTTCGTTCTCCAGCTCTCCTATGGCATTAGCAAACGTAAGGTAACCGAAGAAAGCCCCTAAGACATAAATTATGAAGCAAACACCCATTGTCCTCTTCAAGACCTTTTTCATTCTCCTAATCGAAGGCCGATTGAGTTCCTATAGTCAAAATTTGAGAAATTAAGTGATAATGTTGTGATGGCTATGACTTACACTATATACGTACAGCGTGTTAACTTGGCAGACAAACGAGTACACGCACATTGGAGCCATGATGCTAAACCCCTTCCACCTGAAAAGATTCGAAGGTTGGAGAATAAATCTGAAATTATCTCCGATGGGACAGACATCCGATTTGGTTGATTCAATTATCACTGCAATAAGGTAGTACAACACGAAAACAAGTCCCAGGAGGTAAACGAACCGTAAAGCGTTAATTTCTCTTGGCAGACTCAGGGGGAAAATAATCAGTGTCTATCGAATTAGGTTAAGAGAGTCTTAGGGTAGAATTTTCCATACTGTGTACACAGGTGGCCAAAAATAGCCTGACGTGCTAGCTAAATATCGAAAAATTGTCAGTATTTATTGTGAAATGATATCAAATTACTCAGCCATGCTGGAGCGGAGTCACCGAAAAATTCTTCTGCAGATTTCCCGAACAGATTGTTCGACTAAAATACCCACAGAAAATCAGACTCTTATTAAATAAGTCAATATTACTAGTATGTAAGCAACCGAAGTTGCGCCCCATAGCCCAAGAAAGTAGATTACTTTCACAACAAACTCGACCTTAGTTCCATATAGTTTTCTGGCTATACCGATATAGGTATAATTTTGAGTCCTCTGGGCAGCTCTCACCTTTCCATTGAATCATTTTTTGCAACCATGCATTTGCCTTACCAGCAATATATTCGCGTAATAACTCAAAAAAACACAGAATATCATCAGAAACACGCCCCATATCAGCCCTGATTCTGCTAGTCCGTAAGGAAGCGTCAATAAAGCTGAAGTGCAAGATATATCAATGAGAGTTATAGCGAGTGAATAATATTTTTCAATATACGTGAACCAATCACTGCATTGGAAAGGGATAACACGCTGCCTTTAATCGAACCTGCAGAAATTTTGTTTTGGAAGAGTCTTATCGGGTAAAGCAGCTTAAGGAAACATTGAGAAAGTATGGATCAGTCTGATTTGTAGAGTGAAAATTCACATATTCTACAAAGTTATCATCTGCGCTGACAACCGATGAAGCTCCGCTAAGGGACCCAGCAAGCGAATTTTTATTTAACAGAGGAGTCCCTGCATCCGAGGTAGCTTGCTCAGGACCTGTATTACGCTCGGGACCTTTGCGCATTATTATTAATATACTCGCATTGTTAAAGAGAATACTTGACGTTTCCTTGGTATCTGTAGCAGCAACTTTGAGTTGCTCATGGTTAAGGAGAACTTCGGGCTTAGTTTCATCTGTCATGGGGCTGATTTGGTGGAAAATATCTGGTAAATAAATAATTTGAGTTTAAAGTCCTGAAAATTTAGACTCAAGAGACCTTTTTAAATTCGGATAAATAACTCCCTGAAAATTTAAATAGTCTATCTGTTTCGTAGAAATCTCTGTTTTGAGATCTCATTGCTAGGTTAGGTCAGTACATACAGAATGCAGTGAATTCACAAGCCATATTGAAGAAAATGAATTTTCATTGGAATTATGTGATCCACTCTGGAGGCGCTCTTTCCCATTCTCAAAGCATTTTTTCAATATAAGTGGTGTACATGGTCTAAATTTTAGCAGAGTTCATCATATTCGCTTGGAAACTTTTTTTTGGATGTTTCATAAACAATAAAAACAAAAAGGTTGAAAGGATTAATGCGAAGACCTAAGAGAATAAATTTTCTTTGGATTCACTAATTTCGCGAAATGGACGCGAGATTTCAATAGTTTACGAATTTTATAGATTCTTACTGAGTTGCAAACTTTGGACATTAATTTAACAAAGATACAATAATTCCCAGATTAAATTGTCAATAAAAAGGTTTTTTCGTTAGTAGGCATATAATTAGACAATGGCAATTCATCAAAATAGTATATTAGGTTCACTAAACAAGAAACGAGAATATTCCTTAAATGGTTTAGACATACACATACTTCAAAACTTAATCGATGGAAATTAATAGTGTTTGAAATTGATATCTTTAAATTGGATGAACATGTGGAATAGAGAGTGAAATTGCTGCAAATCCGACTTAGGAGTTGCATTTCAAATTAATTTTATTTGAAGCCGCTGTTTTCAGATAAAATATAATGCTAACTCGGCATCAATTCATTGACTTCCTGATAGGAGAGTTCCAAAACAAGAAAAACAAGAAGAATCATTAATCAAATTGGACTCGATGAAAAGTGAGCTCCATATAATTCCCCACTTCTTTGAACAGCCACATGTAAAACTATTAGGCTATTCACAGCTAATCATCATAAACATTATGTTAATTTCAAAATTGAATTATGAAACTCATTATCGTTTCGAACCCCCAATACTGTCATAATTAAACTTTTTGCAAACTTACACTCTTCAATTCGCACATAGTCGAAGTTGTGTCAGTTCCAAATTCTTCATCCAAATATTTCAACCTCTTTTGAATAATTACGATTTGTTTATCCACATTTGTTCCACAAAGGATCGTAATTAACCCAAACAGAACCAATATCGTGGTTCCAAGCGCGAGGCCAATCCAAAGTCCGAATGTACCCATGTGATATTTCACACCCAACAGATACGAAACTGGAAGCGCAAGAAAATAGTAGACGACAAAATATGATAGCAAGGCAAACAATTCCAATCCTAATGACCTCAGTAAACTTGATGTGGCTTGCAGCTGATAATCAAAAAGCTGGAACATAGGATAATATAGCAATAGCTTCTTCAAAATCGGCATGACCTCAGGATTTTGAGTATATACATGAATAATCTCATCTGAAAAGCAATAGATTCCCAAAATTCCCACCACCGTCAAAGCAAGAATGACTAATAATCCGGTCCGAATGAATCCAATCGCTTCCTTTTTAGACCCTTCTCCGAGTTTTTCCGAAACGAGAGCTGCTAGTGTATTTCCTATTCCAGCAGGAGGAGAGATTGCAATGTATGCAAAATTTGAGAACGCTGCCTGAGCAGCGACTTGTGGACTTTCCAACATGCCTGAGAAGAACGTGATTATTTCATAGATAAGCACCTCGAAGTATGTGATCGCTCCGCCTTCCACGCTAGTCTTTAATTGAGAGAGAATCTTCCTAAAGCTCTTACGTTTCGGTTTGAACCAGGTTAGAGCTAAGGATTCTCTGCGAGATATATAAATAACAATAATCGTCAAGTTTAAGATCTCAGCAATGAGCTTGGAAAGGATTACTGCCTTATAGAAATCCATTCCATAGTAAATCAATAAATGGCAGAGAAAGTATTGTGTTGTAACAGATAAGCTTTGCGAGATTACTTGAGGATATAATATTTCCTGCGCGACTAAATAGTAATGTAGAGTGTGAAAAATGGCTGCGAAGGAGGTCGCTGGGAGCATATCAGTGGCATACTTGATCGATAGAGCCGCAATTTCAGGGCGAACACGGATCAATAATAAAAAGGATTCTCCTTGAGAGATGAGAAAAGCGAGCGGAACCATGAAGGATGCATTGATGATCAGTGCTCGATGAAGAGTATATCCCATAAGCTCGTCATTGCCACTTCCGATTGCCTGAGCCCCGAGATTTAATACAGCTGTGTTTAAACTGTAAAAGACGCTATAGTAGGCTGCAATAATAATAGTGGATCCAATTCCACTAGCAGCAAGCAGGTTAATATCGTTCGATGAGTAAGTAGAGAGCATGGAAAGACATATCGTCGTTGAGATGTAATAACAAAGATTTGAAAGAGTGTTTGGTATTGAATTCTTTATGATATGTATAGCCTCGGCTTTGGATGAGTTGCACCAATTTTGATCTGGATTTTGAGCGTGCAGTAGCCTAATGGACTCCTTTATTTCAAACATTTTTATCAAAGAATTTGTTAGAATATTCAATTATTAGGATATTAAACTGTTTTAAGGACAGAATTAATTAAACCTCAATCATTTTTAGGAGAATATGGTTTACGTGCAAGTCAAATTGTTTACTGATTATAAAATTCTTCGAATTTTCTTTCGTAGAAAATTTCACTTCTTTTCTTCCAAAGAAGAACGCCCTCTTGTGAATTACGAATAATCTCGGGATAGAAGAAACAATGAAGTTTAAAAGCAGGTTCTAATGGCATATCTCATTTAGATGACCTAAATTTTCTAACAGAAAGCCAATTGTATTTCGACTGAATTCAGAATAACTAGTTTTCCCAGTTCCAAACAAATGATTTAACTAAGGGCTAATCCTCGAATAATGAAGTAGATCTTTTGTGAATTTGATTTGAAGTTTTCCGTTCCCAAGTAATTTGGTTTGAAGATGCCTTATTTCATATCAATTATCATCTGAATTCATCATCAGACTTCGTTGAGATGTAGATATCCCTTATTACTTAGTATATGTTCAAACATTTACAACAAAAAGAGTCATATTTTGTTTTTGGAGACACTTGATTCCAAAACCACTGGGTGTCACATATATTTCTCGCAAGGAATTTCTGATTTGGAATTGGTTCAAGTCAAGACAGAAGAGCTTTAGCAGACTACTCTCCCAGAATCGAATGCAGATAGGATGTGTGGTCTGAAACTTATATGAGTGAAGAACGCTGTTATATAAATTCAAAATTTTATTTTTGGAGATCGCGATCGCTCTCGGAGTGCCTCTAAATTTTGAAAAGTCAAATCAAACTAACTGAAAATTTAACAATTCAGAGTAAGAGTCTCAACTTTTCAAAAGATTAATATTTTAGAGTGCTCCTTCACGATGTCTTGGCTGTTCATACAAAAGCTCATTCAAAGGATCAAGTAGAGAGAGCGGATTCTATATCTTTACCTAAAAACAACCAAAAATTGCTTAAACAAACCCTACATAGTTTAGTAGTTCATTAGATATATACCTAGCTTGAAATAGTAGGAGATTGGAGCAAAGATGTATCAGAAAATCCTGACAATATAACTAACTTTTACTACAGTGCCTTCAAGCGATGACTCAACATACCCTTACAGAAAATCGCTTGGAAGGATACCTTTTCAAAAAAGCGAAGAGGAACGAAGTAAGCTTCTCGGCAATCAGTCGATAATTACGGGAATATTACCGCAAGGTACACATCTATATATAATCATTACTATTAAATCGGGAAAAAAAAAACAATGAGATATGGATAGCTCCTACTAGTAGTTACAGAATCGGAAAAAAATGAGTTACATTCTTGTTTAGAGGAATAATTTCATTATTTATCGCGAGAGCGTATCAATTAAAATTCACCCGACTTCAAGTCCTTCATTTCGATGAAAACTGAAGGCGCATACATAGTTGTGCGTTGGTCATCAAAATGTTTGAGTCTTAACCGAATAAACGCCATTTGCTGATCGATATTGGCTCCGTATAAGATCATAAATAATCCCAGGAGACTCAATATCGCAGTCCCAAGCCCGATGCCGGTCCAAAGTCCCAAAGTACCCATTTGGTATTTTACTCCCAATAGGTATGAGACTGGAAGAGCAATAAAATAGTAAACGATAAAATAAGAGAGCAAAGCAAATCTCTCCAACCCTAAAGACCTCAATAAACCTGATGTAACCTGCAATGGATAGTCGAACAGCTGGAAAATTGGATAATAGAGCAAGAGGGTTGTCAAGACCGGCACGACTTCCGGATCTTGAGTATACAGCCTGACAATGGAGTCTGAAAAATTGAAAACTCCTAGAATCCCTATCACAGTCAAAACCAAGATGATAGATATACCGGTGCGGATATATCCTATCGTTTCCTTTTTGGATCCTTCTCCGAGTTTCTCCGAAACGAGAGCCGCTAGGGTGCCTCCAATACCGACAGGAGCCGCGTCTGAGATATACGCGAAATTTAAGAAAGCTGCTTGAGCAGCGACTTGCGAATTTTCCATCACTCCTGTGAAAAACGTAATGATCTCGAAGATAAGCACCTCGAAATAAGTGATCGAGCCGCCTTCTAGCCCAGTTATGAGCTGCGATAGCACTCGTCTGAAGCTCTTGCGATGAGGCCTGAACCAGCTCCGAGCTAAGGAGTCCTGGCGAGAAATATAAATGACAATGCATGTCAAATTTAACACCTCAGCGGCGAGTTTTGATAAGACGACTGCCTTATAGAAGTCCACTCCAGATGCTATCATTAACTGACAGAGGAAGTATTGTGTTGTCACAGAGACACTCAGCGAAATCACTTGAGGATATAAGGTTTCCTGAGCGATTAAGTAATAGTGGAGAGTGTTGAAAATGACAGTAAGTGAAGTCGCCGGGAGCATGTCAATGGCGTACTTGATTGCTAGTCTGGATACTTCTGGGCTGAGGCCAGTCATGAGTAAAAAAGATTCCCCTTGAGAGATGAGGAAGGCAAGTGGAATCATGAGCAAAAAGTTGATGATGAGAGCTCGATGAAGGGTGTATCCCATGAGCTCGTAATTCCCACTGCCGATTGCCTGAGATCCTAAATTTAAGACGGCGGTATTTAGGCTGTAGAAGACGCTGTAGTATGCTGAAACGATAATAGAAGACCCAATACCGCAAGCAGCAAGTAACTCGGTGTTGTTTGATGAGTGAGCGGAGATTATGGAGAAGCAGATTGTGGAGGAGATGTAAAAGCAGAGATTTGAAAGAGTGTTGGGTATTGCGTTCTTAACTATGTGCAGGGCTTGAGTTTTGGTTGAGCGAGGCTCACTTTCTTGCAACAGACTTTCACGATGTGAATGTATCAAACTGCGACTGTTGTCATGCATCAGACTATGGCGGTGCTCATGACTACGCTGACTGTGCAAGCTGTGACGTTGAATCAACTTGAAGTCCAGATTTGATTCAATGGATCCTCTTGCTTCAAACATTATCCAGAATTTTAAATTTTTCGATTATAATGATAATAAACAATTCGGTATATAAATAGTTTCCTTTTTTTTGAAATGGAGTCGCTATTTCAAAGCCCTTGACTGTTTTCGAAACCTTTCACTTTGTGGTTCCTAAGTCACAAATCTTCGTATTCGAAAACGATTTCATTGCCTCCTCAGGCTCCAGAAAGTTTTTTAGGCGCCGCAATTCAAGCGTCTCTGATTTAAAAACGCTTAGAAATTCTTCAACGTACTGATACGAATTTTTTGATTTCACAATAGAATTTACAAATCTGTTATAAAATTCGAAATTCGGAATTCGGAATTCTCAAACAGAATTCGCAAAAGAGGCAGGCCAATAACCGTTTCTCCAGGAATGAAGCCTGTAACTATTCAGTAAACACAAGAATCATTCCTTATCATATCCTCGTTTCAACAAGTTGAGACCATTAGTTGCGAAAGAAACATTGATGGGATTACTTGGATGAAGCAAAGCGTCAGAAGAACTAGCCTAATAGCTGAATCAGATGTTGGAAAAATCTCATTTGTTCTATCAGGAATTCCATGTTTAACGAGAAAATGTTTTGATTTCTGGTGTCTTTTCAGAAACCTGAAGATTGTTAGATCCCTAAATCGATTTAAATGGAAACGCTAGCGATAAATTTCAAATTTTTTCAACAATAGTTAGAGTTTAGCTAAGGAATAAGATCAAGATAAACAAGACTAAGCCAGCAGCATAATCATGCCTCTTTTTTTTTGTTGTGTCTGCAATAATGTTATACAATTACTCTCCCTACTACTATAAGATGCAGAAGTTTAGTCATGGTGTTGTAGGCAAAATCAATAACTCCGAATGTTCGTATTCTTAGCGATTTGGCTAGGTTGGCATGTAGTGATGCCCTTACCAGGAAGCATTCTTTTTGGAAGCTTGAATTCGTCAGTGCAATTAACAGCAAGAAGTTAATTAAATCAACTGTAATAATATTATGGCTTTTCATTTAGAATGGGATCAGAGGGATAAAATTGCCCGCTTTGATACTTTATCGGAAATTCACACAGAGGTTTCGTCGGATATATTAGAGAGTGCTAGAGAGGTATTGTATTTTCAGAAGTTATTTATGAAGTTTTATGAACGTTCAAATTTAAATCAAGTAATCAGATACAGCATATTTTCATTTACAATCAGAAATATAGTTTATTATCGAATTTCGGGTGGCTGGCCTTATGACTTTTCAATACAAGGTGTTGTTTCAGTATTCAAACTTGCACTGTAATGAGAGTCCCCCTGATTCGGTCTGAATTCATTTGAATTATCATTTATTATGTCAAATGCAAAAAAGAATTTCAGTTAACTAGCGAAAACCGCTCTGAAGCTCTAGATTCACAGCCAAAATGGAGAGAAAATAATCGACGTGACGTTTGAAGTGTGAAAATAAATTTGTGAAGAAAAGATAGCAGACTTAGAAAATTGTCTGAAATTATCGCGATTTCGGATCGCTTGTAGGACAACCTTCAAGGAAAGCCCTTTAGAAAATAATCGGAGTGGGTTTACTTTTTCATAATCAAATAGTCAAATAGTCATCCCTTTTCTTTATTAAAGTTTCATCAGGTGTTGTAAATTTAGATACACAAAATAAAAAAAAAGTTTAGATTGCCATACAAGAACTCAATTCAACGGACATTAAAAGCCCTGCTCCAATATTAAATGTTACTAGACATAGAAATTCTTGATATGTTTGAATATGAATCAGAAACACATTTATCATTAAATATTAAATGATTACTTTATTAGATTTTTTTTTTTTACAATGAAACCTGCTGTTTGTCCCTTAATGTATTTAAACATGAAATTTAAATCAATAATCATTTTCCTCAGGTTTTTCGATCTCCTGCATTTCAATAGCAACCGAAGGAGCATACGTTGGAAGATGCTCCTCAAGCTGTTCGAGCCTTTTTTGGATAATTTCGATTTGTTTCTCGATGTCAATTTTCACAAAGATTGTGAATACTCCCATAAGACTCAATATCGCAGCACCGAGAGCGATTCCAATCCAGAGTCCTAAAGCACCCAATTCGCATACAATCCCGAGCACATATGCGGTTGGAAGTGAGATGAAATAGTACACTCCAAAGTAGGACCCTGAAGCCAGCTTCTCCAAACCAAGAGCTCTTAGCAGCCCTGATGTGATCTGGAGTAGAAAGTCAAAAAAGCCAAAGCAAGGATAAAAGATCATGAGAACTTTCAAAGCTGGTGCTACATCACGATCGTTGGTATACACTTGAACAATTGAGTCTGAAAAACACTCGACTCCAATGATTGTTACGACACTCAACGTCAAAATTATTCCTATACCTGTCCGGATGTAGCCGAGTGCCTTTTCTTTCGATCCCTCTCCGATCTTTTCTGAAACGAGTGCTGCTACTGTGTTTCCTATTCCAACAGGAGCAGCGGCTATTACGTACGTGAAGTTGAGGAAAGCTGCTTGAGCGGCTACTTGGGAGCTGTCCATCATACCAGAAACGAATGTAATTGTTTCCATTACAAGCACCTCGAAGTAAGTAATCGACCCGCCTTCCACTCCAGCTTTCAGCTGTAACGAGAGTTTTCGGAAGCTCTTTCGGCGCGGTCTGAACCAAGTCCGAGCTAGTATTGGTTGGCGAGAGATATAGATGATAATAGCCACGACGTTGGCGATTTCTATGATCGTTTTCGAGTAGACCACAGCCTTGTAGTAGTCCATTCCACAGCCAATGAGAAAATAGCTGAGGAAATACTGGATTGTGACACATGACCCCAATGAAATGACTTGTGGGAAGAGTACTTCTTGAGCGATTAAGTAATAATGGAGAGTGTTAAATATGACGGCAAATGATGTCGCCGGCAGCATATCCATCGCGTACTTGATCGAAAGAGACGATACCTGCTGATTAAGACCCACCAGCAGCAGAAGAGACTCTCCTTTTGAAATGAGAAAAGCAAGAGGAATCATGAGGGATATGTTGATGATAAGCGCTCTGTGAAGAATATAACCCACAAGAGTGTATTTTTCCCCTCCGTAAGCTTGGGACGCGAGGTTCAAGACAGCGGAGTTAAGACTGTAGAACACGCTGTAGTAGGCTGAGACTAGAAGGGAGGCGCCAATACCACAAGCAGCAAGCAGCTCAGTGCTGTCAGGACTGTTGTATGAGTGTGCGGAGAGAATTGAGAAACACACTGTCGTCGAGAGGTGAAAGCAGAAATAAGTGATAGTGTTAGGAATCGAGTTTTTGATAATGTGGCGAGCTCGGGATTTCGTCGAACCGGCTTCAGTTGGAGCTGGTCCATAGTGTGGGAGCAGCTTAGCGTTCAAAGAAGATCCTTTTCTCTTGTGCATTCTTCAAAGTTATTTTAGGAATTTAATAAGAATTTCGAAAATTCCAGATATATATAGGCCAAATCACACGTATGATTTAGAGATCAGGCGAGTTACCTTCCGGAACTTCATTCAGGATAGCTATTAGGCCCTGGAACCGTCTGGATATTCAAAAGCTATATTTCGACGTGCTCTTTCCGACTGTATCTCATTGTCGATAGCCTGAATTCGCCATTTACCCGAGTTTCAAAAATAGCTTTGTATGTTGATCGATACTGGAAAAACGGGTTTTTAGTAAAATATTTCAGGGTGACTCCTCACATAAAAAATTTATTTTTAATCAGTGGTCAATTGGGATTCCTGGATTGAAGAGTTATTAAGAACTAGTTCCATTGGAAGCGGGTTTTTGCCTTCATATTTGAAATTAGAAACAAGATTCTGGAAAAGACGTTATACAAAATAATGGCTGCCATTATAGAATTGGATCATGGAGCCTGTGCATTGTTAATATATTTCGCTATGACTTGAGACAATTAAGACAGAAATCCTCTACTAATGTGATTTTTAACCTCATCTACGAAAACTTGACCCCGCGGCGGAGGAAATAAACAGTGAGTTATTTGACGCTTTAGGGTAATTCTTATTTTGGAATTCATTTAAAATAGTTTCTTTAATATGAGGTTATCCATTACAGGCAGTGGAATCTCTCCAATATTCATCTTTCTTGGTAAACTTTATAGAAGAATGCTTTGATAATTTGTCTAAACGAAGAGACCAAGGACAGAAATTTTTTTATAAAAACTAAATGCTCTCTTGTTCTGTTCCATAAAATATTTCTAAGTCGCATTATAGGGTAATTCCAAAGAATTAAGACCAATATCAGCCTAGATGCATCTTTTCTCAATATTGTAGTCAGCTGAAACTCTAAACCTTATTTGATGAAAATCAGTTTAAATACTAATTCATTGTATTAGGAAGGCGAGATACAATTTGGAAATGACCCCTAATTAGATCCATGTCGTAACTAAAATCTTTTGCTAATTTTAATTGCTGGCGCTTCTTCTCCACATCTTTAAGATTGACACCTACCAGCGGACTATTGGGAAACTGTTCTTCAAGCTATTTGAACTTTTTTTGAATAATCTTGATTTGCTTCTCGATATCGAGTCTCAAAGATATCATTAACACTACTCCTATTAGACTCGATATTGCAGAAACCAATGTAATACCAACCCATAGTCCCTGCGAATTCATTTTATAGGTGACGGTAATTTCAAACACATACGCAATTGGCATTGGCAGCGATACAAAATACTAAGCTCCAAAACACAATATCGACTCAAATTTCTCCAAACGGAAAGTTCTCCATGTCTCTGACGTTATCTGCTACAGAAATTCAAAACTTTGCTCAAAACCGGGTTCGTTCGAAAAGAAGTGAAAATCTCTATCAAATGAATCTAACGAGGAAGTACATCGACAAATTGCAGATAATTTTGTCCTTCACTTAAATAAGTGATCTACTGTTGACATCTTAACAAATATTAAAGCTGGAAAAGAATTTAAATTTACCAAATTGAAACATAGAATATCAAAGTGGCTTGATTAACAACAAAAATTGCTGTAGCAATCAATCTACTAAGGCAGCAGCTTCGCCTAACATCTATTCAACAGTGAATAAAAGGCCACCAGCAAACTGTTTCTGTTTGTTGGTTAACATCACGAAAATTTAATTCCAGTCAGAACCAACTAATTTATTCCAGTGCAGATGTATTCTAGCTGGGACTATTTCGTCTAACGATAAATTTTCGACTCGCTGATTTGGTTTCATGGCTACGGTCAAAGAAGATAGCCACTTTCAGCTAACTATAACTGCTTCATCTTGTTTGAGAACAGGCTGATAAAGCCTCTTTGAAACCTGCATAGACAAATTTTTTTAATTCTCCAAGTAAAAATACATCGGTAAAATACAAAAACAGATCTATTTTTTTATTGCCGCTCGGCACTTTCTCATGTAAAATTTTTATGATATAGCGATCAAATTTCATTTCTCTTACAGAATTTCTTATGAAATTTGCTTTGAGTTATGGTCAGAAAATATATTCTACATAAATTTTATAAAGTTTCACAATATTGCAATTAAAATCGTTCCACAATACAACCATTTTCTTTCATAAGCTGATAGAGCAAGAGGTTTATTTTCGCTTATTAGACGAGTACATTCTAAACTAGCTGCAAACTTATTTGGGGGAACTTTCATATGTTTCATTTATTAAATTTTTCACGAGAATTTATGAGGATTTTTCTTTTAAAATGAATTCACAAAATAGAGAATACCACACTCATAAAACCGAAACGAAAATAATTTCCAAGCAAAGTATCAGAAAACAAGAATCTGGTCGCTTTGGATCAAATCAGTCCTCTGGCCTCATAAAACTGATCGAAAAAATTAAACACCGTGGAAAGGTCATGGCGAAGCCGATCCTTGGAAGTAAAAAGACAAGAATATTTTTGCCTTCAACGATGCTTTGTGCAGGTTTTGTGCATCTAATCTAAAAATTAAGTCTGTGCTTCTAAATTTCCTCTTGGATAAATTACGGATTATCTCCTTTACGTTTTATATTTATGTATTTCTTAGCTCTTTGTATTTTAAGCGCACCTCATAGAGTTAATCTGCTTTTAGCTGATCTCAACAGGAGGTTTAATTTTGGCTCGATCATACCAAATTAATGAGCACCCAGTTTCTAAGTTTTTCAAGAAATAGCCCAAATCTTTCTCGCTTCTCATATAGAGATCAGAAAAGAAGTAGCGTTAATCTACTGGGAATAACGGCAAAGACTACCCTTTGAGAACTCTATCTCTCTCTCGAGTTATAGACTAAGAAGGTAAGTCCAGGTGGACAGTTAACACCTGGAATTTTTGGTGAATGGATTTCTAAGCATGCATGTTTTGTGTGACTCAAATGAAGTTCGAATTCAGTCCTACTTGTGAGTTAAATATTTTGATGGCTGATTCCATGAAATTTCTATCTAAGAAGTCGCCACGCTTTGATTCAACGATATTATAACTCAATTCAAATATTTCGATATTTTTGGTTAGCTTCATCAGATATCTTTTCTTACAAACGGTAACATTCCTTTGGTGTCAGATATTGACTCGAAAGCTTCAATATGAAGGTAGGAAGATGGTTTAATCGCTTTTTCATAAATATGATTCCTTTATCCTCAACTTATTTCGTCATCAACTTCCAATAAACAGAAAGGTGGATATCTGGCTTGACAAGTAGTGCTAAATGTTCAATTTATCGTTCAATGACACAAGAGATCAAAGATAGTAATTTTCGGTTGTTAGAATTTATAAATTGCTCACAATCTTCTTTGGGTGAAATTTGAAAAACTGCTTAGAACAGAGTTTTTGAGCTGTTCCGGAAGGCCAAAGGCTTTGAAACATCGCTGTCTTTTCTGCAAAGCTTCCTTCAAAATGCAGAATTAGGATTACATTAATGAACAATTAGATCAAATTATAGGTGTCTTGCGACTTTGGCGTCCAGAGCTTCGTTACCTTCTGTAATCTGTAAAATCGCCAAGTCTTGCAGCTTCTGCTTTGCGAAATTCGATCTCATCAATCCCTTAATTTGATCGTATGAATTGGGAATCATCGCTGCTACTAACAAAAAAGTTTGCTTTTTATTGCTGTCATCGAACTTGACAACTTCACAACGCCTTGAAAATGAATTGGTGGCTATTTGTAGGATATCATGAAGAAACGCATTGCTTTTATTGGCTTTTTTTTTTCGCGTAGTTCCATATCAGCTTTGTGTTCTATTCCCTTTTCCCATAGTTCCAGACTACTCAGCTGCCAAAATGGCTGCGGAATAATCGAAGAAGCGCCTTTTTAAAAATAAAAACCCCCCAAAGAAGATAACTCACAGCATGAAGCAGTCTTATTTTTTATCAAAGTTCTAAATAAATATTTTAGTCGGCGCTTGAACGATTGAATTAAATCTAATAACCAAGATCATGGTTGTTAGATTAGACAAATAAAATATATATATAGAATATAAATTCATTTCGCAGCTATCAATCTCGCATGAATCTCATAAAACATTGTGAATAAAAAATTACAATCTCCCAAAGTTTGATAGATATGAACAGTCAACTACTAAAATCGGAACTCTTAACCAAGACTACTCTCTCTGATTTTCCGAAAGGCAGTGGGATCTCAGTCTCTGAAATTCTGAACTTGGCAGGCAAGGCCCTGCTCTCTCGATCATCACAGCAAAACAAAGAAGTCAAGATTAAGCTCTCAAAGGATCTTTCTATTTCAATTGTGATTCCCAGTGCACTGAAAGTGTTCCATACATCTTCATGGTTGCTTGCTAGAGCGAGATGCATCCTCACAGAAAACCAAAGACAGGATGAGTTTCCTGAGTTTTTCTCAGATTATGCAAGGCTTTGCACTCAAAACGCTAATCATCATATCGACTACCTGCTTACCTTGGAAGACGAGCCACTCACCTATATCCAACACCATATCACCTTGGTTCCATACAAAAATACCTCTTTAGTCGATTCTACAGGAAATCCGCTCGAAAATCTTGACCCTTCATGCTTTGAGGTTTTGGCAAAAATCAGCGGCTCGAGTAGATCGAAAATATTTCTTGTTCGATTGAAAAGTGATGGGTTATTTTACGCCCTGAAGCAAATTAATAAGCGCTCAGCATCTAAAATCCCAAATATTGCTGTGAAACTAGAAGCGCTCTCGATGGTTGAGCACGAGTTTATTGTCAAAACGAAATGTATATTTGAGACTGAGCTTCACTATTACAAGCTCCTCGAATTCGCTTCTCGGTCTACACTCAAAGCTTTATTAGATAAAGCCTTTAGATTTACTGAACGGGAAGCCCGATTTTATATTTCAGAGATTTTGGCTGGGTTACAAGAGCTTCATGCGAGAGGCATCAGCTTTAATAGTTTAAAGCTGAGCGATGTGCTGATTGGCGAAGACGGACATGTGAGACTGAGTAGTTGTGACCCTCTAGAGCGAGCACCAAAGACACAAATCGATTCTCCTGTTTCTATGAGAAGCTCATACAAATCGAATTCACTAATGAATTCACCATCTTTGAAGAAGTCACACTCAAGTTCTCCTCTTAGCACTTGCCACACCATGGTTCGAGCAGGCAGTTTCGAGTCTGATTACTTAAGGTTGGGTTTAATAGCTCATGAGCTGCTCACAGGAGTGGTAAAATATCGAAATCCTACCAAAAACCTGCTTAATCTAGGAGGGTTGTCTGAGAATTGTAAAGATTTTGTGAAAAGACTTATTGAGCGAGTCTCTCCGGACAAACTTGGAGCAACTGGAGGAATCGCAGAAATCATGAATCACCCATGGCTGCAAGACATCGATTTTGAGAACCTAAAGGACAAGAGCGTGACACCGCCGTACATGCCGAGTATGGTAACAGAAAGGCTTGAGTATTATAAAGGAGAGGTGAATATTGACAAAGGACAATTTTATATCGACGAAAACAAAAAACATTGGAAGAATGTTAAAGCGAAGATAAGCTTGATGGTATTGCTGAAAGGAAAGCCCGTGACAACCAATGTTATGGCTGGAGCAATGATGGGTACATTGGGTGGATTGGGTGGACAGACAACAAAATCGTTATTTAAGCCTGTCAGTGTTGACTGCTCTCCGAATATATTATCTTTCAATTCTGGCTATGATGTCGAGGAATCGGAAGAATACACTGAACGCACAGTGTCAAAACTTCAATCAGAGAAGCCAAAGTCTAGATTTAGACCGGAACACAGCATTGAATTAGATGAGAATTATAGTTGTGATATCGAAGAAGCAGCCAATGATGATGAGCAGCACATGGTGTGGAAAATTCAAGGAAAATACTGTCGTTATTATCAACCATCAAGTTTACAGCTCCTGGGATCACCAGAACCTACAATAGGATTATAAGAAAATATTTCATAGAAATCAAATAATATGAAAAACCCTATACTAAACAGCATCTATTTATTCTGATATCTCTCTTTTCTATTATTGTTGTAGTTGTCTGTAATCATATCATATTTCATGCTAAAGAATCTTAAGAAAGTTCATAAAATGAGCTCAAATATAAGAGGTGAATCCTTATACAATCATTTCTTGGAACCTCTCAAGTGAGAGAACATGAAGAGAGGTAATAGATGACTAGACCTCAAATACTCGTAGCAGGATAGTTAGGAAATTAGTTGTCCGCGTACTATGCTGACCCTAGCTAAGCTTTAAAACAATATTTCGAAAATCAAGTTATTTACTTTGGTCAGCAGTTTTGGTACTAAACCCGATCATTTCGGTTCCAAAATCAATTGTTTTGACAATTGTCACCTGAAGCAGTGACAAGCACTTTCTCATAAGCGCACTGTCGAATAGAATTTACCAGGCTTGACATAAAATGAAAATAAATCACTGTTTCAAATTGCTAGATCTCAACGTGTGTGGTGATCCTTGAACGATTTTATCACTTTCAAATCTCATCCCAAAAATATTTGATGTTCTATTAGTGCGGATGGCGAGTAAATCACCTTCAAATTGCCAAATGATCCAGTTATAGTCTTATGTTGAAAATAAATTAGCTTCATGAAGATTGATACTCCATCCCCTTGCTTGATGGGTCTGAAATGATAAGTCCCTCTTCTAGCCACAAGGTGCCATCGACACCAATTTTTAAAATCTTTTCGTTATTTACAATGAAAAAAAGAGAAAAAAATATTAGACTCGCTTACGAGCTTCTCCAACCTTTGAATATTGAACACGTGGTTGCCAGAGTCGACTTCCGTTACAGGATCCATATTCATCGATCGAAGATATATATTCCTTCAGCATAAGCGCTTGAGCTTGTAGTAATTATTGCAATCGATAGGAGGTATGTACCTTTTGGGTATCATTTATTAAGTTTCTCATGAGAAATCCTGCAGACATTTCTCAAAATAGATGTATAAAATCTTGAATACCAAACTCATAAAACTGAAATGAGGATAGTTGCTAATTCCCTAGCAAAAACAAAACAACGATCTTCTGAGGATCTATCATTCAGTTAACATCAGAAAAATCACTGAAAAACGAAGCACCAAGAAGAGTTCATGACGAAGTTAATTGCTGAAGTAAGATTTTTCCTTAAACGATGCTTTGTGAAGGTTTTCAGCATTTATGTCAAAAAGCAAATATGTGCTTCTACACTTTTCTTTAGAGATTTACGGACGATCGCCTTTACGTTTGATACTTAATTAATATCGTATCGCAGGTCTTTGTATTTTATGTATGGCTCAGAGGATTAATTTACTGAATGCTTATCCTGCAAGAGTGATAAATTTGGATCGATAATACCAAAATTTATGAATACTCAATTTCTAAGTTTGCCAAGGAACTCGCTCAAAGCTTCTCTTTCACACATAGAGATCGGCAAAAGGAGTAGGAATAACGACAGGAATAATTTTTCAGAACTCTCTCTTGAGTTACCGGCCTTGCCAATTGAGTCGAATTGGGCAATTTACACAGCAGAACACTCATTTCGAAATTCAGGCTGCTCAATTTCTTCGCGATAGAATTTTCGCCAAATACTTATGTTCTTGATTTAATTTGTTGCAAATTTTTCCTTTCTTTACTTTCTATTAAATTTATTGGTTGAACTAAATGGCTCCATGAAGGTTCAACCTAAGAAATCACTTCTTTTCTCCTTCAGCAATATTCTCGATAACTCTCTTCAAAATGTTTCTTTGTTTTGTGCATCCCAGCAAGTTTTCTCTCTATTTTTTGTTGGCATGCTTCATCATATCTTTTTATACAAACTCCAACAATCATTTTATGACAGTTAATAACTCGAAATCTAAGTTGTGAGGGAGGGAAGGAAGGAAGATAATTTCACCTCCTTTTATAATATAGATGACCCCTTTACCTATATTTGAAAATTAACTAGCTTTACAATTACCATAAAATAACTATCACCAACAATTAGAGTGCGCTCCCAATAGACAGGAGTGGATTCATAGCCGACTAAAAACTCAATTTATCAGCTAGGAGTGCAAGAAATTAGAGAAAGCTATTGTCAGTTGTTGAATTTCTAGGTTTCTCGCTATCTACTCTGAAAGAAACTTAAGAAAACTGCTAGATCAGGGTTCGTCTTTTTCGGGAAGCTAACTGCTTTAAACATCATTGCTTTGCCAGTAAGGCTTCTTTCAAGCTGAAGTGATGAGTTGCATGAAATTCATTTCCAGAATTAGGATACATTAATCAACAGATCAAATGATAAAATTCGATCACATAAAAAAGCCCTTAATTCATTGAATATATTGGAATGATTGATGCTTCTCGCAAGAAACTCGGCTGTTTATTGCAGCGACAAAATTTCACAACCCCTTGAGCATGAATTGATGGCTCTTTGTAAGAAATAAGCAAACAATACACTTCTTTTCTTATTTTTTTTTTCTTATTCAGTGCATATCTGAGCTTTGGATATCAGCTTCTCGTTTCTTAGAGTTCAGGCGATGGAAGTATTCTAGATTCGGATTCATCCATTTGGACCATGTCCTGCGTTACTCAGCTAGCAAACTGCCTTTTGAAAAAATTGGAAAGCGCACTTTAAGAAAAATATTTTCGCAGGCGTTGAATAATTTAATTAAATCGAATAAACAAACACATGGGTTTAAATTGATCAGAGAAAAGATATATATATAAAGATAATAAATTCATTTCGCAGCTATCAATCTCGCAAGAGCCCCGCAGAATATTGTGAATAAAAAATACAATCTCACAAAGTTTATTGATATGAACAGTCGACTCCCAAGATCAGAACTCTCGACCAAATCTCCCTCTGATTTTCCAAGGGGAAAGGGAATCTCAGTCTCTGAAATTCTGAACTTGGCAGGCAAGTCCTTGCTCTCTCGATCATCACAGCAAAACAAAGAAGTCAAGATTAAACTCTCAAAGGATCTTTCCATTTCAATTGTGATTCCCAGTGCACTGAAAGTGTTCCATACATCTTCATGGCTGCTTGCTAGGGCAAGATGCATCCTCATAGAAACCCAAAGGCATGTTGAGTTTCCTGAGTTTTTCTCAGATTGTGCAAGGCTTTGCACCCAAGACTCCAATCATCATATCGACTACCTGCTTACGCTGGATGATGAACCACTCACCTATATCCAACACCATATCACCTTGGTTCCATACAAAAATACCTCTTTAGTCGATTCTACAGGAAATCCGCTCGAAAATCTTGACCCTTCATGCTTTGAGGTTTTGGCAAAAATCAGCGGCTCGAGTAGATCGAAAATATTTCTTGTTCGATTGAAAAGTGATGGGTTATTTTACGCCCTGAAGCAAATTAATAAGCGCTCAGCATCTAAAATCCCAAATATTGCTGTGAAACTAGAAGCGCTCTCGATGGTTGAGCACGAGTTTATTGTCAAAACGAAATGTATATTTGAGACTGAGCTTCACTATTACAAGCTCCTCGAATTCGCTTCTCGGTCTACACTCAAAGCTTTATTAGATAAAGCCTTTAGATTTACTGAACGGGAAGCCCGATTTTATATTTCAGAGATTTTGGCTGGGTTACAAGAGCTTCATGCGAGAGGCATCAGCTTTAATAGTTTAAAGCTGAGCGATGTGCTGATTGGCGAAGACGGACATGTGAGACTGAGTAGTTGTGACCCTCTAGAGCGAGCACCAAAGACACAAATCGATTCTCCTGTTTCTATGAGAAGCTCATACAAATCGAATTCACTAATGAATTCACCATCTTTGAAGAAGTCACACTCAAGTTCTCCTCTTAGCACTTGCCACACCATGGTTCGAGCAGGCAGTTTCGAGTCTGATTACTTAAGGTTGGGTTTAATAGCTCATGAGCTGCTCACAGGAGTGGTAAAATATCGAAATCCTACCAAAAACCTGCTTAATCTAGGAGGGTTGTCTGAGAATTGTAAAGATTTTGTGAAAAGACTTATTGAGCGAGTCTCTCCGGACAAACTTGGAGCAACTGGAGGAATCGCAGAAATCATGAATCACCCATGGCTGCAAGACATCGATTTTGAGAACCTAAAGGACAAGAGCGTGACACCGCCGTACATGCCGAGTATGGTAACAGAAAGGCTTGAGTATTATAAAGGAGAGGTGAATATTGACAAAGGACAATTTTATATCGACGAAAACAAAAAACATTGGAAGAATGTTAAAGCGAAGATAAGCTTGATGGTATTGCTGAAAGGAAAGCCCGTGACAACCAATGTTATGGCTGGAGCAATGATGGGTACATTGGGTGGATTGGGTGGACAGACAACAAAATCGTTATTTAAGCCTGTCAGTGTTGACTGCTCTCCGAATATATTATCTTTCAATTCTGGCTATGATGTCGAGGAATCGGAAGAATACACTGAACGCACAGTGTCAAAACTTCAATCAGAGAAGCCAAAGTCTAGATTTAGACCGGAACACAGCATTGAATTAGATGAGAATTATAGTTGTGATATCGAAGAAGCAGCCAATGATGATGAGCAGCACATGGTGTGGAAATTTCAAAGAGAATACCGTTCTTATTATCAACCAACTAGTTTAGAGCTCCTGGATCAGCAGAGACTGCACACAGATTACTAGAAAAAATTTCATAGAAACCAATTAATATGAATAACCCTATACTAAACCGCATCTATCAAGTAAGAGACATGAAGAGAGGTAATGGGATCGTTAGGCAAACAGTTGCCCGCCTTTGGTTTCAAGGAAACAGACACACCATGCAGGTCCTAGCTTAGCTTTTAACACAATATTTCGAAAATTAAGTTATTTACTCTGATCAGCGGTCTTTGCACTAAACTCGATTTTTTCGGTAGCAAAATCGATCGTTTTGACACTTTTGTCATCAGAAGCCGTGGCAAGCAATTTTCCATCAGCGCTCCATCGAACGGAATTCACCCAATCTAACATAAAATTTTATTTATATCACTGTTTCAAGCATTCATGTCTCTACGTGTGTGATGATCATCGAACGATTTGATAACTTTCCCTTCTCTCCTCCCAAAGATTTTGACGTTTCTATTGGCACAAATGGCGAGTAAATCACCTTCAACTTGCCAGTCGATCCAGTTATAGTCTTATGATGAAAATGAATTATCTTCATGGCCATTAATAGCTGCTTACACTCACTGGATGGGTCTGGAACGATAAGTTGCTCATGCAAAATTGATTTTTTTTCAACATCGATAAAGTTTAGTCTATTGCCTCTGAATGTGACTCCCAGTATTGGACTACCAGCCACAGGATTCCATCGACACCGATTTTTAAAATCTTTTCATTTGTTTAAATAAAAAGAATCGCATAGTTCTCTTACGAGCTCCTCCCACCATTTGAATATTGAATACACAGTAGTCAGAGTCAACTTCCGTCACCAAGCAGGCTCCGTACTCATCAATAGAAGATACATGTGTACCTTCAGCATTAAAACTTAAGCTTGTAGTAATTGCTATTGAGTATTAAATGAAAATTCTATCTACAAGAAGTTATTACCTTTGTGAAGAGGTTGCCATTTAGCAGCCCTCACAATTTTTAGATCCTCATGGCTAAACAAATGGTAGGCAGTAGCGTCTTTTACCGAAATCAGTGCACTGAGCTTCTTTTTGGCGCTAAAGGTAATATTGCAATCACCAATCTCTAAACCAAAGGTTAAACTTTGGATAACTGAGTAAATGAGGTATACCTCCTTGAATCTCTGGAAGGCTAAAAATTCTGTACATATTATCAGTCGTGTCTAGCACATCAAATTTCGCGCAAGTTTTCCAAGATTGGTGAGATGAAATTATCAGGCTGGTGTCTGGAATCTGCTCTACGTAAGTATAGTCCTCTGAGCATCGAATGTAAATGTCTTTTTCACAAATTCATTATCATTTACGGATATTCTTTAGCTGAGCTCCTTTGACAGGATCATACAGTTTATTTTTTTTCCAATCATAAACGCTAATCAAATTCGATCCTTGCGAGCACCAAATAAGCTTTAACTGCGGTGGCTCCACTATCCAATCATCAAGTTTCAAACACCTCAAGGAAAAACCAATAAATAAAGTTACCCTTCAATTCCGCCGTATTTTGCGAAACTGGAACATCCTCAATAATTTTGAACACCTCCAATTCCTCTAATTTCGCTCGATTTGCCATTTCTTTTGTTAGCATACTCTTCACAAGTTTCTGCTTGGACTCCGGGTTCAGTGTTTTGGCTAAGAACTCCAATGCACCATGATACATCCCTTCGTTTTTTAACTTCGGTAGATCTTCAAGCTCTTGCCTATTGACTCCATTAATCTCCAGCAGCAAGAGCCCTAAATCATAAATTTCCTGCACTGCAAGCGGATTTCCTTTACTGCTGGGCTCGTTTACCTCTTTATTGCTTTTTTCTTCATCAGGTCGAATGAGGGCGCTGCCCCAGTCTCCAATAAAGAAGGAATTTCCATTCTTTAAGTGAAACACGTTGTCCAAAGACAAGGCAATATCAGGTGAATTCATCTTTGTATGGAGGAATTTCACATCGGCTAGTAAATTCTTCATGATTTGCTCGGTATCATTTTGCAATTTGGTCCTCTCTTCCTGCTTGCTCAGTTCTAATCGTAGCGGATAGAACGGTTTCATCACAAACCCAATGGTGTGCTCATGAATTTCAAATCTTTCGATGATCAAGGCAGTTTTGTCTTCGATTTTAGAGCAAAGGTAGAGGATTTCTTGCAGGAATAGTGTAACAGCAGCGTTATGGTCCTTTTTCACAATTTCTGACTCCGCATCGAGCAATCTAATCGTGTGTCTCTGTCCAGTTGTAGCGCAAGTTGCTTCGAATACTTTCTGGGTGACTGACTCTGAAATAAGAGTAAAATCCTTGTAAGCAAGCTTGATCTTTGGTGGCAGAAGGCTGTCTAATAGAGTTTGGATTGTGGATTCCATATTCGAGAGTTTTCAACGAAAATATCTAAATAAATTGTTTTTAATTGCTCGCAAATGTGAAACGTGCTTTTTTCTCGATTTTTCAACCATTCGACTGGTTAACATGCAGATGGTTTGAGGTTGAATTCAAAATTGATGAAGGCAACACTTCCTTTTAGAATCGCTTAGTGGGCACTCTTCATTTATTTTTTCAACAAATCATTCTACAGTTATTTATGAAAAATTGTTTGGATCTGTTATGAATCTTGGTTAAAGTTTCTCGTGTTTCGAGGAACAAAGCATTATAAAGGTATGTAATTGCTTTTTACTGAAAATTCATTGTTATTTCCAACTAAGATATGTGAAAAGAAAGTAGAGTCAATGAGTTGAAAATTCTTTCTGAGGACCTAATGGAAACCTTTCATGGCCTTTTCTACGTCTTTCATTCCCTGTTTATAGTCTTTCATTGCCTGCTTGTATACATTCTTGTGCTTATCATCATCATCGGATCCATGGCTGCTGCCACTACCCTTGCGTTTATTTTTCTTATCCTTGTCCTTATGGTCTTTGTCTTTTTTGTGATCCTTGTCCTTGTGACCGCCGATAGACACCTGTATCTGCATATGACCTCCTGGCTGCTGCTGCATACCAAATTGATTTTGTTGCGGTGCAGGATATCCGAGATTTTGAGGCTGTGTAGGGTATCCGAGGTTTTGTTGCGGCGCAGGGTATCCGAGATTTTGAGGCTGTGATGTGGTGGGGAACGATCCTACTGTCAGTTGGTTGGATGGCTTGTGTGTATTGGTCTGTACTTGCACCTGAGGTTGGGTTTGCATTCCAACCTGTACTTGCACCTGAGGTTGAGTCTGCATGCTCACACCCATATTCATTTGAGGATGAGTTTGCATGCTCACACCCATATTCGTTTGTGGTTTAGGCTGCATGCTCATGTTCATTTGAGGTTGTTGCACAGTCACTCCCATATTCATTTGAGGCTGAGTTTGCATACTCACTCCCATATTCATTTGAGGTTGGGTTTGCATACCCACTCCCATGTTCATTTGTGGTTGAGTCTGCATCGTCATGTTCACTTGGGGCTGTTGCACAGTCACTCTCATGTTCATCTGGGGTTGCTGATGCATACCCATATTCATCTGTGGTTGAGTTTGCATGCTCACACCCATGTTCATTTGTGGTTGAGTCTGCATGCTCATGTTCATTTGGGGCTGTTGCACAGTCATTCCCATGTTCATTTGAGGTTGTTGAACAGTTACTCCCATATTCATTTGGGGCTGAGTCTGCATTCCCATTCCCATGTTCATCTGAGGTTGAGTTTGCATACCCATTCCCATATTCATCTGGGGTTGCTGCATTCCCATTCCCATGCTGTTCATTTGGGGTTGCTGCATCTCCACACTAACGACTCCAAATCCTTGTTGGCCTGGCATCATTTGAAGTCCAATATATCCAGCTTCGGTCTTTGTGAGACTTGGGTCCACTTGGGCACTTTCTCCCATAGTAGGCAGAGGTTGAGGCTGCTTTCCCTCAGTAGCCTTAGTCTCTTTCAGGACAACTTCTTTGGCCATCTCTTTGGCTTGCTGTTGTTGCTGCTGGATCGGTTGTTGCTGTTGTTGGACGGTCGGTTGTGAAACTTGGATAAGATTCGTAGTTTGAGGAGCGTTCTGAGCATATTCAAGAAAAGTTCCTGGGTTCCCCTTTCTTGCGTGTTCCTTACCAAAAGTAATATTCACCGCTCCCTGAATCTTCGGTTTCCAGTTACTTGGCATTTGAACAGTGAAAGTATTGTTCTCAGGTGGGCAGAAGATTTGGACAGGAACATCGAGACTTGGGCTGGATCCAAATTGGAATTGGAATGTGAGTCTATACGCCGATTTTATCAGTTTGGAATTGGTGGTAGGATGGATTTGCTGATCATTGAAAGTTTTCTTCTTCAGCTCTTCCAATTTCTTCGCAGGATCGAGATACTTGCCTTTGAAATGGGCAGGCCTTTGCTCTGGGAGCTTTATTTCGACAGCTCTATCTTTTACGTTTTCTCCAGCATTGAATCCTGCAAGAGTAATCGTCTTCACGTCATGTGTGAATGAATAGTTTCCATCAAGTGTAAGAACTTGCTTGAGGGTACAAGTTACTGAAGGGCAGTTGAGTTTACAGAGTGAGTTATCAAAGGTGACAAACATCTTTGATACGCCTCCAGGTGTGAGACCACCATTCTCATAATATAATGAGAGGTTTGTAATACCCTGGCTGCAGCCGCAGCAATTAGTGAGCTCGATAGGTTGCAGCTTCTGAGTCGTAGCCTTATCAATTTTCAGAGCTTCGTTAATAATGAGTCTCTGTTTGAATTTCAACTTCGGTGCAGTGGCTTCGAAGGTATCCAGAACGGCTTGCAGCTTGTAGTCGACTTCGGCAACGCAGGAAAGGTCTTCCTGGTAGAAAGAGCCTGGAAGACCCTTTGGGATGAGGAAGCTGATAGGAAAAGAATACTGTCCTGGTTGGAAGCCGCCGTCGACAGAGTAAACAGGGACCTTAAGGTCCAATATCACGCTGGACTTTTCCTTAATATCACTTCCAATGACGTTAAAGTACTGTTCTTTTCCTTTAAGTTGGATGAACAGTTTATTTCCAGGATATGGAGTCACTAATTGGAGATAAATGGTGCCGGTGAATTGCTCTCCTTGCTGGTAGGAGGTTTTGTCAGCCTTGATGTAAAGTCCGCCATAGTTTAAGACTTTCTCGTAGTTCTTTCCGCACACTTCAGTGTTTCCCATGCGAGAGTTGTGATTTTACGTAATTTAATTGGATTATAACTCAGTATTGGCTGAGCTGTAATTAAATCAAACGTTTCAGAATCAGCTCCTCAATTTGCGGCTAATTTAAGCGATAACTTGAAAGAAGCATAAAAAAACTAAAATAAGAAACAGTTCATTTGCATCCTTGAAATGTGAAGTAAAGTATGCCTATTCAGGCTTTATTGAGCCAATGTCCAACGATGATTCGAGAGTTTCTTATTTTTTTTTGTAATTGCAGAGCGTTAATAATTATATTATGAGCTGTGGATGAAGAATATTGCGATCTGATGGTGTGGAAAAGTTGAGTTATGGACAAAAACGGAAAGCATATACAGAGATATGTTCTATTTAGTTCTTTACAGTTAGATGCCGCTGAAATCAGTAAGTTTTTGCTTTTTTTTTCATTGTTTTTGGGCTTCCAGGGCCAATAAACGAGTTGATATCACTCAAACCAAGACTCTGCCTAAGGGGCAGGTGCTTTGGCCGAATTACTATGATTTAAGTTGATTGAGATCTCTGATATATAACAAATTTCTAAATCTCGAGAGAAAACTACTCATAACTCATAGTAGATGCAATTTACAGGTGTGTAGAGCTTAAGCTTTGCTCGGATCCAGAAATTATCACGAACAGAATACGACTCTATCAACACCATTGATCAACAGTCAGATTGGATTAGGATCAGAAATCGAAATCTGGAGCAGCTCTAAAAATACAGCAAAATTATAATGGAACTTGGAAATAAAACAGAAAATTATAATGGAACGGAGAAATAAAATTAGATATTTTTTCGAGAACTTTCCTTAGGCAAGTAATCATGGCTAGGGCGTCAGGGGCTCAATAACTGCTAAAAGAACGGAAAATCGAGAGCTGATAAGGCGTCAGCATTCTGAAAAACTATTCATTGTGGCACCCAAAAGGACGTCTGCTTGTGCTAATTTTAATGGAAGCAAACATTTTACTTGATTATTTTCGGTAACTCATTTTTGTTCATTGAAGCATTTAAGGAATTCGCAACACAGAAAAAAAAAAGCGAAAGCAAATGTATTGGCTGAAAAACTAGATATCTCCTATTATATAATCTCTCGATGCCAATATCATCAGTGTATAGATGACGAAATTGATCTAAGATGACAAGATATCTTGTTTCATTGACAAAGCTATATCGTTTATCAGAAACCAGGTAAGAATTTCATGTTTCATTTCCACATCTCAAAATTAAGAGCAAAGCTGCATAAATTATGAAATTCGATAGAATATTTAGGAAGTCATAGATGGACATGGCAATATTGTCGTCGCTACACAATTTCAATGCTTAATGGCTCATTTTCAACTAATTGCACTTTTTTGTTAAAACGAGTGCGTTCTTCATAGTATCATGATGACATTCGAATTCAATGTTTCAATTCCGCCTGTTTTTCTCGAATCACTCCTTTGCCTTTACTTAAAGATTTCGGAATAGTCACACATTTTGTGTTTTGAAAGCGAGAGCTCCGCTACATGCTCTCAAATATCAGCTCTGCTCTCTTCTCTTCACAAGTATAACAGTATACGTTAATCAATAAAAATTCTTCGGTTCAAAATTTCTGATTTTCTCATTAATTCATTTTGTAAAAAGACTTTGAATTTAACAACAAAAAATGATATCATCATAAAGAAAAACTATCCAACAGCAATTATTCAATCTTTCTCTAATATTCTAATAGCCATCTCCACGCTTGTTTCCTTCTTTAGTTTCGAAAAATCCTCTTGACTTATTACAAATTTCTCTACAATCGAGGATCAATTTTCGGCGAGAGTTGTTCAATGAAATAACCGATAGATATCTTCCCAGTTCTCTCTGTATCATATCTTGTCATTATCGCTTGAATATCCTTCACTTCCAATTCTGATCGAGAACCCCACGCTAAATCCTTCAACTGAGTCTCAGTAATAAACCCTGACCTCTGACTATCAACAGCCCGCAAAACATCACCCAGCTTACAGTTCGGTGTCTTCTGTATCTTCTCAAGGATTGCTTCAACATTGACTTCCAATTCCACGGCCATACCGAAGAACTGAGTGACTAAATTGAGCGTCGCATTCTTCTGAATATAATCTGATTTTCTCCCTTCTAATACCTCCAACGCGCTCAGATCTCTCGTTTTTATCAGTCTCTCGAAATCGTGAAAACTGATAATACCATCTCGATCATGATCGAATTCCTTGAACACCACTTCAGCCATTTCAGGCTCTATTTTTATTCCGTGTTTATGTAAAATGTCCATAAATCTCTTCAAATTACAGGAATTTGAGCCTGATCGATCAAATATTAATTTATACGCTGGAAGAGGCGTGAAGTCAGACTGATAAGCCAAAATCTCTCTGACGGAGTTCAATTGGTGTTCTAACTCTGCGATTTCTTTCAAGCATTTCGCTAAGAAGATACTATTTTCATCAGGAATGAATCGTTTGGTACTCTCCTCAGCTCTGAAACTCAGATCGCGTCTTGAATGCGTCTCATTAATGCTAGCAGAGATGCTATTAGAGCGACTATGACCCCGTGAGTCACTACCAATATTAATTCGATGGGAAGAGTTATTTTGTCTTGAAAGCGATGAGATAGGGTCCTTTGCTGATAATAATGGCCTCTGCGAATCTTGCATAGAAAATGAAGAGTCACGTGCCGACTGCCGTTGCTTTTCTCTTAGTGCGTGAGGTTCATTGCTAGTGTGTCTGCTGGGCAATGGGTCCACTTGCTCGCCTCGTTCACGAAACTCGTATCTGATGGAGTTCTCGGGAGTATTGTTCAGTTGAGCGAATCTGGGAAGGTTTTCTCTGTCTCTTGCAAAGGAGCTTTCGTGTGAATGCTCGTTGAGTGGGATAGCGATAGTGTGGTTTGAAACTATTCTATTTTGCTCTCGGTTCGAGCTTTCAAGCTCAGGATCATTTGGCTCGAATGTAGGATAACGCCTTGGATTGTAGGCGTTTCCTTTCAAAATCGAGGCCTTGAATTTCGCGTTTTGGGTTTGTCGTGTTTCAAAGGTCATTGGATTCGCGAAATCCGAGTCAGTGTTGATTTCGTCTTCATATCTCACCTTTTTATGAGGGGAAGCGCGAGGAATGCTTGGCATAGCTTCTTCTTCTTGGTGATGGTGATGATGGTGCATGACGGCGGACTTTTCGATTTTAGTTGGCGTTTTTTGAGAGTTCACAACTGAACTAGATCGCGCCGCTTGAGATCGCTTCAATACGTCTTCAACAAGTTCATGGATCTGCAGATGGTTTGAATACTTGCTATTACTTCGCTCAGATATCTTTTCTTTGATACCTCCAACATTGCTTTGTTCATAATTTTTGTCGAATTTATGATCATCTTCACTAGGTTTTTTCGTCGTCGTCGCCAATGAGCTTGATAAGACCGTGGCTCTTTCTTTGATTTCTTGACTTGGCTCTTGACTTATTCTTTTATGGTCTGAGAGTAGTTCACGCTCTTGTGGATATTGAATGAGAGACTGGTTCTTGCTCGTCTGTAAGCCTTTTTCTTCCACTTCTTGCAATGGTTTTAAGGAAAATATGAACTGGAACTCAGGATAACTCAATTTCCCGTCATTATCAGTGTCAATTCTTCTAAACAATGGCAAAATGTCGTCAAAAGTGATATTGAGCTTCGACACCTTCTTCAGAAAAATTAGTAAGCAGAACCGATCGATTCCTCCCGCCTTCTCCGTGTCTATTTTGAAGAACGCGTTGTAAACATCCCAATCAGGGTCATTGACCAATGATCGACATTGACTATTCACTTTATTGTATAACAGTATCTCAAGTTTAAGAAACTCAGCCAACTTTTGATCGACATCAGCCTCTCGAGCTTTCCGCGCTGTGGGGCGGTATGTATGTCGGCGGGCAGCGACTTGACGTAGGAGAAGATTCGTCGTTGGAAGGACTGCATCAAGGAACTCGGTATAATTCAATTTGTCATCGTTATCAGAGTGGAGGACCTCGAAGAAAGATGAGACTTGCCGTTCTGAGAGTTGAATGTTTTGCTGTGAGAGGTAGTTAAGTAGGTCAGAGACTGTTACAAAGCCACTATTGGAGACATCGATCTTTTGGAAGCATGCGAGCGGCTCAAAGTCCTCTAATTCTGCAAGTTTGACTCTATGGTCTTCGAGTTCGGTTTCGACGGAAGCGAAAGTGACAAAGAATTCAGCTAGTTTAGCGAGTGTTTCAGGTTGATGCATTTGGAAAATGATCTTTGTATTTTTTTGCTATCAGTCACGTAGTCGTTAAATTAAAATTATTTGGGAGTAGACTAGAGCGATTTTACGCGGAAATCTGCAGCTTATATAATGAATGGCTTGAATCCAGACCGAATAAACCAATCCAACAATCCACCATAAGGCAGCTTTTTAAAATCATTTGGGCTCGTGCTCGGATATGATTGGCTTGTATGCCAGCTTCTACTCTATTGGACTAAACGAATTGGAAAAACCTAGCAATTTACAATTCACTACCGAGGAAGTGTATTCTGGCCTCATGAATATTAGTGCAAATCATGAGGCATATCTATTAAGAGTTGCATCGAAATTGTCCTTGATATTAAGCTTTGGAAAAGGATGAAGCATGGGGTTTTGATTGAGCTAGCCATGATATTAAAGTTGAAGCTGACTTGGCTGTCGTTAAAACACCTTCAACCATGATTTTTGCTACAATGATGTAAAACCATCAAATCTTAATTTGCAAACTCTCTCATTTAATTCGACGAATATTCTTAATATTTTACGTTGGCTATCTGAAGTTATCTCATACAAGATTACGAAGTTCTTTAGCCATAGACTTCCTCTCTTCAGATTCCACAAGGGAAATCCAAAATAGGGTATTATAGTCAAAACAGGTACAAATATCATCTCTGTTGAATCAATCTGTCTGTGAGCAAACCTTAATGTCTCTATCATAGTTTAATACGGTTTATTTTTTGGTTTCACCTACAAAAAGCTCAGCTTATTTTTGATCCAAGTAAATTATCAACGAAAGATTCGCAGTTTTTAAATTTTTTTCGGTAATTTAAATCCACTTTAAAAAAAGGGTGCATTGTCTCCCAGCTTTCTTAATGTTCTCAAAGGATCAAAAGAAGTACTAGTTGACAACCTAAACCACACTAGAGCTCTCTGCTTGCTTCATATAAGTAATTAAACTCTGAAAGTTGAAATTTGAAAGGTATTTAACCAGGACAATGACTTTGCTGGCACCAACCCAAATTCAGGCTCAAGTCTTAATTTTATCTTGTTTAGATAAATTTTTGAAAAATTGGTTAATAGCTTCATGGCAAAGTTCCAATAGGAAGTTTTTTGATTAAAAAAAAATAAAATAAAGCCAAGGTTTTCTAGAACGATCTGCCGTATACTATCGGCTTGATCACATCAGCATCATAATCTCAAAAATTAAGAATTTAAACACAATCGAAAAATTCAAGCTCATGTATCAAGAGGGAAAAAGCGGAAGACACATTTCAGCACCTTTTGGGTTCCAAGGCAAAGGGACATCGCAACTGCAACTTCCAAAACTATATTTTCCTCAACAGCAACTTGGACCGCAGGTTCCCAGCTTACAGCACCTGAAATACCCGGACTCTCATTCCCCACCACTACCAAGACTCCGAGCTCATACACATGTTTCTTCTTCCTATCTGAACTTAACCAGTCCTCGTAACTGCGGAGTCCATGACTCGTTTCCTAAGCTCTTTTCATTTAGAAACGCAGGTTCAATGAACTCTCTAGATACTCCGAATTTTTCACCACAGATTCACAACCTTGTCTCTCCGAGATCGATCGGACAGCGCAGCGCAAATTCAACGCCAAGAAAGTTGTTCCAGAGTGTAGTTAGGGAAAGCAACCTTGATCTCTGCATGAGCAAGAGTTTATCCTATCCAAGGGACTATAAGCAGCAGCAGGAGGATGACTACCTATTCAGCAGACTAAAGTTCGAAGCTTCACCAACTGCGAGCAACAACTCATTCGAAGCTGATTCAGTGGTCCCATTTAACCAACCTCTAACGGATAGAGACAGCCCTTCGAAAAACGGAGGACGAGGGAGTGTTCAGCTTCCAGAAATTACAATTTCCACTCCAAGAATATCTCATAAAAAATCAATAGAAAGTTTTTCGGAATCACCCTCTACGAGAAGTCTAAAACCTATACTCAAAAAGCAAAGCAGTAGATATTCTTCAGAGAAACCTGATAGTCCCCCCAAAAACTTCTCGCTTTGCCAAATAGACGAAAATACAGTTTTTTTAATGCCAACCGAAGAGAAAAGGGTTTCATTCGTTCCTTTGCCATAAATTTCTGGGTTGATATAGCATGCCGATTATCTTATAACTTAATATTCGATTTTGTTTTACTTTCTATATGAAAAATTCTGTAACCATATTTCCTTTTTCATTGAAACACATTCCTCTCAGTTTTTTCGTAGGACAATATACCAAAGCATTTCTTTGAATTTAAGAAAAGAAAATTTTATGGAAGAGGTGCTAGTTTCTCTATTACACAGATACGTGGATATTCCAACAGATTATATTTATCATATTATCTTTAATGACCAATTCACAAACTATCTATTATCTTAATGTTTGTTTTGTGTGTCAAGGATATCTTTTCAATCATATCATCAAGTATTTAAAATTATTTAGAGTTTGCTCAGTTTATTCGCTCCATCCACGACCAGCGTTGAAACTCCCTCTTCTGGGATTTGGGCTTCAAGTGCGATCTCAATGACTTCATCGATATGCTTCACGAAATAAAACCTAAACAATAACTCTTAACTCATTCGTTTTTCAAATACAATTTACTTGATATTATTTCGGACCTCCTCGAGGATTTCCTCAGTGTCTTTTTCGTTCTTGTATGGAAGAATGATACTAGAAAAACAATTAGTAATGTGCCTTAAATATACTCCTTACTTCTTGATTCCAGCATTGTAAGCAGCGAGGCATTTCTCTTTAATACCCCCGACAGGAAGTACATTGCCCTTTAAAGAGATTTCTCCTGTCATCGCAAGATCCGAACGCACTCTTCTGCCGGTCAGCAATGAGATCTAAACGAGTAAATTAACAATTGGAATTCAATTAAGGAGGAATTACCAATGCAACTGTGATCGTAATACCTGCTGATGGACCGTCTTTAGGAATCGCAGCTGCAGGGAAATGAATATGGATATCCAAAGTATCAAGGACGTTCTCCTTCTTGCCCAAGTTCGCTCTCATAGCCTCGCTTAATTTCAACTTTGCTTCTGCTCCCGGAGAAGCGGTGGACTTTCTCAAATGATCTTCATGCACGCTTAGCAAATTGGATTTGATGTAGCTCAATGCAGTCTTTATCGATTCTCTCATAACATCACCCAAATGCCCGGTGACCTCGATATTTCCTTTTCCAAGGGATTTAGACGCTTCTACCAAAAGGATCTTTCCTCCCATTTGGGTCCAGGCCATTCCAATGGCAATGCCAGGCAACATGATTCTTTCAGCGATATCATCCTCGTAGAAAGGCGGACCGAGCATTTTTCGAACCAGCTCTGGATTAACCGTTACAGGACCCTGATTGATATTTGCTTTCTTATCCTTCTTCGATTTGTCGGTATCAGCGCGAAGCGTCTCATAGGCGATTTTTCTGCAAAGAGATCCGATGGTTCTCTCGAGATTACGCACACCAGCTTCCCTCGTGTAGCATTTGATTAAGAACTCAATGCCTTCTTTGGTAAAATTGACTTGCTCTTTTTTGATGCCGTTATTGACGATTTGGCGAGGAACTAAGTAGTTTGTCGCTATTTCTATCTTCTCTTGAAGCGTGTAACCGGCGAGACTGATCACCTCCATTCTATCCAGGAGTGCTGGGTGGATTGTCTCAAGGCTAACCGCAAAAAAAGAGAGTCATTTACGAAGTCTAACTCACAAAAATTTACCTATTAGCAGTTGCGATGAACACCACATTGGATAAATCAAATGGAACGCCGATATAATGATCCGTGAAACTGTCATTTTGATTTGGGTCCAAGACTTCCAGAAGAGCGGATGAAGGGTCCCCGCTGAAGGTATTTCCAGACAGTTTATCTATCTCATCCAGCAATATGACTGGATTGTTGGTTTTGCATCTCAAAAGCGCCTGAATAATCCTTCCTGGCATTGAACCCACGTATGTTCTTCGATGCCCTCTAATCTCCGACTCGTCCCTTATTCCACCAACGGCGACTCTCTCAAACTTCCTACCGAGACTCTCAGCGATGGATTTTCCTAGCGATGTCTTTCCGACTCCTGGGGGTCCTTGGAAGCAGATGATCGTACCTTTCGAGTTATTCGTGAGGATTCTCACCGATAGCTCTTCGAGAATTCTCTTCTTAATCTTCTCAAGCCCAGAATGGTCTCTGTTGAGGATTTTTTCGGCATGGGTGATGTCTTTATTCTCCGGAGAGCTCGTGTTCCAAGGCAACATAAGCAAGGTTTCGAGGTATTTCATCTGAACCTGATATTCAGGACTCATCGACGTCATCTGACTTAATCGCTTCAGAGCCTCCTGAGCAGCTTCAGCAGCTTTTTCTGGAAGGTTGAGCTTTTTGATTTTCTCTTCTAACGCTGCAAGCTCTTTTTTACTGCTGCCTCCTAACAGGATTCTCTCGAGGTCCTTCTGCCCAGAATTAGGTTTGACCAATGCGCCTGGACTTTTGTTCTCGCTCTCAATAAGAGAACATAGTCCTTCAAGAATCGAAATCAAGCTTCGTAACCGCTCCTCAAAGTCAATAATTTCGAGAAGTTTCTGCTTATCTTCCTTAGGAATTTCAATGTAGCTCGCAATTGTATAACTCAAGCGGAAGAGGTTATTCTCAGTCTTAATGAATTCAATGCGAGAGGTCACTTGGAATGAGTTCTTTGTGCTATGTGAGACGTATTTTTCTCCAAGATCTCTTAATTTCTTGATAAGACCTTCGTTTTGGAGCTGGGTTTGCTTGGATTCGGTGAGTTGGTCGTTGATGAATTTAACAGTAGCAAGTTTATGAGGCTGAGTGACTTGGTAGCTCAATATCTCAAATCTTTTTATCGTCACCCCATAAATAACCTTGGAATGCTCTGAAATACCGCCGTTTATATAGATTTCACGCAGAACTTTGAGCACTGTGCCGATTTTGGGCTGGTTATCGCCGGATTTGCTATCTGAGGAAGGCTTTTCGACGGTGGAGATGACTCCAACAAATGAATTCGTTAGAGATTTATCTAAAAAGTGTGAAAAAATTAGAATAACCTTTGCTGAACGAAGAGCAATACTGTAATATGCTGAAGATTCTGGGATAAGGAGCTTGATGTCATGATATGGGAAGATGACGCTGTTGATTGGGATGATATAGATATTTGAGTTTGCCATATTCTAGAAAGTTGATTATTTCAATTATTATTGAAGAGAATAATCCGGAATCATAAATAAATGCATCTCAAGTGATATGGTTTATAAGCTAGTGATGATAATTACGTCATCTTTTTTCGTGTGATGACTTACTGTCTTTGAAGCTCTCTACTATTTCCAGATTAAAATGTGCTCGTCGCTGACTGTGCACTCATTGAATCCCTCATTCTTACAGATATGATGAGCAATTTGTTGACTTAACACGAATAATTTAAGCTTGATTTTTGTTGAAAAAATTGCCTGCAGTTTAAGGAGAATTAATAATTCGATACGAGGAGACAGAAAAATACACGTGGCGAGAAAGTCACCGGATCATTTTTATCAATTGCGTTTGAAATGTCCCTCATTCCCTCATAGAAGTAGCTTTTTTTCTTTCTCTCTCTCATGATGTATGCTTACCTCCTTAGTCGCCTGAATTTTAATCAAAATACATGAACAATTTTTCGTAGAGTTATTACGAGCTCATTAAATGGCAGACAATTCCAATCGATTAATTCTTCTCTGTGGACTCTTCGCTTTACTACTATCCCTTGGCGTGGCCCAACGCCACTCCAGTACTGACCTCGAAACACTTACTATGCTCACTACCAGCAATACCTCTGAAACGCAGACTGACTTGGCATATACCTTGAGGATCACACTCAACAATCTTGGAAATAACCAATATCTTGGAAATGTTTCCATCGGAAGCAACAAAGTACCGCTATCTGTCGTCTTTGACACAAGCTTCCAATGGCTCTGGGTCTCCCAAGACAATGAAAACACCCGTCCAATTCGAATTCAAAATAAAAGGTTCATCTGCCATGAATCGGAAACTTGCCAGCTGTTGAACTCAGAGATGAGCAATTACACTTATCGATCAAGCCAGATTTCAGGCTACCTCTTATCTGACACGATATTCCTCGGGCAAGACTCCGTTTCTGTTGAAAATCTAACGATTTTACTCGGACTAGAGCATTCAAACCAACCCAATATCAGTTCTTTTGGGGTACTCGGGCTCGGTTTCCCAACTATGTCTGTTGCTGGCTCGTTTTTCGATCTCCTATACAACCAAGGAAAGATCAAGAAAAGGATGTTTTCTATCTATCTCGCTGACAACCCAAACTCCTGGAACGTAGGGGACTCCGAAATCTTATTCGGAGGATATAATTCAAGCAGATTCAGAGGAAATGTGACTTTTGCTTCGTTGGTGGATGAGGATAGTTGGGCTGTCAATTTGTTAGACATGCAATTTGGAAATACCTCCGTCCTGAAGCAGTTTGAAGAGAAAATAGCTGAAGAGTCACCCAACCCGGAGTTTAGTGCTCTGATTGACACGGGCTCGAACCTGCTCGTGTTCCCGGCATCTGTGGTTAATAGCATTATCGCGCATTTGAAAACAGAGCACGATATTGACTGCTACTACATGAATGAAAATCTGCCTTATTGTGATTGCTCCATTGATCCTATGCAAGAGTTTCCAAACATAACTATCCGCTTGGAGAACCAGAATTTAACGCTGGGACCAAGCGCATACGTTCGGAAAAACGAGCAGTCGTGTAATTTACTGCTCAATGCTTTAGATGCGGAGGATGATCAGACACGTTGGAGGTTTGGGAGTGCGTTTTTGAGGACATATTATACGATATTTGATGCTGAT
>ENA-UOTX01000447-UOTX01000447.1-compost-metagenome-genome-assembly--contig:-NODE-447-length-44086-cov-4.176600_pt1 | contig 44086 bp, 46 predicted proteins | sample MGYA00238143_ERZ746982 | MGnify/ENA primary metagenome ERZ746982 (study PRJEB28758, sample SAMN06268862) | compost metagenome | isolation source: single cell | place: USA: California, Emeryville, Joint... | reverse complement strand
ATCCTCTGTCTGCGAATAAAACAAGCTTGGAAACCTTCAAAACCGGCACTGAGCGCGTTTTTGATATGACCAGAGAATATGTTGGTCAGAACGGACTTTCTCTTTGCGAACAAGTACCTTCCAGCAATAGCATATCAATAATTATTTCTTGCATTTTAGGTGAACGCTGTCATCTGCTTTGATGTCCAAAAATACAAAGGTGACAAAAATCCAAAGACATACACTGTGGACCTCAAAAATGGTACAGTTGATCCAATTCTGGTGTTTTATTATATTATTTTTTATTCTATAGCTCCAGGAACTGTTTCTGAGGGCAGCTACTACAGACCTGACGTCAGGTTCACGTTGAGCGAGGATGATCTGAGTAATACTCTGATGAGTTGATTTTGGCAATTAACCTTTTGTTCTCGTTTTAGTGGAGCTCGTGGAAGGAAGACTCTCGTTCCAAAGAGCGATCGTGAAAGGTAGACTAAAAGTCAAAGGCAGCATGATCACTGCGATGAAGCTGTCACCAGATCTGTTGCCAAAAATGCCAAAATTATAAGTTTAAGTCACCCTTGAAGTGCCAGTGGATGGGCTCTCATAATCTTCAGCTAGCTTTAATATAGTTTTACTTGTGATATGTAAACCAACTATATGATAATCGTACTCACTATAGAATGCCGGAATACATAAATCAAGGGTAGCTAGTCAGACTCTATTGATAAAAACGGTGAAAAAATAGCTCTCCTTAGTTGTTTGTAAAACAATATATTTTTTGTGAACTCTAGACGCAACAAATAGTTATGTGATCCAAGGGAATCAAAAGGGTGATAGCTAAAATTTGTTAAGGGATTACTGCGACTTAAGCCCCTGAGCTAAGAAGTTAAAACGAAATGAAAAAAAAAAAGATTTTCGAAGTAACTGCTTTGAAGTTATTTATTTTGATATTCGAGAATAGAGGTTGCACTTGTGAAAATTGGGTTTTCGAATGTATTCGGAGGTTTTTCCTCCTCATGGTCTTGAAATTGAAACAGGAATTTCTTTTCTTTTCTTGTTGATGTTGAGATTTAAATTTGTCCCTACAATTTAGAATTGGGTTGGTTTATTGCGCTCGCTTACTTTTGGAGGAGAACATAATTTATCCTTGCCCAATTTGTTGACTTACGAAGTCCTCTGAAGCATAGAAGTGAGAATAATATCAAAGGATTGATTTTCGAATTTTGAATACACTCTCCATGACTAGTTATTATATCTGAGTTACTTTTCCTCACAATTTATTTGCAAATCTCTCAATAAGTCAGCTCATATATTTTTAGTAATATGCTTGATCATATGTATAGAGGTCAGATATATTGAAGAATTTCTCTCCAATTTTTCATCTAAGAACTCCAATCCTTCATCTCTCATCTCGAAGTTCCGTTTGGCTCATTTTGAATTTCACAATTCTCTTGCGGTCCTTGCATCGGAGGCAACGAACTCTCTTTCTTCTAATCAACTCCAAGTAACTCAAATTCGTAACCCATACCGGCTTTAATTAACGTATAGCAAGTTTGCTGCTATTAACGTTAGTAATTGTAATTCGTCAAAAAAACGGCAAGTCCCTATTTGTTAAAATGGCAATAAAACCCACAAGGTCTCTCATGCTCGTCGCAGCCCTCTGCGTCATCTGCGCGAACGCTGACGACGCAATCCTGACACTCAGCTCTTCATCTACTTCCTTTCCTTCGCAAATAATGTTCACAAGCGATTCCAATAACGCAACACTAAAGGTCGCCGAGGACTCCTCTTTCCTTCTCCAGAAGGGATCAAACAATATTTTCTCCTACAATAGCACAACAGACGTTTTGAAATCAGATTACGACTTAAATTTGGGCAGCAGCCTTGGACTCTCCGCTGGATCCAACAACCTTCAGTTCCAAGGCGTGAATCAATGGAAACTCTGGGTCGACGACGATTTTGAAGACAATGACTCCAGAACAGGATGGTCACAGACCGCTATCGCAACCTGCGGAAACTCCCCTAACACATTCCTTGGTACATCTTACCTACTGATTTGAATATTCTAATCATTTTGAAATTTCAGGTGGTCATTGCAACTTCGGATCACAAACAGCTGAGAAAACATTTTCTGGCCTCCCTACCCACACCAAGGTAGAATTAAACTATTTTTAAAGCTGATTTCTTTTTGATGAACTCTCTAGGTAAAAGTGACGTTTAATTATCATTTTTTCGATGCATGGACTGGACAGACTGCTTGGGCACAGATCGGTGGTCAGTACGTATGGACAGAAAGATATTCTTGGTGTGAGGGTATCTTGCCATTCTATTGCAAGAAAATGGGAGTGAGTGTTTGCGGTGAAGAAACGCCAGATAGACTTGGAAGAGCTGTTCAAGTTATCACTCAACACTCTGACTCTTCGATCACGCTAACTTTTGGCTCCACGATCACTGGAGATTCATGCATCGTTTCATGGGGTATTGATAATGTGAGAATTTACATCGCTTAGCTCATTATTTCATCTCGTAACCGATTAGCTTTCATGTACTTTTCATTCTTTTACGAAAGACCCAGCGTGTGCTTATATTTTTGAAATAGTTACATGATGTTACTCAGAGGTTTTTCACATAAAATATCATCAGTTCCGTTGTGTGAGAATGAAAAGGCTGTATTTCAGATAATTCACCTATTTGTTAAAATATCTGCAAAGAGAAATAAATAAGAAAAGATTTTTGAGGCTAGAGACTCAGATGAATATGCAATCATATCAAGAGCAACAGACTATCCACGAGTTGGAAGAGATGGGATTTGATCTCGCTCAAATTCTTCAGATATATCCAAAGTTCAAAGGGGATAAAGCCAAAATGATTCAATATTTGCTTGGCTCTAAGTAATTCCGTCCAATCGTATATCAAATCATCATCATAATCGATGTAGGAATCAGAAAAATCAAGTCACTTCGCCTCAAGTGATTCCAATACATTCACTTCATGCATTAAAACTACCTTAGAAAAAACCGAAAGGGCCTTCAAACGAAGATATTGATATCAGCAAAGCGATCGAACTATCATTACAATATTCAGAAAATACAAACGAAATCGCCGAGTTCGAACTTTTAAATCCTGAACAAAGGCTACGAAAGAAAGGAATGCCTGTCGGGCTGAAAAATGTTGGAAATAGTAAGTATTCTTGAACAGTACCGAATAGCTGAACTGTTTTCAAGCTTGCTATGTGAACTCTCTATTTCAAACGTACTTCCAGAATTATCAGTTCGTGAAAGCGATCATGGAATTTGAATCAAATGTGAAGTTCAGTGAAGAGGAGATAAGAGCCGCCAAGAGGTACGTCATTTCTTTATTTTAGATGTACTCACGAAAATTCCAGTCAAAATTCTGACAATAGAAGCCTGAGACTGATGGTAATAGCTCTAGTTTCTCTCGAATTCTTACAATACTGATTAGGCTTCTATAAATCTTGTCAAGAATTTGCAATATCTCTTTGCGCAGATGATATCAAGCCAAAAGAAATATGTTGATCCTCTCCCTGTGTTAAATACTTTGGTAGACGATTTCGGTAAGCAAGTTCTAAGTATCAATCTTATATCAATCGTTCAACAGGGAGAAAGATGCTTATTGGAGATCAGAAAGACGTGACGGAATTCAATCTGACGTTCTTAACGAGAGTGGAAGAAGCATTACAACAACAAGAAAGTTTTCTCAAAAGAGTAACTGTCCTAAAGTCGGAATTATCCAACTGATTCACCACAAGGAATCGCCTAAAAAAACTGAGTTTCCGGATGATACAGTTTCCTTTAAGAACTCACTCGAGAGGAAACTCGCTTCTGTTGGAACCGCTGAGGAGTCTTTTATGAGCAGCATATTCTTTGGGAAAACTAAGACATTTCGAAGCTACTTCCGAGAAAATGAGCGAGTGAGCTAATGAATGAATTTTGAAAAAAATCAATGTAATGTGTTAGGTTGTTGATCAGGAAGAGTCCCCTTTCGGCGCTATTATCCTCGATATCTCGCATAAAGATCTCTACTCAAGCCTTGATGCTTGGTTAAACTTCGAAATTGATGATTTCAGAACAGCCAATGTACATTTTTGGGACTTTACAGAAAATCTCTAATGATATCATAGGGAGAGATGTCCAAAGCACAAAGTAATAGTTGGATCATCAAGGCACCGGACACATTGTTTGTTCAACTGCAGCGAGTGGTGTACAATAAAGATGTTGGTACCCTTTGTCATAGATTCAAGCTCTGAATTCATGATTTATTTGCTCAGCCGACGTCGAAAAACTTGATTCGCCGTTCCACTTCGACAAAGAGATATATTTGGATCGATTTTTATTCGAGAATAGAGACTCTTCTACTCAAATAAAAGCCAAAGTCACAGCTCTGAAGCAAAAGGTTGAACATTATCCGTGAAAAGGAGTTTAGAGTTATCTTTTGTTATTTAGCTTGAAGCACTTGAAAATTCACTGATCAATGTACAAAATTATAATCAAAGCGGATTTGATATTGTTCAAGTGCTGGGAATGGCAACAGATTTTCTCAAAAACCAGACGACTGAAAAGTATAATGCGAAAAACAAAGTAAGTCTTGTGAAGAAAAGGCCAATATTTTCTAACACTATCCGCATAGTTTGTTGATCCAGCACAAATTGGTATGGTTGAGGACAAAAATAAAATAACAGCGAGTATCAACATCCTTACTCAGTATCAGCAGATACTCAAACAAAGAAAGCAGGATATTGAGAACGAGATCAAAAAAGTCAAGGAAGAGATCGAAAACCTCTACTCTAAGCTAAAGAAACACAAATACGTTCTCCAATCGATACTTATTCACACTGGAATGGCTGATCTTGGTCATTACTACGCATATATCCATAACAATGATGGCACCTGGCAGAAATACAACGATATCCAAATTACAGATGAAAAAGAAGAGCAAGTCTTTAAGGAAGCTATCGGCGGACTTAACAATGTGAGCGCGTATTGTCTGGTCTACAGAAGCCAAAAGTCAATAGATGAAGAAACCGAGCAGAAAAATAAATTCATGAAGAGCAATCCTAATCTAGCCAAGGAGCTAACCATCCCAAAACCTCATTATACCGTATTTCTCAAAGAAGCTCTAAAGAATGAGGTTGATAAAGAAAATAAAAGATTCCATGACGAGGTCCAAGAGTATCGTTTCCAGACCTTCTTGAAAAATATTATGGAGACTTATCAAACGAGGATAGACACATTGATTTCGATTTCCAACAGTGTTGGTTCCCAAACCATGCCCTACTATATCAACTCGTTTGGGACATATCTTATCCATCAGAAATCTGAACGACTGCTGAGATGGTACGTGCTCGATACTTGTCTCCAAGACACAAATCCAAGCGCAAGGTTCAAGCTCAGAGAGTTGAAAGGGCAGCCTCGCTTGTTAAAATCTCTGCAAAGTAGCTTAGAGTCTATAGGCAGAAGATACGCGATAAATAGCCTTGTATTGTCAAAGGAGGAGGAACTGAAACTCGATGTGGCTCTTTCGGAATATATCGAACAGATACCAGGAGCAATACTCGTTCTGTTCATCCTTGAAAAAAGTATGGATGAAGAATGGATTGAAGTGCTCTACGGCATGAAAGTTTTGAACCAGAAGGTACTATCATACCAAATTTCTATTCTCATTTCTAAATTTTGCTAGAACTATCACGTTTCGTCACCATATAGTAAACTGACCAGGAATATCGCCCTTGTACTCGCGCTATATCTGGGTTGTAAGCTCGAATATTATATCACAAACAAGAACTTTACAGCAGTAAGCCTGCCTCTTTCTATTCTCCATGCGTTTGACCAAATTAAACAATACTACATAGGCAAAGACAACTGAAAATGTTCTTTTCGGACTATATAAAGGCCTGTTGAAACCAGATGACCCACATTCATACCAGTTGGCACTAATGTTTAACGAGGAGAGCCAGCAAAATAAGTTTAACCCTGAACAACTAAAGTTCTTCCAAGAGCTCGTTAATAAGTGCAATACTCTACCACACAATGCAGAGGAACTCGAAAAAGTCGTGGGAAAGTTCACATGTGAAGATCTTGACGACCGATTAGCTTTAATCTCAAATATGGAGTTTGATCCTTATAGTTGGCAAGAAATTACAGAGTACAGCTATGCAAATCAAATGAAAAAGCAATTTGATAAATTTGCCGCCCGTTATGGAGTAATTTTTATTAACTTCTAGAGAATAATAATTCTCATTATTTCCATAACGTAGCTTTGGGTGACCTTCCATAATATGATTTTCAGTCAGAAAATCCCGTTGAATCAGGAGGTTCGATTGGCCAATGGATTCATTTTGACAGAACACAATATGCCTCTTTCTACTACTTCAATTCAACCTATCCGACAAATGAATGTAAGCATCCAGCGGATTACACCAGGACCAAAAAAATAGAAGACAGACAGTTTCGATTGGTCTTAAACAGACGGTTCATCTAGTATTGTAAATCTCTTATTTCTTCGCAGTTAACAAACATATTAAACTCTGAAAAATTTATGAATGATTGTAAATGTTAAATAATCCAGAAATTTTACGAAAGATATGGTTTCGTGCAGGTAAAGGAATTTCCCGTGAAGGGATTTCGTCGCAGGAGCAGTGAAAATGTGTAGAGGAAAATGAAATTAAGATTTCCAAATAAAGAGAATATTTTTTCTTGCTTTATTTATAATGCACAGCTACAGCGGCAAATTATCTCCCGTTTCTGTTGGTTGGCTCTTGTTGGTAATAAATACCTTCAATAAAAAAAATTAACTCGAAAGATGAATAAGAGTCCTTTCAATGATGCTACGCACCAATTGTTGCTCAAGCGAGAGTTTAGTTCTAAGCAGTATAGATTTCCAGATATTTTTAGAGTTTGTTGCGATTTTTCTGGCAGATTAAGTAGTAGAAAGTTTATATTAAAGATTTATTTCGAAAAGATAATCGAAAGAGCTAACTCTTTGTAGAGCTGAACTTAAAGCAAATAATAATGCAAACTACAGACTCAGGATGTATTGAAGAGGAACGATTCGAACTTAAGACTCCATTCGAGGAAAAGGCTTTGGAAACGATTACCGATTTAATTTGTTCACGAATAGTTGATGTCACTAATTCTTCAAAAAAACCAACAGAATGTGTATCATGCAACCATGTATTCTGCTTCGGTTGCTTTCAAGATCTTTTAAAAAAAAAGAAAAACTGCCCTTATTGTCGGGAACCTCTCAAGACTCAGCCACTCCATCGCAGCATTCAGAATTTAGTTTCGGAATTAAACGTCAAATGTAGGTACTACAAGAACGGCTGCAGCTTTATTACTGCATTGAGGAATGTATCGTCCCATGAAAAAGAGTGTAAATTTAAAATTATGAAAATTGTCAAGGAACCAGAACAAAAGCCAATTATCCCAACTCCCTTTCTAAATCATGAGAGTAACCCAACAACAATTTTCACTAAGAAGAAAGAGATTACATTCGAGAGCACACAGAAATCAGATTTGCTAGAATGCAAGCAATGTACGGCTCTTATAGTGAAGGAAGACATACTTCAGGTTCCAGGCTGTGGGCATAACTTTTGTATTTACTGCGTTCGAGATATGGAGCCAGAAAATCATTCACGCTGCTTTTTTCAGCCCTGTTCTACAAAAATGAATCCACTCACTGTAGCCAAATTTCTTGCCGATCATGATGAAGAAACGAAGATCGAAAGTTCTTTTGGCCAAAGGATCATCTCAGATGTGATAGTATGTGCTCAGCAAAACAACAGTAGAGGTGATCCCGAATCAGAAGCATGTTCTCTGTGTCAAGTCCCTTTTTTTAAAAGCGATTTATATTCGAATCAAGAGTGTTGTCACCGGTATTGCATTTATTGCATCAAAGATTACATAAATAGTTCTTTACCGTCGAACTGCTTACTGAGCCACTGTAAATCCAAGCTAGACTCTCAAGAACTGCTCACTTTCATCAGGAAAAAAGACTGAGGGATGTAATTTTTCAATTCGATGTTATCATATGATTGCTGTTTAATTCTTTTTGATTAATCAAATGAATGAAATCTTTTGTGGGAAAAGAAAAATTAATGCTGAATTGTGTTTCAGATAAATTTAGGCTAATTTTGTGTCTTATGCGATTACAAAAGCTTAAGACAATTTCGAGGGATGTTTTTCTAATTGCTCTCGAAGAACTCCATAAAAAAGATATAGACAGTTGGTGTCTGCCTTACTATCATTACATTAAATCTTTTGGCAATTATTCAGTTTTTTGCGCGTGCTCCTAAATCCCTTTCTTTCAAATACATCTTGGAAAAAATATTAACTCTTCTGAATGCCGATATCAAACTTATTAGTTAAACAAATTTACTTTCATAAATTTTTTTCAATCTTGAAGCGTTAAATCACAATGTGGTATTTTCACATGAATAATATGGATGATGTCGAAATTCTTTGTGGATGATTACAAATAATAGACTAAGAATATATGAAGAAATAAATTCTAAAAGACGATCAAATTTAATTCATATATTAGAGACAACAACTTGATGCTTCACTTTTACAACCCATTACTTTCGCGTTGCCTTGAAGTTTCAGATTCTGTTGAGAAGAGCATGGTGTCATCCTAATACTCCTGCTTGTATGATTCGAGCTCACATTATCAATCCTCGATTGAGGCATCATCCCTCTAGATGTTGATCCGCCCTCATCGCAAATCGACCAGAGACTAAATATCTCTTCCCTTACATTTTCAAATTCCTTTTTAAACAGACTCTTCTTAGGATTGGCCTCCATTATTTCTAACCGCATACGTAATTTGAGAAAATTGCATAACTCTGTTATTACTCTCAATAAGGTCCATAACAATGAGTTCAATACCCTCCTGGCAGCTGTCCTTCATCATCTCTTGTCGTTGCCATAAAGAGGAGGTCTCGAAGTAAAGCAAATTATTTTCCTTTGCAAAAGCTTTCGCTTTTGCTGCCAGTCTGATTTTTTCGCTGGTATTTATATCGGCCTAGATTGAAGTTCAGAAAAATCAAGTAAAAGCAGAGAACAGACCTTGTTTCCAACAAGCGCAAATACACATTCACTGGGGACGTTATCTTTCACTTCGTTAATCCACGTGGCAATTGAATCAAATGTGCTCTCCCTGGTAAAATCGAAAGTCAAGATCGCTGCATCAGCTCCTCGATAGTGTCTAACGAGAGAAATTAAAGGACATTCAAGGAAACTTAGGTTCACTGTTTGGTAATTGATTTATATCTCTCTTGACCAGCTGCGTAAATAGAAAGGGGGAGTTAGGGAGAATGAAAGAAGGTGATGGACAAATACCTGTATCCCAAAGATGGACTTGAATACATTGGCCTGCTCCTTTGTATTTTACGATTCTGTTGCCATATATTAGAGGATAATATGATTGTTGAGCTCACCTCTTGTTGAATTCAACCCCAACAGTGGTTCTAAGTCTCTCATCGACAGAATCATCACGGAATCTTTGGATAAGAGAAGACTTTCCAACACTGGAGTCTCCGACAAAGATGACTATTCGCAAAATGTGAGAAACTAGGAAGTTGCTGAGTCCTACTTTTGTAAGATTGCTCTGCAAGCAAGTTTGCTCCGACCAACATTTTAAAATTATGAGTTAGTTAAGATTCAATATTTTTCAAATTGTCTCAAAGGTTAACAAATTAAATTTTCTAACGAGTATTTCAGTATCTGTTATTTCAGTAGAATTTTCGAAGCATCCCTAAACAAGTACAATTCTCCTTTAAGTCTCCAGAATTCATCTGCCTAATTTATTACCTCATTTATTGGTCGGCATTTATCATGCCACAAGTGTAAAAATATCATGTGGTGGGAATAAAACATATGAAACCGCACGGTAAAAGAGAAACATAAAGGAGAATAACGATCTATCCAACTATTACTCAGAGCAGAACACACTATAAAGATCAAGCTATTTTCTCAATCACTCATATTTAATAAGCAAAAAGATCGAGTTTTTAAATAATATACGAAGTCAGTTTTGAAAAGAAACAATCTTGTTAGCAAGAATACTTTCTTGAACGTGTAAATAACTCATTGCTTGAGTTTTCACGGTTACAATTCCGAAGTAGTCTTGTAGGAGGCGTTCGCGATTTCTGGCTCTGCTGAAAGAGAAATTGTTATGGACAAAGTTGATCCAGAGTCATGTTTACAGTCATCATATCCAGCGCATCAGCTAACTCTAGTATTGCTTGATCTCTTTTCTCAATCTCATCTTGAGCAGCGGCAAAAAATGCCTCAAGCTCCATCACTCGATTTCTAAGCTAATACCAGGCGATTTAAAACGATTATGAGACTAACAACAATTTTTACCTCAGAATTTTCATTCATAGATTCTTTGAGAGCAAGCTGGAGCGTCTTGACATATTCATCATCTTGTTCCAGGAAAAGCTTAGAAGCGGGGTTTTGTAAATTTCTTCTATTGTTCCTCTCACTATCTGAATTTTCGATAGACATGGAGTTTTCTGACATGTGCTGGCTCTTGTTTGAGGAGATTTTTGCTGCTGGAAGAATAAAGCTTTGGGTTAACCCTGTTGAGCTGCTGGAAAGAGGGAAGTTCTGCATATTCGTGGTATTTTTAAAATTATATTGGATTTGTAGCGGCTAATTTATATTGCTGAGATAAGGAGCGCGTCAGGGACCTTGAATTTCAAAAATGGCGCTCGATCAAATATTAGTAAAATTCCAATAACTCAGGCTGGGCAGCAGGATGCTGATCAATTCTGATGGCTAAGGTGCAATTAGCGTCAGTCTCTTATTGAATGTTAGTTGTAATATCAAGAAATTGCAGAGATTCTCAACAATAGAAAATTAAAAAGAGAAATACATATTCTAGCGATTAAAACTATCAGCGGAGGAGTTACTAATAATTCCAGTCAATACGCGTGATTCGAATTTCATCATATTTCATATTCATTTTTTTGATTTTCAATCGACCGCCTAGTACAAACTTAAGAATTCAAGTCAAAAGCACTTTTTCCGAGTATTAACAATAGATAAATTTTTTATTTCCTTTTCTGAAGCAAACCCCTCGTCAGGCCATAAGTTAAAGCATGAGTGACGATATTAAAGACATGCTTAATCTCTCGTCTCTGATCTTGGATCAACAGAAAAAGAAGAAAGGCAAGAAAGAGAGCGAATCCAAGAAAAAGTTTGGTAATCAAATTTTCTGAACCTTGCAATTCATCAAATTCAGAGGTTGCAAACAGAGAGGTGTTCGCGCTCACAGGAGGATTGTTTCCAATGCAGGCAGTCCACTCTTTGTCTATGGCACAGGTAGAGTTACTAAACCTAACAAAATGTGCTCAAAAGAATGAATTCAATAGAAACCTGAGTACAGAGAGAAAAAGAGCGATGATAGATGGGTCCTTGTGCCTATATTGTTTGAAGAGAAGAACAAGCCAGTAATAAATCATTGGACTCGCGAAAGTGACAAGGAGAAAGTCTACTTTTATGAAAAATTCAACGTGAAGGCGGATATGGTCCATTATACCGACCAAGAATACGATCAATACATAAAGGCAAGTCAGACTAAGGAAGCGGCTTCTAAATCGTAAATATCTAGGACATGGATCCGAACTGGACGAAGCAAGAAACGGATTTTCTTTGGGATTTGTGCGAGCGATTCGATTTAAGATTCATTGTTATACACGACCGATATGATAGCAAATACGACAGAAGCATTGAGGACTTAAAATACCGATATTACAGTGTAGCAAGGCGAATTCTAGAGGTATAAGTATGTTTTTGGAACAAGTGCTGAGTGAATATAGGCGAGAGGAGAAACATCTAATCCTCTGTGCTCGTTCGTTTTTGACCCTGCTTATGAAAGAGAGCGGAAGTTCCATCTTGAGAAGTTTTTAATGAGGACCAAGGAAAAAAATGAAGAGGAAAAGAAACTTATAGAAGAAATAAGGAAACTAGACGCGGTATAGAGTTTCAGAGCTGAACCAGAGTCTTATTATATCACTCGGATAATGTTGTTAGATCATCAAAAAAGAAGAGAAAGAACAGAAAAATTTGCAGACTATTATGAAAATCGATTTCAAAGAGGCCGAGGTTTATTAAACGAATATTCTTTAAGGAATATCTTATTGTTAATGCAAGACAAAAGATGACTCTGAAGAAAACGAAGAAGATAAAGCCCTCAATCAAATGTTGGAGGAAAGAGTATATTTTAAATTACTTGCAATTGAGGAATGAATTATTCATGTTGTAGCATAATAATTTCTATTCGACGACTGAAGAAAGGATAGCTTACATGAGAAGCTCTTTGATGCATATTCCTTTGCCGATTTCAGAACGAATGAATAAGAAGGTAATGCGTGAGCGAAATGAAGAATGACTTATATGTCTTTATTGTTACGTAGTTGAATTTGGTTCTCCAAGAGCTGAGTATTCCAACGAAGCCAATTCCTACTGAAGAAAACGAAAAGCTCTACGATAAACTTCGTGAGCAGACTCTGAAGATGTTTAGTCTGCAGAAACATTTGAAGAGGAAAGAAAATGTAGATGAGAAAACTTGATCTCAAGTTAATATTAAATTTGTGTGACGTAGGAGAGAAGAAAATTAGAAGAGATTCTTGCCCAGAGAGCAGCAGCGGATTACAACAAAACACCGATGAAGGATGGCGATCCTACGAGAATGATGCCCAGGCCTTGAGGTGGAGGCACTATTGCTTGCTCTGTGACTTTCATCTTTTTTGTGTATTACAGTGTGCTTCGTGCTTCTATTTGAATCGGATGTGTGTTACTATATCTTGGAAATTTTCAGCAAATATTATTGAATCAATTGAATGGGATTAAATGAAACTCAATATGACCATCTCCTTGCTGGTCTGGTAGATTTAGTTATTTCTTAAGAGTTGGGGAGAGATGTATATATATCGTCTGCAAAAAAAATTAAACCCAAAGCCAAAATGTTGTCTCAAGTCAAAGCTACATTATTGAAACTCAAATGAACCATTCACTTAATTCAGTTTTAGAGAAGCAATTAGTGCAATAATTATAGTCTACTATGAAGAAGCAAATTTCGAGAGTGAAATTTCTTCCAATGTACAACCAACTTCTAAATCATTGAAAATATGTGGTACAGTCAGTTAGTATGAAATTTTAATCTCAATGGCTTTGGCTATTACATAATGAAATCTCTAAGTAGTGACATTAGACGAAGGATAAAGTCATTCTAGTACATTTAGATAAAAGAGTTTTTTGTTACTGGATGTCATGATATATTTTTTTTTCTCTCCCTCTCTCTTTTTTGACAAGAGACAGGAGATTCTCTAGCTTCTTCAGCAATATTGAATAAGCAAACCTAACACATACACAGAAAACTTGATCTTCTCAAAATAAGTTGCCGATCAACAAATTCATTAATATTGAAGGCTTCTTATTTCATGAACTGACCAGAAATATCACTTAACTATAAATAAATAATTATCCTAAAGCTATCTTAAATATAATCCCATAGTTTGTATCATCAAATTTTATCAGCAATGGAAGAGGAGAAAATAAACGTCGAAGAAATGGCTCTCTCATTTGAGAAAGACGAACCTAAAGACTTTTCAATGTACTATTTCAATAATACAATAACATGAGCAATGTTTTGAAGTGCTACCTTAGCAGATATCATCGACCCTAAGCTCCCACTTAGCCCCCTCGGGGAGCTCAGAGCATATCAACAATATAGTGGTGACGTCTGCGGATTCCATAGCGTTTTCAACTGCATCAACTTCTTGCAGTCGCTCAAAATCGAAGGTGATGACTTCAAAAGCACAAAGATAGATCCTTCAAGTTTCAACAGAGGACAAAAGTCCGCTAATTCTATCTTTCGTTCTGTCTAAAATTCATTAGATTCTGGAAATACTACCATGAAATGTGTGACTTCTTGATGAAAAATTACCCAAACAAAAACGAAGTCGAAAATATCGATAAGTACGCAGCTCTTGATCGTGGGCATTTCGAATTCTTGCTCGAAGTAAAGATTTTTTAGCGAACCTTGCCCATTTACATGATCTCATCACATAGGAATTTCCAGACTTCAAAGAGGCAAAGAAGTTTTACGCGAAAGAGTTTAACATCAATTTGCATTTTTCAAAGTTTTATTTCGGAATGGGTAAAGAAACATACAACACAGAAATGAGCTAATCGTCTAATACTTTTAATTACAAGGTGTGATACAGAATTCAATTGTAGATATTTACGATTTTGATGATCTTGTGAATCAGATCGCTGATGGAAAGCGTCACATCATTACTTTTTTCCTTGGGGTTACGACGCATTGGGTAGGCTTTCTTGAGATATTTTGCTCAATACTAATGCTGTCTTCTTCGTCGATGTCATAGTCTTTACTCTTCGTGTTTGCTGAGAAAGGGAAGGTAGTCGCGAGCGTTTACCTTGACTCAAGAAATGATAAGTTATCTGATATTCTTCAAAAGAACTACGACAGCATCATTGCTTCCGTGGTAGATCCGTCATTCTACATGCTCTTTAATGATATTTTTTCTTAGGAAACAAGAAGAAAGCTTATAGGAAAAACCAATCCACTCAGTGAGAGAGAGCTCAAACTGGAGAAGCATTGGATCAATGATTTATCTGCCGCTTTGGAGATTATCCTGGTCTCCTTGCAAGGTGGAAAAACCATTTTTGCTTTCTTATTGGAGAGTCAAATCCGCGAACTTGAAAATGATATCATGAAGCATACTCAACTCAGCCTTGGAGACAACAATTACGACTCGCTAGCTGATAAATCCAAATTTGCTGCCGACTTGTACCGTTGGTATGATGAAGAATACCGTCCTCAGGTTATCACAAATGACATCATCAACCCAATTTTCGAAAAACCTGGAGACTTAACCATAGAAGCCAAAAAGAAACTTGAAATATTGAGTGAAGTGTCTCTGCGGACGTTTGGCAAAATCGAAAATCCAAAGGAGCTGGGTTTTGAGCCAAAGCTTATTCAAGATATAATCGATATGGCAAATCGTATCTCGTCATTTTTCAGAAGTAACTAGTGATATATATATCGCGAAACATGAACTAGGTCAGCGAGCACCTATTATATCATCCTACATCATCAATTATGCATATAGAGATATCTATAAGAAGTCCTAAATAACGGAAACAAATGTTTTCTTTGGATTCTTTCGTAGAAATCAGACCGACTAAGTTTTAATAATTAAATTTGTAGCTCAATCCAATACACGAAACGAAAACTATTGATAGTGAATATACATCACACACGAAATGTACGCTATTCATTAGAAAATGTTCATAGCCAAATATTCAGGTGTAATAATAATTACTCTCGTATGTTGAGTGTTCCTTGAATTGAGCATGATTCAATTCGATGTTGAGTTTATTTTCTTGATACCAGTGCTAATCCACCCACCTCTTCGGCTCTTGTTAACATCTTTCAAGTGCCTAGAGAGATTTTCATCATGATTTACTTCTGTAAAAATGTTCTGAGCTTCATTCGAGACTTTTAGCTCGGTAACTCGAGTTTCGTTATTAGAAACCGATGATTCCGAGTTAGAATTTAGATTTCGCTCTTTAAATACTCGTGCCTCTATCTCATATACATCGTCATCATCATCCAGATCGTCCATGAATGCAGCAATATCGATATTGTGAGAGGTGTCATTGGCTTTTGGAATGCTGCGGCGAGTAGACTCAACTTGAAGTTTTTCACTACTCACTAATTATATATTGTAATTATGATAGAAAGAGAATAAGTTTACTCTCAGAACTCTGCTTCTTTAATGATATATTTACATTTTTCTTCGTCGAGCCCGACGGTTCTTGTTCTCCTTTATTTGAATTGATCATGTGATTTTCTTTATTATGATCACTTTCATCGTCATCGTCACTGACATCAATCGTGAAAACGGATTCGAGCTCCTTCAAAGATTTCGAATTTTGGGGTTTCATTTTGCTCTCTGAAGGGTTCTGCTCTCCCTCGTTTGAGACAATACCTATAAATTTGAGGAAATTTTCAGATACTCAGACTTCTAGTTGCCAGTTACTCTTCAAAGTATTGAGAATTTTGGTGTCTTTCTTCAAGAGTCTTGCAGTCAAATTGCCTTTAGGCATCTCTTCATTTAACTTTTCATACAATGCGTCTTTCTATGAAAAATGATATAATACTAATGAGTATCACCTTAGTTTACCTCCGTCCCAAAGATGACTTCATCATCTTTCTCATCAATTTTAATTGAGTCGGATTTGAGTGCTTTAATCCAGTTAGGCACCTCCTTTTCGAATGGACAGGTTTTGGCGTGTTTTTCCAAGTGTTCTAAGCTGTCCTTCCAGTCGCAAAGTTTGTTAACACAGGAAACCTCAAAATCATCAATAATCTTTGCTGCCAATCGATCTTCTGTGGTCAATTCGAAGATCACTGTCTGTCTGCATTCTGGACAAGTCGTTCTTGTATTCATCCAGCTCTGAATACATTCTCTGCAGAAAGTATGGCTAACGAATGTTATTGCAGGTGATCAGAATGCCAAATTACGTGCAGAATAAGCGGATAGGGTCTCGGAAGACGTCAGTGCAGATAGAGCAGAACAGGTGTTTACTTATTTGAGTTGGCTTCGTCCAATTCCTTGGAATTTTTTTCTTTGGAGCTGTGCTCATTTAAGTAAATCTATTTGTTTTAATTTCAATTTTGAAAAGTTTGAATTATATATTCGATACAGATTTTGCACAAGATAGGAATTTGAAGCTTACTAAGCGATACTAGTTCTGCAAATCTGCGAGCACTTGAGATTATAAGAGACTAAAAAATTTCATAGCTCCGTTTTGTCAGTTACTGCTCCAATTGAAACACCATACGAATTACAGAGACTACTAAATACCTGGACCTCAGTGTTATTTGATTTAAAGAATTAATTCTGCTTTAACAACAGGACAAACAAGATGATTGTAAGCTCGGCTTGTGTGTGTATGTATATCTTAGGAAAATATCGAAGAAATATTCCAAAAAGATACATAAAATAGCGCTTTTATTCATTTTGACCGAGGTCTCGAAGTTTTAGAAAAAAGTTGTCTTTTCTCAAAAAGATGGAATATTTCCGATGAAATTCAAAGTTTTTTCCTCATCTCAATACAAAGACTAACGTACAACAAAACATTAAGATGCTGACGAATCATAATTTGAAATACTCATCTATCTATTTCAAGCTACATTGTTCTATTTTATTTCGACAGACAGGTCAATTTTCAATAAACTAGAGCAAGTTAAAGGCCTCAATTGGTGGCCCGTATCATTATCTCATGAAAGCAGAACTTTTTTCGCAAATTCGTCTTCAAACGCTGAGCTCGTTTTCTTTAGTTCTCTCTCTCTCGTTTGAAGTCAGTTCTTAATTGATTTTGAATTCTCATTAGATAATTTAAATTAATACAGATCGAGAGATTCAAACCAGAACAGGAAGCATAACCACAGCTGAACTATGAGTAACGGATCAGGTGTTGCTATTGGAGTCGCATTATTTCTCGGCTACCTCGGCCATTTCTTCTTGTACATTCTTTCGATGTTCAAGATAAAAGGCCTCGAGGAGGATCAAATGAAGATTAGAGCCGCCAAAATGCATCTTTTTGGAGCGGCAGCGATACTCTCGATGAAATATGAGTGTGTCTATGCAGCTGTCTTTGCTTGGTTCACATTAATTGCACTCATTTTCTATCACGTCCCTGTTTTGATGTCCGATGCCGAGACTAAGAAAAAGCTCCACAACCTCAGCTATTTCATTTACAATACACTCATCTGCGCCTGGTGGATCGGAGAAGTTATTTTTATTACGATTAACTAATCAATCTAGTGAGATTCTTTATTTTGATCCCTTGCTATTTCGTGTGGTCTTGTCATTCATAGGGTACCCACATACATACAGCAATTTGTATTCAAAAAATCTTACCTAAATTCAAGATTGATCTATCGTATTGAATTCTGAATCATAAAAAGAAAATTCTTTTCCTCTTTAGACTTAAAAAACTCTTTTGGTTAATTGCAACTTCTGTGTTTCGATCGGAAAAACTTTCAATATCTGAATACAAATTAGTTTGAATAGTTAAAATTACCCTTTTGTATCTCTCATCATTTAAATTAGATTTAATTTCTTTATAGGCAAAGTGTTTCTTAAATTCGCATAAATCATCCATGAGCGCCTCATACAACAGGGTATTTCCTCATTTTCAAAGGCCTGGCTAAAGTTGTTTCTAGTACTTCTCACCTTCCCAAGTCGAATCCGACCAAAAGGATTTGATCATCTCGCAATTGAAAGCCGAGATCTTCGAGTTGAGACAAAACGAGAGAGATTACCATGATCTCAGCTCGAATCTCAGAAACCTCGAGCACAGATACAACCTCTTGCAAGAAGAGAAGGTCAGTTCCTTGGCTCTTTTAATTATAGTTCGATAACAACCTACTTTTTTCATTAGATCCGAAATGATGCTGACTACAAGAACCGAAACGATACTAATTTGAAGGTTATTGCTAACCTCAAGACCGATATCGATGTCTTGAAGTCGACCTTGGCTGAGAAGAACATCGAATACCAAGAAAACAAGGCTGAGAACCTCGCGATCAAGGATATCGCTGATCACCGCGCTCTTGACATCTCGAAATTGAAGAACGAGCTCTCCGGCTCCATTGATCAGAATAACAGATTAAAAGAGGACAAACGCGCCCTTGAATCAAACGTAAACAACCTTGCTCTATGACTCACTATATCATTTAACCCCTTTGTTAGGTCGCCAATGTCAGAGAAGACAAGAGAAGACTTCTTTCCCAGCTCGATGCCAAGAGAGCCGATTTTGAAGAGCTTAACTACCGCACCAAGGAATTGGAAAAGATCTTGAGAGAGCTCGAATACGACCGCACCAGAGGATTGAAGCAGCAAGATCAGCTCCAACAAGGCAATGATAATTTGAATCTTGAGCTCAGAAGCAAGACTGACACCTTACGCAAACTCGAGGATCAGATCGGCGCTGCTGAGAGAGACATCAGAAACTTGGAGGCTGAAGTGAGAGAAGCCGAACATGGAGTTGAGAAGGCGAAGGGTGACTTGGCTGTTGCGCAAAAAACCCACCAACAAGAAAACTCCAAAGGAATGGATCTCCAAGCAAAGATCAGAAACCTTGAAAACACTCTGAGGTAAGTTTAATTGGATGATACAGTTTTATTTATCCCTCTTTAGATCCAGAGAAATTCAATTAGATGATCTGAGAAAAGATCTTGACCACCTGAATAACGTCTACAAGAATGCCACCAACGCTAACTATCAACTTAATGACGACCTCACTGACATCACGAGACAAATCGAGAAGCTCACCCTTCAAAACCAAGAAGTAATTGAAATTAGAATACTCATTGAGTCAACTCTGTTTAGATTGTGAATCAACTCGAAGAATTTAGTCAGGAGGATGAACGAGTCCGAAGCATGCTTAACCGCAGGAACAAGGTCGTTGATCTCAAGTCTATGTCTGAGAGCCAGCTCAGACAGTCTCCAAGACTTGGAGGAGGAGCAGGATCTCCAAAGGGAGGACGTCTCGGATCCCCAACCAGACGTGCGGGATCTCCACAAAGAAGCTTTAGATCTGGACAACAAAGAAGATACTAAAGGATTCACTTTTCACAAAAATACTAATTCATCAGAGTTATGAGGTCATTCATTCATATACCACATTCGTAATAAATTCTATCTTAATAAAAGTGAATCAAACATCTTAAGGAGTTGAGGTCATATGAATCTCTAATGAAATCTAAGTCGGTTAAATTTTTCAACCATCAAAGTGCTAAGTAATTCTCTAAGACTTAGACGAAAGCTTAAATTCTTAGTAAAGTTAGGAGTAGTTAGATTACTTTCTCCCTTTGATTTCTTAATTAGGCGAGTGTAATGGCAGATAGCAATGCAAGAGATTTAGCAGATAACATATCAAATGGGGCTTGATTAAAGATAAGGATATTTATTCAAGAGAGCTCAAGACAGGATAATTAAGAAAAATTAATATCTTATTAAACAGATTGAGGACTCTTCATGGAGAAGCACAGAAAATTTCTTGAAGAATTAAAGGTTTCAGAGTCAAAGAAGCTCTTTGAAATCGCATTGGATCTGCTGCTGAAGAAGGATAGCTCTACCAATCCTAGATTGGACAAATACAAGGGCATGAGTCACGAAGAGAAAATTAATGTTACAAAGATAATCAAATTCTTGAATTACGCTGGGTTCGTTGTTAAGAAAAAGAACGAGCAAGGAGTCGATTTCTATTTGAACCAAAGTGATAAACTTAGCCCAAAGGATAAAGAGTTTATCAATGGAATCCTCAAATTGATAGAGTTTGATAAGACTCTGAACAATTATCGCTTGATTATTGATCAGGACAAAGACACTAAAGCTCTCTGGATCGAACGCAATCCGCTCCCACAGCTCCATTCGAAATTTTTCCAGCAATATGAATCCGTTGAGTGGAAGATTGAAGTGGTGCTGAGCTCGATAGCCATGAAAAGAGTAATTATTGAAAAAGAAAAAATCGTTTGCTTAATTTGAATTATTATTAGGTGCTTAAGCCGGTGATACTTCTAATTATACATACGAAGCAAGGCCGAGAGAGTTTTTACGTTGACATTTCTCATTTCCAAGAACTGAGAAAGAATTTTGCACTAATTCTAAGACAGATTCATCAAGTGGAGTTTAAGCCTTAGTTAGAATCTGTTGTGAGTTATATATTGTTTACGTTGATATAAAAAGAATATTTGTAACGTTCTCGAGATATCCAAAATTTAGAGAAGAGCAAATAAATCCCAAAATTGAAAAGAAATTAAGTTTTGTCAGTTAAGGCAATATTTTTATGCAGGAAGTATTAAAAGTGAATAACATTGATTGGGATCCGAGCTACTACTTACTTAGTTTTGATGAGCTCTATAAGGAAAATAGAAAATAAATTTCAAGAGAAATTTTTTTGTTTCTTAAACTATCTTCAAAATGTATAAATTGTAATGAAATTTATTGTTTGTACACTACTCTCCTGATTAATGCCGTGGATTTATGCATGATTGAGTAGAAATAATTTATAATATTTTTGCTTTACTAAGCATAGAGGAGTCTGTAACACAGAAACATATGTCAAAATTGGTATTGAAAAAATGTCAGCGATATAAAATAATAGGAAGAAATAAAACCAAACCGTATTAAGTGGAACAGAACACTTATTGATAGTATGATAATGAAACTCTTTCTGATTTCTCATCGACTGAACTCATGATAAAATAAAACTTGTATAGTATTTGCTGTGGGCTGATTGTCATATTCAAAGCCCTAGTAATCATTTGTCAAGTACTTGACTAGTGTTAACTGATCTTCCATAACTGTTGCTGCTTTGGGTATATGTCGGATCTAACTTCATTTTTTCCTCGTTTCCCTGTGATTTCCAAGAGTTAATCGATCTATCACTTGTACTTGCTGAACAAAGAGTCTTGGTAATATTTTCTTGGCCTCCTTCGGCAGCCTTAGCCGGAAGCCTGAGGCCTGCGTTTGGAAGAAAAACAGCATAAGTAAATATCCTTCGTGAAGGGTCATCTGGGTCTCTAGGATACCTTGGCCGGTACCTCTTTCCGTCTTGTTCGCCTATGCCTTCAAGTAAATCTTCGAACACCTTTGCCTTTCCAAGATCAAGTTGTTCCTCATTAGTCTCAAAATCATCATCCATGTCCTAAATTTATTGATCAATCACATTCAGTTCATTTCTATAAAGTTTAACTGTGGCATGCAAGCACTCGCTTAAGCGCTGATGATTGAAATTCAGATCTTTCTCGGCAACAACAGGGAACTTCAAATACTGATTTTTTCTCTTGTCGAAAAATGTGATAGTTTTGGGAAGGACATCCCTCTCAGTTCTCTTGACAGTTTTGGTACTGAATGAGTTCGAGAGAGAGTCATCTTCTTGTCTAACTTGCGGAAGTGGCGCGAGTTGTCTGAAATTCCTTTTCGTTGAACTAGAGTCTTGATCAATCGAAGTTGTTTTCATGAATTCCTTATTCTTATCTGACAACCTACTTTCTTAAATGAAATTCGGTGAAGCTCAAAAAATGCGAAAAAGATTACCTTTACCGATCTCTTTAGCTGCCTTTTTTGAAAGTACTTTTTTATGAACTGAAGCATTTCGTATTGTTTCAACTTCAGATAACTTGCTTTTTGGAGATTCAATAATGGCTTGGCTCTTGATAACCTCCTTTACCGAAGAAGAACTCGTACTTTGAAGCAATTTTTCTTTTTCATTGGATATTTTAGTGGTATCTACCACCATAATCCGTCGTTTCTCCACAGTTCTCAAGAAAGGAGTTTTTAAAAAATCTTTTTCGTTCACTGGATCTCCGGAAAAGCTTTTAAGTGAGTCTAACTCAAAAGCAACCCTTCTCCTGCGCTCCTCATTTTTCGCTGTCGAATTCTCAATAAAAGCTGCCAGTCGCTCTTTCAATCCTTCCAATTTATCTGGAGTAATGAAGTCCTTATAACTACTCAACTTTGGTGGGGACTCGCCAAAGCTGTTTTCTTTACTTTTGTTGGTGTTCAGTACTTTCTTCTTTGTTGATGGCGTATTTTGGGCATGCGCGAGTTTTCCACAAACAGGTCTTGGAATGTTAATAGGTGGCACATGCTCAAATTTGTCTGCTTGACAAGTCGGAATCTGAAAACTATGATCTATCGTTGGGAGACGATAATTGAAGCTTGTAGACATGTGCGCTTTCAGCAGATCTTTTATTTAGTAAACACTCCTGGTGTAAATTAATTTGGAAGCTAAGACATAGAACTTTCCCAGTCCAGATATTAGCGGGAGATTTAAACTTATTCTGATCTCAAAATAATGCTACAAAGAGAGTCGAATTATACTCTAACTTGTCTATTTTTCGATGTAAGAAAATAAATAAGGTAATTCTAAGAGAATGCTTTTAACTCAAATTGACGATAATTGTTATGAAATGTGATTTCTACTCAAAATTTCTAATGTGTTTTGTTTGCATTTTTTCTATAAATGATTGATAGAAATAGGGATTCTGATGAGAACACGGAAAACTAGATTTTGGATATAATATTCGTTACAACTGATATGATCTTCTTGCAATAGCTCATATCCAACCATTCGTTGGGACCGTGAGCATTACATCCTGGAAGCGCACATCCAGTAACTAAGAACTTGCTAGATGGGAACTTTAAATACCATTGAGTTAGCACTTTTCATAAGGAGGAAATATTTATTACCACATCGGAGAGAGTCTTGATAAAAGGAATCGTGCCACCACAGCCTGCATAGAGAGGACCAATACCGAAGATTTCCTATTCACACATTTAACAAAGTTTCAGAGGGACAGTAGATAAATAGAACTGATTACCTTAGATGCTCTGCTCACAGCATCTTCGAACTCAGTTTCAAAAACTGGTGCGTCCCAGCCATCGTTCATATCTGTGGCTTCGAATGTGACCTTTGCTCCATAAGGAGGGTTTTCAGTCAATACCTAATAATAATAGTTGTTGTATTTTGCGTTCGTAGCTATTGGGGGTACCTTTTCCAAATATGCAGTGGCCTTTTTGGTATCAAGGGTAGGTGGGGTTCGAATGGAAACTGATAGAGTTGTACTTGCTCGGATCACATTTCCTGCCTTGGAGGTAGGGGGAAGTCCGTCTGCACCAATAATGGTCATCTGAGGCTCCCATAGCCTATTGATCAAATTGGCAAGACTCGATTTTCCAACGGGAGTGCTGCTAGGAATCATATTGAAAATGGCTTTATAATCGATATTTGCCATTGAAATTTGCTAAAATTCATGGGTTAAATTTGAACATTCTTTCAAGGTAATATTTTACTTCCATTTGTTTATATTTGTCAGAAGGAATGTCCACTCTCAGTTCATCAATCATCTTACCTGATCTATAGTCTTCAATCCTCTCTAGGAGCTACAGAGAAATAAATGTTAACGAATGAAAAAGCTTGAGCAAATACTCCTCTGAGAATTCTGAAGGTATCCGGAACAACACCACTAGCATCACCACTATGTACGGCGTCTTCGAGAATTTGGACACCAATCTTGAATCCTATTTGTATGAAGATTGAGACAAGTTCTATTTGGTCGACTGAAAGTTACCGATAAATCCTCTTAGGGATGTGGCGACTGTCACTGACATATTGTTAAATCCAAAAGAATCTAAACAGATCTTTTTTTGTGAAAGAAAAAAATTCGTTAGATTTTTATCTTATTGGAAATCTTTTTACGATGAGATCTGGTTGAGGGACAAAACGGTCCTTTAGCTTGTAATCGAAGAGATAGTAAAGGAGATGGTCTCTAATCGTGACAAAATCACAAATCGTTATGATTAAATAGCGTAATTAATTTTTGGCTACCCTTCGCTTTCTTCATCTCCTTCAATAATAATGTAAGTCTTTCCATGATCAAAACCAAGTTTCTTCAGTGTCATGATGCTGAGTACTGAAGCGTACAGGGAATAGCCGTCATCAACGGAGCCTCTTCCGAATAACTTATCTCCCTTGATAGTAGGATCGAGTGGTCCTGAGTCGGCTACCCAGCCAGACATATGTGGCTGTTTATCGAAATGGCCTATATGAATGTTAATAAACCATCAACAGAAGCTTCAAGCGTTACCGTAGAAGCAAATTGTTTTAGCAGACTTGGAAGTTCCTTCAATTTCAATAAAAACCAAAGGAGTTTTTCCTTCAGCTTGAATCATTTCTGCTTTAAGACCAGGGACTTCTTGCTTTTTGGCCCAATCTATCAAATGAGTGGCTGCTTTTTCAAGGAGTCCATTGGTTCTCCATTCAGGATCATACATCTTGGATGTATTTGGGATCCTTATGAAATCTGAAAAAACAGCTCAGCAAATGTAATTTGTGATGATGCTCACCTTGAAGGGAAGGGAGGACGTTATTGTCGAACTGCTCTCTTACGTATTCTTCGATGCCACGGCTCTCCATTTTTCAAATTTATGTTAAGATATTCTTGACTAGGTTTAAATTTTTCAGCACTTAAATAGCGTATATCCGTGCAGTAGACGTATTATTGATAATTAACGCGCACTAAATTAAAGGCGCAAATACTTCGATTTCGTACTATCTAATTGCAAAATAAGTTAAAGCGGGTTTAACTTTTCGAAAGGTCACTCTGCAGTCTATGATAAGCCTCATAGAATACGCTTGGAGAAGAGCAATAAATCTGACTAATTTGAATGGGTTTTGGGGGTTTTGGAAATGATTGAAAAGAACTTTATTTCAAAACCTATATGACCTTGACCTCCTAATATAAAATTTTTCAAAATTTAATTGAGAAAAGACCCCTCGTTATTCCTTAGTCGAAGTAGCAAAGCCATCGAAATATTTATTCAGCAGTAGAGCGACTTCTCACTTTCATATTCTCCAGACACTTCTTTGATTATCCATCTGCGAGACACAAAGAATTCTTTTAGCATTCTCATTCCACAAGCCATATACGAAAATTTAAACCATAAAAACCTTTCTGTTTCGCTAGATACAGGGTATTTGTTCTCTTTGTTCTCGAGATGTAATAGCAAATGTAGATACAACTTGACTGAAAAACCTGCGAGATCTGAACTCCAATTGATGAAATGAGTTAATGGCTGAATATGATATATGAAGATACAGAGCTCTTAAATTGTATCGAAAGATGTAGGATCACGTAGACGATGGTGCAGTGAGTTCAAGGCTCTCTAGCTGAAGTTCATAGCAATCTCTTCGAGTTGAAATTTCCATATAGTCCTAAATTCTTCGAAGAGTACACGAATCCTTAAGAGAGAGCTCACCGAACTTTTGTCCTGTTTGTTGAATTGATTAAAAGAGAGATAAAAACTGAACACCATCACAATCAGCGATGAGAAAGTCTATGAATCCTCATAATGGCCATTATGAATTATAGATGAGTTTATTGAGAACAGAACCAGTACAATTTATGATGGGCCTTAAAGCTGAACAGATAGTGGGAAGTGGAATTGCTAAATTTCTCATAATTCAGGCAAAGCTGAAAATTGTTTCTCAGACTCAATGATTTCAAAATCATGAGCGAAATAGATTCTTAAAAAAGAAATTTGATTATATTTGCTTTCGATTTTCATCAAGCCTATCTATGATCATATGGATCGAGCACCTATGATGGCATTGATTCAAGATTGATTTTATTTTTGTTTCCTCATTTTAATGTCAGACTCATTGTGGAGTTTTTACTTGCAAATTTCAAACTCATATTTATTAATTGCTCAGCAGACCTTTGAGAGCGATCTCAAAGAGGGACTGAATCAACTTCTCATCAATTCAATTAATCATATTTTTCTCAAGATAATTCAATCAATATGAATATATATATTGGCGAATAGATAGGCCACTCTATTCAAGATTTTGTCTGCTGTCAATATTCTGCCTGCTGCGTGAAAAATGAGATTTCTTCTTCTTGAAAGAATCTATTCCGTTATCGTTGAGCGAGCAAATATGGTTCAAGTCTCTGAAATTCTACACAAAACCCTTCGTTAGAACACAGCAGGTATAATTTAATCTTACATCATTGTAGTCCAAACCATATCCAACCACAAACTTTGTAGGAATGATGAACCTATACATTAATGTTAGGATACTGAACTCAAGCAAAACAAAATTACCCAAGGAAGTCAATTGGGAAGTCGAAAGTCGTTCTGTTTTCCTTAATGATAAGAGAGAACACTTTGGTTGACTTGGCTCCTCTTTCCTGCAAAAGAGCTTTAAGATACTTTGCTAACCGTTTCAGAGATTATACCATTAGTTGGTCCAACAGAGTCTGGAGTGACAATCCTGTTTCAACGATTGCCTCCAGCACGAGAAGGTCTTTTCCTTTCACATCGATAAGGTCAAGGCCAACAACTTCGATCTAAACACTGTAATTACGACAAGTTGTGATCGAATTCTACTTCATCTGCTTCTTTGATGCCGGTGTAGCTTGAAAGTCTCACAAATTCAACTTTAATGGTGTTGTTGTGGACGCCTTTTTCGTAGATTTTTTCAAGATACTCGTTCAAAAGGTTGAAAACCTTGTAGCCTTGCTATTATTTCGTGAAAATTTAAAATTTTTTTCTATAGAGAGGAAGAACTCACTTTCATTATCACGATGATCGTGTATGGTCTGTTCTCGTAGAAGTTTGCAATATCAGCTGCAAGTCGCTCGACTCTAGACCTGATTAATCCTTCTGGAACTACCACATCTTGAATGTAAGGCTTAAGAAAAATTGTTAAGAGCTAAGCGGAAAGTTTGGGGATGTGTTACTCTGTGGCAGGGAGAGATGGTGAAGGATTGCTTCTTCAGAGTCTCAGTGATGGTAATAGGGTAGTTATCAATAGATTTTTGCTTTTCTTGCTTTTCTTCCATTGTGAAAGTCGTGAGTTACCGGAGTATCTGAATTATTTTTAAAAATTGTATTATTAAGTGACCCTACTTAGGAATTTCTTAATGGCTGCTCAGAAAGTCCAAACTGATCCCTCGCTACACACAAACAAAGCATGAAATTAGCCTCTTTAAAATTTATCGATATCGATCGACTTGGCCAAAGGTAATTAAGACTATGCAGTCTGAGATCCGTAATATTTTGTTTTCTCACATATAAAGTAGTATTTTGCATATCCAGGGAACTTGGCACGCTCGGATCGAGTTGTTAGGAATGCAGTGTTAAATTACTTGATAAGAAAGGGTCCTAGCTTCATTTTTAAATGTAGTAAGAAAGTTTATATAGTAAGATGTAGACTCGATTTAGACAGCAAGCGGTAAGCATATTACAGCTCAAGTAACGAATTATTCGACTCGTAGTCACTATGAATAAAGTAGGACTAACTACTATCACTATTTCGATAGCTAGCTAAATTGCGTTTTCTCAGTGAAAGTTGAGAGTGAGTCGATAACCAGATAGAAAATATTCCTGTCTAAAACAAGGAAAAACTGATTTGCTACTAAAAATAGTGGAAGAAATTGCTTGCTATCGGTCCAGTCATGTTTTACTATTTTTCAAGTGTAGTAGGGATTCCATGATTCCTCATATGTTCGTAGATCTGTTCTGTTGTCGCGAGGTTAGTGCCAGCAACAAAGTATCCCAACTGAATCGAACTTTCGATGGTAATGTAACTCAAAGGACCTTTTTGGTTCTGAGACTCATTTTCTTCCGTTTCTAAGGGGTCGGTCTGCTTTTGATTATAACTGCTCTTCTCCTTTGCTTCCTCATTCTGAAGATTGATTCTCCATTCGTTGAGATTTAGTATTTTATTAGCTTTCTTGTCATTTTCGTTCTTGTATATGTAAATTGCATCCTCAGCAATTTTAATCCATCTACATTATAATAGATTTTATTTAATGCCTTTCATAATACTAATGTGGCTTTTACCTCTCCTTCCAATCTTCGGAGCCTTCACGGCGAATCAGCACCTTCCCGAAATATTTGTTTGGGACATCATCAGGTCTCTTGAGTTCAGCTTCTATTTCCTTTGTACAAAAGACTCAAATGAGTATGAATAATTTTTTTAAACAATACCTTCAAAAGAGGTCTCTCAGTAGGATCTTTTGAGAGCATTTTCTTAACGATGCTCGAAAGGTGAGGATGCTCTTTCTCGAATTTTTCAGGGAGAATGCCTTTTTTGCTTTGATTTATCGCATGAGTTTGCTCCATCACAGTCACCATTGGGTGGAAAAGCAAAAGGAATATGATTCCAAGCGACCAAATATCAGACTATCAACAAAAAAAAAATCATGTTTAAAAACATTAGCGAAATTATGCTGTCTTACTCTTTCATCGAAGAGAGCAGAATCTGCAGAGAGCTGTTCTGGACTCGCGAAAGTTTTCGTACCAACATCTAGAGTGATCTCAGGTTTTGAAAGGTCAAGACCTTGTGTTTTCGGCATGGATATTTGAGGTGATTGAAGCTGATTTTGATCGTCAGAGCTATCGGAACTTACATTGGAACGAACGTCAAGGTCTTCTTCAGCTGCGCTGAGTTGGTTATCATCACCGATTTTTAACTCGAACTCACAGTTTTTATCATCAAGAGTGAAACTGTCAGATTTCTCTTGATCAATGAAACTGTTGTTGCGTTCAGGTGAAGGAATGCCTGAGAGCATAGGAGAAGGCTGAAGCGGACTGAAACATTTTATTTTTTTCACCAATCCAAAGTCTCCAATCTTTGGCGTGTTCTCTTCAGTCATGAAGATATTTCCAGGTTTCAGGTCTCTGTGAATCATCTGAGCTACATTATGAATATAGTTGAGGCCATTCACAATTTGAAGAGCGATTTTAATGGCCTCTTTCGTTTTTCTCTCTTTCAGAACTTTCAACTCTGGGCTTTTCTTCTTTCGCTCAAGTTCATTGTTTCTTTCGGTGATATAATCTTCCAGCGTGTTTTTACATAATTCTGTCTGAATATACAGCGTCAGTGACTTTATTTTCTCAAATGGATTGCGGTTAGGCTCTTGAATAGTTCCCGATTGCATCCGGTTGAAAGGACTATCAAATTTAGGTCCTCCATTTGCTTTGAATCCTGTTAATTCTTCAGATTTTACTTTCGTTGGGGTCGCTTTAGAATCAAATGACAAATTATTTCTGTGGAATTTCGGCTCCCCTCCAATAAACCGAAAGTCTGCCTTCGACTTCGTTTTTGGGTTTTCATCAAGCTCTCCCTCGATTCCCAGCTGCGCCTCACTAAAATCGTTCTTGATTTTATCTTTCTTGTCGGAGTTCAGAGCAAATGGCTTAAGAAACTCGTTTTTGCCTCGCTGATTTCTATCGTCTGTACCAAAAATCTTTTCACTCTTTTTGAAGTCATGCTTATTGTTTGGCTTTCTAAAATCAGAAGTCTCCTCATCAGAAGACCACTCTTGGTTCTTCCTTTTTGTTGGAGAAGCACTCTCATCATCGTTGGAGAACACAATATTGTCATCGTCGGAGAAGGACTCATGCTCCTCGTAATCTCTGGAGAACTTCAAGTTGAGGGTTTCTTTCTCTTTTACTGGCGGTTTGGAAAGACGTTCAGGAAGATTCTCCATTTCTTCCTCATTCTTTCGCTGAATCTCAAGCCAACTGTTGTAGTATCGGAGGACATTAGGGTGGTGAATTTTGGCGAGGACTTTAGCCTCTTGAAGCATCCTTTCGATTTCTTCTTCCATGTTGGTTTTTAAATCTTTGATTTTTAACGTAATCTTTTTCACAGCATAAAATTGATCATCCAAAACGTTCTTGCACTTATAGACAGAGGCGTACCCTCCTCTACCAATCTTTTTGATTTGCTCGAAGTCTTGGGCATACCTCTATTCATTGAAATATAGTTAGAAGGTGAGAAATATGGAGTATAGGCTGATGATTACCTTTTCTCGAACGGACTTCTCAATGATTCTTTCGAAATTTGACATATTTACAATCTTTTATTATTGTTTCTATACAGTTTTTTGGCTATTCTTCTCGGTGCAAAGCTTCCGAACGCCTTATTATTTGCTTTTTTTTTAATTATCAACTAAATGCTAATAATTTTTAATGCGAATAAATTCTGGAGGCTTCGATGAAAAATAGACAGAATGGTTCTGAAAACGATGTCAATAGTTGAGATAACTCGGAAACATAGAGGAAAATGAGGGCTCGTTGATGCAATTGAAAAAAATTGGTTTCAAGTAGGAGAACACACTGAAAAAATGGTTTTGATGCTTTTGGCTTCGCGGTTTGGCTGATAAATCACTTCCATGCCGTTATGTTGATTTTATAGGATTATTTTTGAATGAGAGGATCACGGTATCGGAAAAAATTAAGGAATCTCTATTTTGATCTTTTGACCTAAAATTATTAAATCTAAGTGCGCTTAAATTAATTTCATGTTGAATCTCCCTTTTGCGGTGGATCATTTTAAGACGGTCATGCCGAAAGCTATCTCAATGAGATTATCCACTTTAATCTGCATTTATTTGTGTGAAACTCATTCTCCGGACGATTGTATACGCATTCCTTGAATATAGTTACATGTGGTTGTGCTGCTAACATTATCAATATATGATAATAGAAAATGAGTTTTTCAATAAGCTAAGCTGATATTCTAAACGAACCGATGGTTTGTCTTTATATTATAATTACATTTATAATATTGCTAACTTATCAAAAGAACCCATCCATTCCCTCTGAAAAGGAATCATTCAATCCTTTCCTTGACCCTCCATAAATCTCACGATCATTGTCCCCCCTGTCGTATGAAGAGGCTCTTTCTGTTGTTATTTTCATCTTCGGTTCATACTTTGAGTTTGAAGGATTGTAGAGTGCTTTCTCCTGCAGATTGGTTCTGCCTCTTTTCGTGTTAAACGCCGATAAGTTTGGCTTCAAAGTGAATTTGCTGTCTTTAAACACTAATCAAATATATGAATAGACCTCATTGAGTGAGTATTTACTTTCTTCTACTTTAGAATCATCGAGCTCCTCAATACTACGACGAACATCAAATTGCTCCGATTGAGGCATGGTCATCAGGTTTTTCAAGATCCGATCAATTTTCATGTTCTCAGCTTCAGTGCTAGGAATACCCACCGTTAGAAATAGCAAGCTTATAGTAATGATGTTACGTTTTCTTATGCATTTCGATTTTCTTTTCCACGATATGTTTAACATGAGAATCGAACTCTGACTTGCGCTTTAACTCAAAAAACTTCACTTTGAAGAAATTTCGGATCTAAAATTGTCAATAAAGTGTTATGGTAACAATCAATAAATCTAGGGGTCAGTTACCTCTTCTCGAATAAATTTGGAACGACGATCATTGTGATCTCCTTCGACCTCATGAATTCTTGCATCTCCAGCGTATTTCTATACCGAGAATTACATATATACGTAACGAGAGTGCATACTTTAAATAATTTTCTGGAATGGTAAATAGGAGTGATCTTATCGTTTCTCGCATGGATAAACAGAGCTGGAATCTCAATTTTGTCCACTAAATTGATAGGCGAGATATCCCTTTGCAAATTAGCCAATTATATTCAGAGTCAATATTGTTTTGAGAAAAAATTGAATAGAACAAGTCCAATCCAAATAGAGCAATCAACAGAGCAGAAATTAAAATGAGAAATGTGCCAGGAAATTTACTCGATATCAAATTTCGCTTTCTTCTGTATTGTGCTTCGAACACTATTGTAGAAAAAGTCTCCGAAGAAAGAAATGAGGGTCTAATTGTGGCAAACGGATTGATTAAATAGAAGATCACGGCAGAATGCTCACGCTGTAAGAAAGAGTTTGATCTCTGCAGACGGCTGCAAGGTTGCTGAAAGGAGAATCGAGAACTAAGCACGCGATTTTTGGATCTTCAGCAGAGTAAAGAAGAGCTGTGCTGGCGCCCATGCTTCGACCATAAATTCCAATACTAGAGCAGAGCTTAGCGAATATGCTTCAATGTTATTTGGTACTCGGAGATAAAAGTAAGTTGTCTGAGGTATTTAATGACTGCTCGCAAGTCACCTTTCTCTTTGTGTCCTAGCGTTACATATTCTCCCTGAGATAATCCACATCTAAAGTCAAAATTCGTTGAGGCAAGAAGCAAGAAGGGTAGACTGTACCCAGAGAAATCGAAACAGCAAACTAAGATGTCTTCTGGAAGCAAGAGATCGACCAATTCTAAGGCATCTTTTCGATTTCCACAGTTTCCATGGCAGGCAACAACACAAGGATAGGTCTTGAATGTCCATTATGGAAAGAAAGCGATGGAGGCATACGTTTTCTCTGAGCTTTTTGGGAGTAAATATGCTACATTTAATTGCCTCTTTGTATGTGTTGAAAACATCAAAATCTATTCTTTGCATCGGCTTTTTGCCCAGCGTGAACGTTGAAGGACCGAGGTCCTTTTTCGGATCGTATTTTGGTCTAGAAAAATAAGTCAAATTTCGTAAAGAATTCTTACCGATCTGGTCTAATGATGAGGTTTGCCAGTGTTTCCATCTCAGCCAGAAAATTTTAAATTAGCTCCTTAATAATTTTATCAAACTAAAAGCCATTGAGAGTTACTTTCAGAATTGAAAACTTTGAGTAACGCTTTAAACACTTTAGTTAGTCTGCTCTGTTTCCTTTTCTTAAACCCAGCTCTTTAATTATTGGCAACTAGCAATCAGAAGCGATATTAATTAAAGGAAACCAGTAGAGTTTCCAATGTTAATAAAGCTAGATAGATAGCGTCTGTTGACGAGAGTTCGGTGATATTTGAAATTGTATTCAAATGATCTGGATTTCGATTGAAAGCAAACTATAACGAAAATAGCAGTTCTATCTCAATCTTTTGGAGAGTAGGCATTCTTCTGTTAATCTATTTTGGATTTTTGATACATTAGGCGAAGTGTATGTTCGTGTGAGATTTGTTCATACAAACACCTTTGTTCTCTCGCTCTTTCTTTTCAGTTAAATAGTCCGCAATGGAAAATAATATCACATAGCGGTTTGAAAGAATGAAATATACCTGCTAATTTATTTGAGTCTTTGTGACTGATAAATAAAAAATTGCATTGGATAATTGTGTTTACAGTGACAAGCTCACGCTTTCATATCTAATCTCACAAAATCTTTGCACTTTTTCACTCTACACTTTTTGTTTTAACATGAAATTTAGCGAATTTCCGTCATGTTATCATATTGATTCTGATGTTGATTATTTCATGCAGAATATGGTATCCCAGATAAGGATAATTCTAACAACTTTGTTGGAAATAGAGGTTAAAAAGTCACCAATCCGACATTAAAATCGGAATTTTGCTCCTCTTACTTCTGCTCCATAAGAAATGCTGATACAGTACGTAGCAAGCAAGAAATAGTAAAATATAGAAGCAAAAGATAGTGCTTAAGGAATAGGTTTGATTTTCGCATTCTGACGATTGTGAAAGTTTCTCAAGCTCTCGAAGAGTATTCAAGTCGCTGTCAAATTCTTTCTCTTCCTCTTGATTTCTAATAATCTTGGATTCCTCTTTTTTCAATAGTGTGCTATATTTTTCGTTCAAATCAACTTGGCAAGAGGAGTCAGAAATAATTTTTGAGTGTTCTTGCACAGAAATCGATTCTAAGGAATGATGCCGCGAAGTGCAAGTCGATCCTTCAAGTAGCAAACTCCGAACAATTTCTTTCTTCTGTTCAAACGAGAGATTCGCGATGCTTTCCATTTGATAGAGTCGTCCTATTGTTGCTAATTTAATAATTATTATTGCAGGTTGTTGTGGAAAACTGAAAGGACTTACTTTAGATAGTGCTCCATCTAAATTAGTTCAATTAACAAAAAAAAATCAGTTCAATATTGTTTACTGAGGTAACAGCTTGAATGAAAAAAAAAATACAGCAGACAGAATGAATAAATTCAAAGATTAACTTACTCTGACGGTTAACGCCTTAATTCATCATCATTGTCTTAGTTTATTGCGACAGCTTCGATATCATTGGTGTTATATTTAGTGTAGGATTTACCTATTAATGAATTATGAAATTTCCTCAGCAACAGGAGGTGAATAAAGGCTGGCAGTATAATCTCTCCAAGTCCAAGGCATGAAGTTTTGCAGCGTTCCTGAAAAAGGATATTAGCAAATAAAGATAGACATTAATTAGGAACTATTTTGCTTTCTCCTAGTTAATTACCAGCAATAACCCAACCAACCTAATTCCTCATCTCTCTCTGTGCAAAACTTTGATTTCGACAATACCGAAGTATATCTCCTTCACTCATTTTTTCTTAAGGTAAACAGTGGAATTTTGATACAGCTGAGATGTAGCACAGTATTCTTACGAATAAGTTACAAGATCTGTAAAATCACGATCATTCAAATCAATGCAGATACGAAACAAGCATTAATTGATCACTTTCGATAATCGTCACTAATTTTCGGTCCATGACCTTCACACCTTGAATGCATTGCTCACCGTTCTGCCGCCGTCTCCAGCGAATCCATTGCCAAATTCTACCTCTTCTTCTGAGCCATCTCCATACACAAACACCTTGAGCGACTTGATAGCCTTGAACATTGTCCAACTCGAGCCCCAAATTATGACACTTTCAGGAATAAAAATCACACAAAACCAAAAACTCCACCACATTCCAACTCCACCTGAGACTTCGAGTACTGGGTTGGTCCAGAATACGAAGATCAAGATAAAGAATGCGACAGCTCCGCAGAGGAAAAGAACGGCACATATCAATCGAAAAAGAAGATAGATTTGAGCAAGCTTAAACCTGAAGAGTCCTTTGCGGACATCTAATAGCACGATGTTTTGGACAAATACGAGAACGAAGTTAATAACCATCGGAGCCCAAGAGTATTGATATAAGACTATCACATTATAAATCCACCAGCCTAGGGCACAGAGTATGTCCCAGATAACGATGATAGTCACAAGTTGAGATGGTCGCAGTGGTCCAATGAAACAGAATGGACAGCAGCATTTCATATCGTCTTCACCTTCCATGTATAACCTCGGTCTTTTTCTTTTTTGCCAATTCAAGTAAATTAATTCAATCTTCAAATAAATCCATTGCACGTTGAATGTATCATAATTTGACTCATTAACGAGCTCAACTGATTTTAAGGCTAATTTTGACAACCGAATTAGAAATTTTTGGGAAACTCTTAGAGGATAACTTGAAAATGTAATATTGAGCTATCTAAAACGTAGGTAACTTTCCACTTGCTTTTGACTAAATGAATTGATCGCGGTTTGATTCTGGCATCGAAAATTTTATAGTATGCTTGTTCATCTCTTGAAAATCAATATGAAATTCCGACTTTGGCATGAATCATGATATTTACACCCTCCAATAAAAAAAAAACTGTTAAGTCACATCCTGATGGAAGGAATTCTTCCTTTCGAATTTCTTAATCAACGAAACGGATAGAAATGAATCAGTGGATTGCTTCCAAGAATCAAATATTTGAAAGACAGAGATAAGAAGGGGAAAAAATTATATTTTCAAGCTTATCTCTTTGAAAAGAGCGTAGAGATTCTGTCATCTTGAAATTTCAATATTTTGTCTGGTTGAAGTTAACTCAGCGGAATAGTTTTGTTTCATAGGAAAATTTTTTGCAAAAGAATCTTTGAGTATCAGTGTCTGGAAACTTGACACATAGTAACCTCATTCGAAACTCCAAGTAGCTTCTTTTTTAAGATAAATCAGCGACGGAATTTCTATTAGCAACAAAATCATATCCGCAAAGGTTCCTAGAAATAAATACTTTTCTAACCTGAGACTGGATAAAAAGAGCAATAGCTTTCTTAATTATCCGTTCACTCTTGCCTCAGTGTGAAGCTTCGGTCTTGTCTATTATTAGGTTCTCAAATATAATTGACTCTAACTATGATCCACAATTACATTATTCATCAGTTAATGGTGAAAAAAATTCTCACCAGCATTCAGTGAAATTGAGGAGAAACGCACTGTAAAGATATAATGCTTTTATTGTATGATGGTTTTGTATTAGTTGCATTTTTATTTTCCTCTTAATTTCTTAGAATAGACGAATTTTAGATGCAAAGTGATCAAGAAAGTGAAAATTCATACTTCTTCAACAGTGACACTGAATCTGACTCCTTATCTGAGGAGAATTCAACTATAATCGGTAATCCGTCTCTCACTTCATTTGCAATTGTTTCTTTTATCGTGGTTTTGAGAGACTCTCGAATAACTTATTCACTTTTAGAAGAATCTGTCTCTTCGAAACGGCTAGCTTGGTGTTCACAAGGCTCGAACCAGATCAGAGTTATTGATTTCAAGAACAAGAGAGAGTATGAAGAATTTCAAGGTGTTCCACTTCAAATAAAAGGTATTCTTTAATTATAACTTCAAATGTATTGCGATTGACAACAATTTTCGAAAACAGATACCTATGCCTGGTCTCATGTTAAAGAAATTCCAAACACAGGACTTCTTGCCTCCCTTTATCACTCTCATCTCGAATCGGCAAATATGGCGATTTATGATGTTTCAACGAAAGGATTAGCGAAGAAAATTTATTCTTTTGAAGAAGTGCTTGGAGGTAAACATTAGTTTGTTCTCTCTTCATTTTCAAGCAACTCCTCACCGAATAATCGAAAAAACGACTCCTTTTTTAAATTCCTGGAATGTTTGATTGTTGTGGCATAATATTTTTTTATAGTAACGGGACATGGAGATTTGTCCTATAATACACGGAGAAGACTACTTGGTGCAATCTCACTTGGAGGGGAAACAGCTTATCATCTCTTCAATGTTGAAGGCTATGAAGGTCATAGCAGCAAATGCGTGAAACTTTTGAGAAAGTCGAAGTGGAACCCTCAGTATTTGACTTGTGACGGTATCTTAGTGGTTTCTTCCAAGTGCTGAGATCTATTAATCTTTCTCAACTTCGCCGAATTTCATTAGTTTCACTCGACAACATCATCATTTTTCCCTACAAAAGTTGCTTACTTTCTAATATTGTTCTTTTAGATAACTTCATTTCCAGTTTTGATTTCGACCCTAATGGAGATTCTATTGCGACGCTCGACTCATATGGGGTTTGCGTAATATCAGATGTAAATAGTGGCAGTAAACATCTCCATCTAAACATAGGAATTGACCAAGGTAATTTGGAAGCATTCATCATCATCCTCTGGTTTTTCAAATTTTATATCTTGCCTTCCTATCTTTCTTTTTAAACAAATAGTGGTTACGATTTTGAGTCTTTCGTTATTCTTTTTCTAGACATAGTTGGACGTTGCAGATGGAGCACGAATATTGGCGAACCTCTCTTATTCGTTAAGTATGATGGCCTTCAGCTCAATGTACTAGATGTTGAAAAAAAAAGCATTAATTTTTGAGTCTCCAATTAAACTTGAAAGATGGGGTAATACTGCTAATTATTATTAATATATGCTAATATGCTCCAATCTCCTCTAGAGTTTACAATCTGGATTGATGTTTGTCCAACGGACGGAAATTTACTGCTATCAGGAGGCGTAGATCGTATTATTAGGATTTTCGATCTCCGCGAAGCTAAGGTTTGCGCAACTTTCGAGGACATTCATGAAGGTAATAAGACATCATCAATAGTGCTTTATTACGATTTTTAATATTTTCTTGAATGAATTACTTATGTAGCCACTTGTAACCTATCTACAATTATTATAGATCATATTAATTGTGTTCGATGGGATCCATATGGAAATGTATTCGCGACTGCATCTGATGATCGGACCGCAAGAGTAATAGATTTGAAGACTGGGAAGGTCTTGTATACGGGAACTTCTCCTGATAAAAGTAAATTCTTCCATTATTGATTTATTTTCGGCACGTAATTAGCTGATATTAGGTCAGTTTGCTTTTTATAGAAAAAAAAACGAAGGTTTGATATTGCTGAAGAGAGTTTATATTATTGAAAAAAATTTGTAAGAGTAGAATGATAATCTATTTCTCTGTACAAAATTCACATTATTTGTCATCCTTAAATGATCCTCTGATTTACCTGGTGAAAATCTTACCAAAATGGCCAATACAAGGAAAATGACTGGTATTACGATTCGTTGGATCTGTGCTGAAACAATTATCTGATTTTAATTCTAAGAACACATTAATATACTCTAAGAATAAACAGCACTTCGTCATAAATATATATATATCGTGAGAAGGAATCTTGAAAAATTCAGTTAAGTATATTCTTGAACATTATGCTGGTATTTATCTTAGATGGCGTAAAATGAGAAGAAAATGCTTGCTTCTAGTCAACAATCTCAATAAACATAAAAATAAAGGCTCTTAATTAACCTTCCTTACAAAGGATATACATAAATTCATCGAATGAAATACTGCTAACAAGGAGCCTTGCTAATTTTGAACATCATGATTTGCTGCAGAGGGAAAATTTTTGGAAAGTAACTGAAAACTTTTTTTTATTGCAGAAAATTAGATTCCACCAAAATTGGAGAGCTAAAAAAACCCTATATAACTTCGAAACAATAAGATACAACTCGATAGGATTGCTTAACAGCAAAAAAAAAGCATTGGCTTGTGGCCGTTCTACAGCATTTCTTTCTTCCGAAAACATATTTAAGATGACTCCGGAGCCAAAATTATACAAACTAATTAATTTGAAATGAAAAAAATCTTCTTATTGGCTTCCGTTAGCATAGTGCTTTGCATCTTGGGTGTTTGTGCACAGAATCCTGGCATCAAGTTCACCATCACACCAGCTGCCGTCCATAATTTCAACAACAATATCCTTCCACTTATTGTTGCTCGCTTTCAATCAATCCATCTCCCAGATGTGAACGAAAAAGGTGTTCATGTCCAAGGACTCTCAATCAACAAGCTCAGCCTTCCAAGCAATGCTGTGATTGCCAATTTCGGAAACAATAATCTGGTGCTAGGAACTTCAAAATTCGGTGTCGAAATCAAAGCTCACATCAAAAAGAAGATCCTTTTTATCAAATTGAACTCCGATATTACAGCTACCTGCAAAGAATCGTCTGTCAAGGCTGATATCTCTTTCGGTTATGCAAACGGACACCCTGTGGTGAATGTTCGGGACTTTAGACTGGACATCAAAAAACTTCATGTCAAAATGAAGGGTGGGCTCATTGCTAAGATCGCTCAATTGATCATCAACGTCTTCCATGGACCAATTCAAAGATTAGCATCGAAAAAAATTTCGGAGGAAGTCAAGAAGATGGAATAAACAAAGCTATCCTTCGTATTCCAAACTCCGTCGCCTTACAACGTACTCCCATCTCAGTTGCCTATAACCTGGTCAATATGCCCAAGGTCACTCCAGGGTACCTTTCGCTTCCAGTTGACGGAACCTTCTTTATAACAAGTCAAGGAAAGGCTGCGGTTCCTGTTGCTCCTGCAACACCTATGCCAGACTACGATGGTGCCCTTGGTGGTCAAATTCAAGTCTTCTTGAACCAATACTTGTTCAATACCGGATTGTACTCTGCGTGGAAGACCGGAGCACTCAAGCTTGAAATCTCAACCAGTATATTGGATCCCTTAGCTGGATTCAAACTGAATGTTGGTTGGTTTAAGAAATATGTTCCTGAGGTTGGCCAGAAATATGGTGACGATTGCAGAATCGTGCTTCTTGTTGACGCGAGAACCGCTCCGAACGTGAAACTGACCATGAATAACTTTGGTATTGTGTTCACTCTTGGAGTCAGCGTTTACGTCGAGTCAGGGACTCAGAGGATTAACATTATCGATAGTGAGGTTGTCGTCGATGTTGCTGCCCGTATGGATATTCAGAACTGGATTTTCAAGCCTGTTCTCGAAGGTGGTCAGGTCAGATCTGTTCGCATTATTAGATCAGGAGGATTACAAGTCAATGAAATTAAGTTGAAAGAAAGCTACAACCAAGTCACCCGTGCTACTGTGAAGAGAGTTGATGTCAGTAAAGCAGCATTTGCTCTTCCAAGCTCTCCTGATGCTGTTATGGCAGCAGTTTCGTTTGCCGTGAAAGAGGGCTATATCCAAATCGCTGCAAATCCAACTTTCAAACTGCCTCCTGTATAGAAAAAATGACGTAGTGGAAGTAGTGGAAGCTGAGAGGGAAGCTATTGATAGCTGGATTACTTGAAACAGCGTTAATATTGAAAGTATCGTATCATTAATAATACTAAAAACTCGAAAGTCTACATCTTATTAAAAAGCGCATCATCCAATCTTCATTCATAGACACAGGCAAATGAATAAGTTCTAAGTAACAATCAAAAATTAATGAGTTATCATATCTTAAAAGAGAAGCTTGTCTACCATAAGAATTTTTTTTAATTGATAATCTTGAATAAAAAAATAAGTTGATAATTTGGCTTGTTTTCGCAAAATTTATTGAGCAATCAACACGAAAAACTACAAGATTTATTTCATTTGATTAGTTAGAGAGAGAAGGACGGAGAGGATGGAATCATGCAACAATTTATTTATTATGCATGAATAATTATAATTAGTTGTGTAGGAGCGAAACGATCAAATTAACTAGGTTGCCAGTTACTAAGAAATCTGTGTCCGTCATTTTTCTTCTCTTAATTTGAACCTGAAATGTGATGGGTATCATTTTCATGCAAACAAGTATTCAAAAAGTTCTTGAACATCTTTCTGATTATCTTGAATTTTTATCGAACGGGATGGTTTCCTTGGACAACGTTCGTTCTCTTCACCTGCAGAGCGGATACTAGAGTCTTTGCAAATAGAGCAAGGATGCCAATCTCTCATTTTGCATTCTCCATTCCAGGTACAAACACATCCGACACGGCGCATTTTATCACAAGCTCGAGGTGGTTGATAATTCGGCGTGCACCATAGAGCCATTGCTGAAATAGCAAAAAGCGAGAAAACAACGAGAACAAGGAAGCGACGAGTCATTTCCAATTCCAATTCCGATTTTGTTATTTTTTTAAATATAATTATTGTTGCTAATTTCTCAAACGAGCTCAGTTATAAATTAGTGACTTATTTAGAAATTCAAAATTTGGACTCGGGATCACCTCATTATAATTTAGAACTTTTGAATTAGACTCGGGATTGCCTCAATTATAAAATCAAATCTGTAAGCAAAAAGTTTCTATAAACTTCAAACTCCTGCACTCTCTCTGCTAACACATTGAAAACATGGCACAGAAAGTATAGAATATGAAATGAAATATTTTAATGCTTGTTGCAAAAAATGCAGAAAAAGCGCCTGCTTTTCTTCTCCTAGCAGGCTTGCAAGTCTACTAAGGTGCTCCTGTTCTCGTAGAGAAAGAAAGAGAGAGAGTGGAAGAGATTGTCAGCTTCCGTTTTTGTAAAACCCTTGGTCTCTTCTTCAATTATACTTAATATCACATGAAAATAATTATCTTATTTAAGTACAAAAACGAAAAGCTTTGTTCAAAATCTGATTCTTTTTGTTTAGAAAGTTTGTTAGAAATTGTCTCTATTATCGTTGTTGACTTAGCCATATGAATGAGGATATCTATCGAATGTTAAACAGCATTGTATCATATAGGTTATCGTGTTTGGGCAGATTTTCAAGCAGAATTTTGCAACAAAAAATTTTTTTTTCTTCATTACCTTTCAGGTGTTTGAAAGAAATAAGAATAAGAGTATGCAATATCATGCCAGGAATTGGACCAAATATTAATTCATATTATTTTAGAAATATTATGTAAGAACTAATAGGTTGCGGCTTAGTAATTTGAGGAGATTCTTTTTATATATGTATGTTCGTCTTCTTTCTTTCAACGAGCATTATCTATGTAGTTCTCTTTGCATCACTTTTTAGTCAGCCAAGTATTCAAGTAGTTCTTGGACATCATCATCTTGAGTGTCTTCTAAACTGGGGGTTTTCGTACCAGCAGGTTTACAGCGTGACGTATCTTCATTTACGGAGTGCACATCACGATTAAGGCAAATAGAGCATGGATGGTAATCTCGAAATTCGCAGCGTCCATTTTTGTAGCAAACACATCCAAAGTACATCATTCTGGTGCAAGCCTGTGGTGGCTTATAATTTGGTGGGCAGATAAAAGCCGTTGCTGAAATCGCAAACAGCGTGAGTACAAGAAGAATGAGAAGGCGAGGCATTATTGATTCTGAATTTCTACAATAGTTATTATAACTTCATAGATGGCCTTCTTTATAAATCGTGCAAATTCTAAAATTAAACTCAAGAGGGCCCGGCTAGAAACATTATACAGCTGGCTTTTCTTTATTAATCATGAGATTTCTTTTAATTTCTAAAATTAAACTCAAGATAGTCCGACTAGAATCATTATACAACAGGTCCGCTAGATGCACAAGGACAAAGTTGTTGCTAAAACAGCAAATGCCACTTTGAGTTTCAAAATACTAATATGATGTAAGACCTCTATTTGCTTTTGTTTTTACAAAATTGGTGGAAGCAGACAATGAAAATGATAAAAAAATTTAAATAATATATATATAGAAAAGCGTTTTCTCTCCCCTCCTATCATGTAACATACACTAAACTATTCATGGAATGAAATTTCTCAATCTCTTGTGTTGCACATGGAGAGAGTTATTGTGATTTTTGTTTCCTAATACAAAGAACTGATTCGAGCTCTTTATGGCCATGTACTAATGAATAATATGTCATATAGTCCGAAAGAAACTTTTGTTAGCTATCGCTTTTCCACTCCCTATCCAAGCCATAATGATACTTCGAAGTATCTATCCACTCATAAATTGCCACTCTTCAGTTTTGATGATCTCTGAACATTCCAACGTCCATAGTACTTTTTAGGAATAATGAAGTTTATTGGAGTCGGTGGCAAAAGGAAAAATTAGATTCATACTGAAGACAGATATCTACACCTTCTCTTTAAAGATGAATGAATGTACTTTAACTGACAGCTATGTTACTAAAAACAGCTTTTTGACCTTGAATTGTTCTTGCTAGAAACCAGGACAATCTTATCGCCTCATTCATCATTAAAATAACTCTTGCTGCTCATGGAAGCAATAGTAGCATCATTATCACATATTTTTCAGTCTTTTTGGTGGGAGAAACTACAAAAACAATGTTCTAACCTTAATCATCACCACCACTCACAATCAAATAAGCAAAGCATATGTGATTAAATTTCAGGCGGAACAGAGCCTATCAAGGAGAACAGTGCCTATCACGGAGAACAGTGATAAGAAAAATTATTTCCGTATTTTCTCCTACTTTCTCGTAATGCCTTAAATATGGGAAGTTGATCCCTTTAAATATTTTCGTTGCACTGATACTTCCCCGAGTTAATCAATACAATTGAAATCATATTTTTCTGTTGAAACAATAGTTAATTGAATTGCGATCAAATTCGAACAATAGCTTATAAATTTCATTTAAAGACTTTTAATACATGATATTACTAAGCAACGAGAATAGACAAAAGTAAATACAAGAAATGCATGAATGCAAGGCTTGCATATTTAATGAAATATAAAGCTTTTTGATGTACCGGAGTCGAAAAATTGTTAGTTTAATGACCCGACTGAACGAGATAGTTCAATTGTACTACACTACCAGATCATAAATAGAG
>ENA-UOTX01000446-UOTX01000446.1-compost-metagenome-genome-assembly--contig:-NODE-446-length-44123-cov-16.600895_pt1 | contig 44123 bp, 23 predicted proteins | sample MGYA00238143_ERZ746982 | MGnify/ENA primary metagenome ERZ746982 (study PRJEB28758, sample SAMN06268862) | compost metagenome | isolation source: single cell | place: USA: California, Emeryville, Joint... | reverse complement strand
TGTATTTTGAAGTGAAAAAGAGGTTTATTGAGACATATAGCACGAAATAAGCCGTTCTTTTCAAGAGAAATACAACGAGCTGACAATAGATTCAATACCTATTTATATTTAGAGCAATCTCTTCATAGCAGACATAAATATGAATAAGCTTGAAAAGAGTAGGTATAACTAAGACTAAACAGTCATCAGACGTTGATGATATTAATACTCACTCTACACAAAGAAATAAACGTTGTAGACAAATTGTCTTACACCTTGAAATGTCCTTGAAATGTCAGTTCTAAATGATATCAACACAATATAAGTGAGTGAGAAAATAAATCGAAAGTTGCTCGAGCCAGCCTCGTAAAAACCAAATTTGAATGATAGCAGCAATAAAAACAAAGGGATTCATGAAGGAAATTCATCTGATCGGAAGATATTTAATTTCTTACCTGCAAATTTACGCGTTCTCTACTCATTTATTAGTGCTGCATTTCAATGGAAAAAAACTCTCCAATAGACTTTGATTTATTAAGAAACGTCGTACCCGGCTGGAAAGAAGTTAAGGACAGCGAAATTGAGAGCACAAACCTCTCAGTCTTCGACCCAGAGACAGCTGGCCTGTATCGAGTCACCTATAAAGGCGCTTCTCTCGCAGTTACCTACCGAAAATTGGTCAATGAAGAATTGTTCAAGAAGTACCGCTATCCGTCAGAGAACGGAATCGGTCCAAAGACTATCTATTCCAAATTCCCAATCCTCATCCAGGAGTTTGTTGAAGGAGCCGGAGTTCCAGGAATAGAAAATATATTGAAGCCTAAGGTCTACAGCTCCTTATTCCGAGAGCTCGTGAAGTTCCACCAGATCAGCATCGCTCCTGAATTCAGCGATAAAGACTTTCTAACACCATACCTGACACTCTCATCGGATGAGAAATCTCAAACTGAATTGATGAAATTCGACAAAAAGTGCACTGAGGCTCAAAACCGTAGCGATCTCACTGCAGAAGAGAAGGCGCACTTTTCAAAGGTTCATCAGATCATGGAAGAAAGAGACTTTATCTTGAAAATCATTAAACCATTGCAAAAGTTTTGGTGTCATTGTGATCTCCATGAGAGTAACTTACTCTGGAATTCAACAACGAATAAAGTGACGCTCATTGATTTTGAAGACTCTGCTGTTTTCTTTCGAGGATTCGATCTTGCAAATTTACTTTCTGAGATAGAGTGGGATATTATTGATGAGTACCCAAAATTTAAGAAAACCGGAGTAAAAATCAATGAAGAAGATGAAAGACGATTTCTCATGATCTATACTCTGCACTGGATAGATCCAGAGTGGGAAAGCAAGCTTGCGACAATGAGCATTAAAACTGAAGATATTACACCAGACAAGATTGAAGAATTGCTAGGGGAGGAAAGACAACGTGAATTGTTTGAGAAGACGAAGGAAGAGATTGCGAAAGAATATGCCATCGGAAGAATTTGCTCGAGCTATTTCTGGACGATTTGGAACGTACTACAGTTTGAGAACTATGAGACAGATGAGTGGGGATTCTTAGGGGTTGCCAATTTTAAGTTCGAATTATATTTTGAAGCGAAAAAGCGGTATTACGATTCATTTGTCGGTAAATAAAAAAAATGTATAGTATAGTACGCTCCCTTAGATTGAGTTTCGTTAGACTTTAATCGTTTAAGTAAGACTCAATTCTCTATATATCGACTATATATCATAACTCTACAAAGTGTTTACCCCATGGCTATTGATTAAGAAATATAAAATTTCTTGAAAATATGAAACTTTTTTTCTTTAAATTCATGAGGTCTTCGTATTTCTTGAGCACATACAAAAATGCTCTAATGACGAAGACTTTTGAAGCTATGGATGTAGCTGCACGAGCTTTTCTCTTGTTGAATGGCCATAAATATTCTTAAATAATGTTTATACTTTTCTAACAAGGAATATCTTTCATGAAAAACTGTATTCGAAATCAGTTACTCTTTTCTTATGCAAAATATAATTGGCGAAACCCATGCAGATAGCTATCCAACAAAAATGTAATGTTAGTTATTTTTCTTTAGAATATGTGTCATATATTGATTCTTATGACTTTTCATAAGAACTCATTCGCCCTTATAATTCACCATCTTTACCAGACTTTCAGCCGAGGCAACCAACCCAAGCACGATTCCAGGCACCATGATCATCCAATTAAATATCCTGATCTTCCTCTTACTGCTGTCGTCCTTGAACCGAGTATTATACAGCACTACTGGGATTACAAAGCTTAATATCGCGAAATTAAACCCTCCTAAAAAGCTCAAAAACAGATCAAAACTTGGGATTATCGCAGCAATCAGACACAGCCCCAGCACGATAGGCTGTCTAATCAGCTGTCTTCCCAAGAAAGACTTTTTCTTGGAGCCTCTGTCCTCGGTTATCCTCCTGAAGATCTTCCAGTTTTCTATAATTCTCGAAACAGGGAAAAGAATTGTTGGGATCATTATCGAAAGCGCTATTAGGTACCCAAATTCAACAAAAACAATCAAGTTGTTGGTCTGGTCAAGGTTTAAGAAGATCACCGCCTTCGCTCCCTCTCCAAACGCGAGCGCGCCCATTATTCCAACAGAGGTATACCCAGTCGTAGAAATGACAAACGTCCAAAAAAGCACTTTATTGAAACTGCCGTGATCCGAAACCGCAGTTCTCACGTCCATTACGAGACCAATTCCTTCATAAGCATAGAGTATCGTAGCAAATGCAAGAGGCAGGGACTCTGGATTGAACACAGTAAGCGCTTCCTTGAAATTTTCATAAGCGAGACCATTTTCAGCGATAGAATTCAATGTTACCGTCAAAAACAGTACCAAAAAGGCGAATTGGAAGAAGATTCCCAAGCCATTTGGTATTGCGAGATATTTTATGTTAGTAATCGCGCCGATAGGTAGCACGAACGCCAGAATGAGGAGGAATCTAAGATATTCATGCTCGCAGAGAGTTTGGGCACCCAGAATGCAGAAGATTTTATCGAAATATTGGTTAATGAAGACGAGGCCAGTGATTGCTGTTCCGAATTGCATGATATATAAATTCACCTCGACGAAATATCTGACCCATCTTCGGTATATGACTCTCTCTGCAAGCCGGCCGAAATCGACTTTGACGAGCCTTAGATCGCTTGCGACGATGTGAAGGAGGCGCATGGTGTGGAGATTGAGATATCCGATTACGAGGAACAATACTAAGGCAGGAAGGACACCGATCTTGCTGACGGCATGAGGAAGAGCGAGCATCCCACCGCCGATGAGGCCGTTGAGGAAGGTCATGAATCCTCTTTCGGGAGATGCGACTTTGACACTGGAATCTAAGGAATAAATGGATTGCAGCCTGTCCATCTTTGGAGATGAGCCGTTATCTCCTCTATCTAGAGCGTTGATGGAGAGAGGAGCATCGTCGTCTCCGAGTTTGTCGTAGAAGTTGTCATCGACTTCGTTTTCTGGGAACATAATCAGAAGGAGAAGGGTTAGATTTAAATATATCTGTATGTCAATTCGACGAATTAGACTTAAATGAGCTATGTTGAAAATAATTAATCCGTTACTATTTATGGGCTAACTACCCGTTTATTTTCTAGAGGCAGTGAGAGTAAATAAGTCAAAGTGAACTGCCACGAATTGGCTGTAAACTGAATGTGAAATGAGAGAAGGTTTGATCTGATTTAGAAGGTGGGATAAGAGATGATATTAAGGAGAGTCTCCAATGGAATTAAGAAGATGAGTTAGAATGAATTCTTTATGAAAGAAATTGTGAGAAAACATCGATAGGTAGGAGGCTTATTCACAAGAGCTCATCCCATATTTACAATTGCGCTACAAATCTAAGAGTGATTGATGTGGATGAGATGAAAGGACTATTTTTTAATAGACATCGAGAAAGAATGTGGTGGAAAATATGTATAACACCCCATTTTCAAAGAGTCTCCTTTACGTTTCCTCACTTTGTCTAAATAAGAAGAATGATGTCGTAAAATATTTTATTTTGTTCGCTTTAGAAGGGAATCACCCTATTTACGATAACAAGGCAAAAGGATTAAAATAAGTACCACAATCTAAATAAAAAATCTTAGATTGAAAAAAACCCCGAAAATGATCTTGTTGAAACACAACATCTTTGTCCTCTTCCTAGAGATTTACACCATCGCGACTCTCCTCTTTGATTTCGAGTTGCCTGGTACAAGATTTTTCAACGATAACTCTTCAAAGAGGCTGTTGGTCAGCTTGTTGCCTCTCACTTTCACCTTCATTTCTAAATACACAGAAGGATGGACCTCCATCACCTTCCCTACTCTACTATGCTCTCTTTTGATTCCATTCGGCTCCATTATCGAAGGTTTGCCTAAACTCGGCTTCGCCGTGATCGTCACCCTTCTTGCCATCTCCCATGCAAACGCAATTCGATATTTCCCTATCAAACCACCTCTAAAGCCCACAGGGAAGTTCCATGTCGGCTATAAGAGCTACAAAGCCAAAGGAGACCTTAAGTACTCCGTCTTCTATCCCACCTTAGAACAAACTTTCAACCATCCAAAATTCATCGGTGATGATCACGCTTGGAGGAAATACCTCGAAATCGCTCAAGGTATGTCCAAGTTCCCACCAAAGTGGCTCTTCGAGGTGGCGACGCATATGCATACAAAGCTGCCTCTTATGGCCCATGTGAACGCTCCGATCGTTTCAAAGGAAAACTTCGAGCAGCACGAGATCAGAAAGTTCATTCCTATTATCTTCTCTCACGGACTCGGAGGCAATCAGCATAGCTATGCCTCATTAATCTGCCAGCTTGCATCTCAAGGGTTCTTTGTTATTTCCGTTGATCATCAAGACGAAGTTAAAGATATTTGCACAGATATCGAGAAAAAACCACTTGTGTATCTCGAGATGAGAGTCAAAGAGATCCGCAAGCTCATAGATCAGTTGGGCAATAAATCCGGTTCGATTCAGAAACTGTTTGGATCTGACATCGAATTCGATATGAGCCACTTGACAGTGATGGGACACTCATATGGAGGCGCCTCAGCTTATAAAACTGCTTCGTTAGATGAGAGAGTAAAGCACTGTATATTGCTAGACCCATGGCTAGCTTCAATGTCAAAGGATGACCTTGATACGAAATTAAAATGCACATTCCTGTTATTCGAGTCTGGCGACTGGAATGAGAGACATCCGTATTTTGAGGTCACTGAAAGGAACCTGAGAGCGATGGAAGGTCAGAGGAATAATGACTATGGAGCTATCTATTGCAAGATACCAAAAGCACAGCATAATAATTTCACCGATGATGTGTTTTATTCTGGAGGAATTCTCAAGTTCTTGAAGATAATCAATGATATTGATGCGTCTGTGGAGAACTACAAAGAGAATATCCAAGTGCTCGATAACTATCTCTTGACGGTTGTGGCTAAGGGTCAGAAAAGTGATGAGTTTATTCAAATGTATAAGGACTCCGTTGATTATCCATTGAAGAAATTTGCATAAATGTGTGTAAACTGTGTGTTATCGTAAAAGAATAAATAGAGTTTCAAAATTTAAACAACCCATGAGACTATATTCATGCATGTTAAACAGTGATCGGATACGAATGAGCAAATAATTAGTCCTTTTGAAATAAATTCCGCAAGGATTCTTTAGCCCCGAATAAATAACTAATAATGCTGCCGGTATGTTCATACACCTGAAATTGCTCTTTAAATGCTTGCTAAAGAAACACTGGGCAAACTTTTCATTAAAAAGCAGTTCCTTTAAAAAGACCTTTATTGAGCTCGAATAGAAGCCTTATTTACATTATGATATCTTCAGACTGGGTCTCTATCCCAACAGAAAACCAATTTTGCATTTTGATCTCGAAATACTCAGCAAACAGCAATAGCTCAACAAAGAAATTGCCAAGACCAGAAATTTAAACTTTTTCTTTAGAAGCAGGATATTAGTAGCACCAAAGCTCATGATAGAATGAACCATGAATACTATTTTAACTCGTTGATATTAGACAATTAACATAAAAACATCGAAACACTCCAAGTTTTTCAGCTTTCTCATCTATTTTGATTCCTCGTTTTCTTTTTTCTCTTCCTCAGATTGAGACGGAATCTCCTCAGGCTTTTCTTTCTTTTCCACCTCATAATTGGGATTCAAAATCAGCTCTACAGGGCAATGGTCACTTCCCATTACTTCAGTCATAATCATCGAATCCTTTACCGCCGGTAACCATTCTGTATCAACTAAAAAATAATCAATTCGCCAACCTTTGTTATCCTTTCTCGCGGCCGTTTTCGTGTCCCAGTAGCTATACTTGACCATTGTTGGGTACAGATGCCGGAATGTGTCTACAAACCCTGATTTCAGCAACTCACAGAAATTCTCTCGCTCAGCATCACAAAAGCCAGCGAACTTATTCTTTGCTTTTTCAGGATTATGAAGGTCGATGTATTGATGCCCCACGTTGAGGTCTCCAGCAACAATCACATGCTTGGTCTCCTTTAGCTTTTCGAGATGCTTCATAAATGCTGGATCCCATCTCTTTGTTCTATATTCGAGCCTTTTGAGGTCGTACCCCGAGTTCGGTATATAAACCGCTACCAAGAAAAACTTTTCGAATTCTGCTGTAATCACGCGTCCTTCTTGATCGTGTTCGGGTATCCCGAGGTCATAAGTCACACTTATCGGTTTGAAACGAGTGCAGATTGCTGTCCCTGAATAGCCCATGTGTAGTTTACAGGAATTGAAATACAGAGTGAAATCTGGAGGAAAATGCTTTTGGAAATGCTCAGTGACGCATTTATCAGCATTGATTTTTGTTTCATTGAAACAAATAATGTCCGGTTGATGTTGCTTCATGTACTCTTGAAGGAGTCCTTTCGCAACGACGCCGTTGAGTCCATTGACGTTCCAAGAGGAAATTTTGATTTCATTCGCCTCGATTATGCCATTTCCGAATTCTTGAGTGACTTTCTTAACGAATTTGAAGTCGGTGAGGCGGCCTTGTTGAACGGACTGTTTGGCTTTTTTGCCAGGCCCTTTGTCTCCAGCGACGTTTGATTGGTCAGGTGTGGCAAAAAGGCGCTTACTTTTCATTTGATCTGAAGGAGAATTTCACCTTTAAATTAATACGCGGTTATTTTTTGAAATTTAGTATTAGAGACAAAACAACTTAAAAAAACTGTTTGAGGAGAGAAAGGTCGAGAAGCCCATTTGATTCACCTTTCTCAGGGCTAATTTGAATGCATTAAATCACATGGAATAGGTAGTAGCTACCATCCGATTTGCACCAGCATCTGTTGTCAACAATTTTTTTCAAACGAGGATTTATTAATGTGAGAACTGTTTTTAGCCTTCAATTTAATTAAATAACCAACAAATCTCTTTGCGCAAGTCTTAAGGAAGCTAGAGAGGACCATATTGATCTTACTCGAACTGTTTTCGACCTGAAATTAGAAGGCTAGTGATTTCATCTCTAAATATTTATGTGGCATCAAATCTCTTTTGCTTCATTTTCCTCTCTTGCCTTAAGTATTCCAAAAAAAAGGCGCCTCCCGTGCACTTGTGAGAGACAACAACGACATTGACTCCGTTTGCATTAAAAAAGCTCAAATCTTAAAAGAGAAAACCCGGTAGAAAGATTTGCAAATTAATTTTATTGGAGTTTGAAGAAGGCTTGAGTCTCATGACAAACTTGGTCTTAGAAGAAACTTTTCCCGTCAAAATCTTACCGCCTGACTTCCCCAACGCTTACGCACCCATCATTTCTTCAGTGCTCACGTTCATGGCCATTTCATTTGGCTTCTATTTCAAAATTTATCGCGAATCCATTGGTTTTATGGTCTTTTTGGTCAATTTTAGCGATTTCATCTACACTTTCACGCGCATATTCCCCTACATTTACAACCCTGGAGGAGATATTATGTGCATCGCTCTCACAACGATCGGATGCTACGGGATCTTGTCATCTACAATCTGCAGCATATTTTTCGGAAATATACTATTTCTACTCACCACTGAAGGAGGCTCCAAAAAACTCAACACGAGGTTCAAATACTATATAATCCTCGCAACTACAGTCCCGATTCCTTTTGCGTTAACCACACTATTCTGGGATCACGCCTTCTATGATGAGCAAACTGAAGCTTGCGTGCATGATTCGATTATCGGTAAGCATGACTGGGCTTTTGCCTTCAGAATAACAGCCCCAATCACAATTTGCTGTATATTGAGCGTCATATGGTACTCCATGGCGAGCTTTCGGATAAAAAAAGTCCTTCGAAGCAAAAATACCCGATATCTGCTGGTGCTCGTCGGATACCCTGGGATCGTCCTTCTCTGCTGGTTCCCGTTGTTAATCTGCAATCTGCTTATCGGCTGTGGGCTGGATATCAATCCAGGTTTCTATCAGGGGATGCAATTGCTGCCTTATTTACAAGGGGCTTGGGATGCTTTGACCTATGGGTGCTTAAGAAATCCGATAAGGAAAGCGTGTCTCGGCAGCGTTCGATGCTGGAAACGAGAGCAAGATGACTCTTTTACAGTGGCGTCTGGAGGGAACGAGGTACTAATTGACAAAGAGGCGATATTCAGGAACAATCTCGCGTTCACTCCAACTTCAAGTTTTACATTTAATTCTGACGGTTCATCACCTCAGACAAATTTGAAAAGAACCCTTACATAATTATGTAAATTTTTTCGTTCTGTTTCGCATACAGTAGAGATATTTAGATGTATTTTTATTTACAAATTGCTATCTTGGCTTTCAAATTGGGTCTCAATTTTCTCTGAACCAATTGATTGGTCGTGTTAATTTTGCTTCATAATGAAGCATCAAGGACTTGTGTATTGTCAAGATATATCGATGGTGAGAATAGACTACTTTTATAGTGCGAATTGCGTAGCATTTGTTCTATTGTAAGTATTATCTGGTATTCCATTGCAGGTTGCAGATTAAAAATGTTTTGCAGAGGGATCCAAGGAGGATGCAACTGCTGGCCTAGCTGCAAGGGTCTTGGGATGCGTTGACTTGTGGATGTTTACAGATTCCGAGAAGAAAAGTGTGTAGTTAATTAAGTTGCTAACAAAAGACTGGAGAGAATGATCCATTAGCCGTTATGGGAAGAGACTTTGTTCCAAAGCGAGACAATAAACTATCAATAAATCATAAGACTGATTTAGCGTCCAACCGTCAACGAGTGTAGTGATTAGCTCCAGCTTTTCAAGCAAACTCATTTTATTTCTTATAGTACAAAGAAGCAGCACTGAAAGAGGAGTTATCAAAATAAAGTTTGTATGCAAATAACACTCTGATCAATGATTTCTGGCAGAATTCGGAATTCACCACATATTATTCAATTTTCTCCTTAAAAGCAGACAGAAAGAGAGTCACTTAATCATTTGTCAGAAAATAATACGAAAGCGGTACTTGAAATAAATATTTTCGAGAGTTGCTATGATGAGACAGTTTGAACAGCTCTGAGAAAGGAAAAACACAAGTTTAAAGTTGTTGCCAATGAGAGAGCAATCACTATGGTACGAGGTAAGAATTCGAAGTTTCCTACGAAAATTTATCAACTCAAAATTTTGAAACGAATCTTTTATTTCTGAATAAAAATTTAAAACACGATGTGGCTGAATGTTCTAAAATGAATAATCCGTTTCTCAAAGTTCTAATGATTGCGAATCTCAAAGGAATACTCGAGAATAATCGATTCTGAAGTTTCGTTATTCTCAGGAATTTCCAAACGCACACTCATTGCGGAGACTCCGATTTTATCGATAAGAGATGATGAATTGCTTGTTTCATACTATACTCTGTTGTTTGGCTGATCAAACCCAGGGAGTCAAATTTGTAACAGATTTGTCTTTTCGGATCGGACCTTGCCGCTTTCTATCCTTGAAATACAGCCTTGTTCTCAGATTTGTTTCATGTTAAATCATCACTCTAATGCAACTTTTCGTTAGAGTCATTTGAACAAGTTTAATTTTCGTGAATTAAAGTAAAATGATTGTTGCAATAACTTAACTTTTGTAATTTGTTTAAACCTCAGTATTGAGTGTTTAACTGAATATCACGTTGCTCTATTGCTTGTATTTCTCTTGCTTTGATAACCTATTCATAAGTTTGCACAATATCTCCTGAATTAATACAAAATCCGGTTTTTGTCGAAAACACAATATTGTTGTGTCTTGCTCATAAATGCTATAGAAAATACACCCTGAAAATTGCATAGTAACATCTTGTATATATGAAACTCTTCAGATAGTCAAATGTTAAGGAATAACTTCCCCCTAATGCTTTATTATGAAGAATTTCCACCACTTTAGCCAAATTTATCACGGATGGATCGTAATCCATGGTTTAATTTCGCTCAATTCCTCCAATCTTCACCAATTTAGCTTAAAACCGCTTTTTCTTCTCCAGATTTTTCCTCTGAATGATCTATTTTCTGAATCATCCATCCAGAATTTCTTCACTTTCTCTTCCACTCTTCCTCAAGTCATCATGGTGATTCCTCTGCAAATCCAATCGATCACATCCCCCTTTCCAGGCCAATTATCTTGTTTCTTCCTTCTAACGTCTTTCGAATTCTGCGGACTCTGCAATAAATTTCGATAAACGACTATTGAATATTTCGAGAAATCATAAACAGCTATGAGAAATCATTAACAGCTATAAGAAATACGAATACATGACTCTCAGAAAAAGAAATTTCTTTGGTACATCCATAACAGCTCTCTCATCCGCATATAAATACGCCGTCCTTCGATAACATAAACAAATTACAAATTTACATTTACAAAGGTTTCAAGGGCCTGCCCTAACCCTAACCCCCTATCTTAATTTTACAATACTTATCATTTTACATGAGAAATCCAACCAAAACTAGACTTCTACTCCTTCTCGGCATGGCTTTCATGCTGAGTATGGCTTCAGGCACACAGACGACCAACCAACAAGGACTGCTTGGAGCACCCCTAGCAATGGCCACAACCGCTTCTGGAATTGTAACGGATTCCGTCAAAGACCTCCCTTGTATTGTCACAGGAAATGACGAATCAACTGGAACTGAATTCACTTATCGCCCAGCTTTTGACGTTTACCAATGCGCTGGCTACCAATTCGTCGGTAGATTCGCTAAAGAAGGAAAAATTACCGCCTCATACCATCTCGCCTCCCATGCCGCTGTGAAAGTTACCTTCAAACTCGCCTCTTTCGATAACTGGCAAGACGAATCAATTATTGTAGAAGCTGATGGCGTCCCAGTCTACAGCCAGAAATATCATGCCCAGGACCCTCAAAGATCCGAGCTTTGCGGTGCTGATTGCTACTCTGACTATATCGATACCATCACCATTGGTATCAACCATACCAACACCTCCCTCACTCTTTCATTTTCTTCCTCGCTTGGCAGCGACAACGTCAATGAACAGAGTTGGGGTATTTGCGACCTTGAGGTCAAAGTGCTCCAATACCCAGTCTACAAGAACGGTGACAACCTTGAACACGTCGTCTTTAACAATCTGAATGTGTTCAGCTGCTCTTCTTCAAGCATGACTGTCAGCGATAACTGGATGATCTCTACCTTCCAGAGCAGCTACCAAAGTAGCTTCCAATGCAGTGGATACAACTTCTTCGGCTCTTTCGGCGCACTTGATAGACTTCAGAGTCTCTACACCATTGCAAGCGAACATCAAAGTATCTCAGTGAGCTTCAAGATGGCTATGCTCGAATCTTGGCAAGCTGCTGGCATGCGATTCGCTGCTGACGGAAGCGCAGTGCTCAACCAGGTTTTCAACAGACACGAAGGTGACAATGAGTTATTCGGTTTCGGTACAGGAGCAGAATCTCTTTGCGGAGCTGAGCACCCTAGCTCTATCGCCACCGATTTCTTCGCAGAATTCGACCATAGCTCAACTTCTATCTCCTTCACAATTGATACCATTGGTAGTCTGTTCACACAACAAAACTGGGGTATTTGCGATTTAGTCATCAATGTTAATCAATGCCCTCTTGGTACTTTTTATGATGGTTCCGGATGTGTTAGTCAATGCCCAGCTGGTACTTATCCTTCAAGAATTAGAAGAGACTGTCAGCCTTGCACACCTGACCGTTGCGCTACTAGTATGGAGTTCAAGGATATTGAGTGTGCCAGTACTTTCCACTCTTCGGATTTGGCTTCTTGGTCGATTGAAGGCAGCAGAACTGTCATTAATCATGGATATGACACTGAGACTGGCTCTTCTTACTTGGGAATCTTTGGAAAGGACACTACGATTACAAAGAGTCTGTATTCGCTCCCTGAGCACACAGCAGTCACGATAAAGTACACGGTTTTTGCTTTCAACACATGGGATAGCGATGAGAGTGTAGTGCTAATTGCAGATGGTAAGTCTGTCTTGCAAACCTATTGGTCACCATCAGAGTTCGATCAAAGTCTTGACACTCTTGAATGTGGTAAAGACGCCTATAAAACTGTGACCAAGAAAATCGATCATACTGCACAGCAAATCACTCTTCAATTCACCAGCACTGTGGAAGGGTCGCACGGTGAAGGTTGGGCTATCTGCGGATTGGAATTAATCTTCGAATACAATCCTACTCCATCAACTGAATCTGAAACCCCAACAACTGAATCCGAGAATCCAACTGAATCAGAAACTGAAACAACGACTCCACCAACTGAATCTGAGACTGAGACCACAACTCCTCCAACCGAGTCTGAAACTGAAACTACAACTCCTCCAACTGAATCTGAGACTGAGACAACAACCCCACCAACCGAGTCTGAGAATCCAACCGAGTCTGAAACTGAAACCACAACTCCTCCAACTGAGTCTGAGAATCCAACAGAATCTGAGACTGAAACAACCACTCCTCCAACTGAGTCTGAGAATCCAACTGAATCTGAAACTGAAACTACAACTCCACCAGTTGAGGAAGAAGAAGAAACAATTTACAACCAGACAATTATTCATGCTGAAGAAGAAGAGACTTCAGTTACCCCACCAACCGAATCTGAGAATCCAACCGAATCAGAGACTGAGACCACCACTCCTCCAACTGAAACTGAAACTGAATCGGAGAATCCAACCGAGTCTGAAACTGAAACCACTACTCCTCCAACTGAGTCAGAAACCGAAACCACCACCCCACCAACTGAGTCTGAGAATCCAACAGAATCAGAAACCGAGACTACTACACCTCCAACCGAGTCAGAGAATCCAACTGAATCAGAAACTGAAACAACCACTCCTCCTACTGAATCCGAGAATCCAACGGAGTCTGAAACCGAAACGACCACTCCACCAACTGAGACTGAAACTGAATCAGAGAATCCAACTGAGTCTGAAAATCCAACGGAATCAGAGACTGAGACCACCACTCCACCAACTGAAACTGAAACTGAAACTGAATCGGAGAATCCAACCGAATCTGAGACCGAGACAACCACTCCGCCTACCGAGTCAGAGAACCCAACTGAATCCGAAACAGAAACAACGACTCCACCAACTGAGACTGAAACCGAGTCGGAGAATCCAACTGAGTCTGAGACTGAGACCACTACACCTCCAACCGAGTCTGAGAATCCAACCGAATCAGAAACTGAAACCACCACCCCACCAACTGAATCAGAAAACCCAACTGAATCCGAAAATCCAACTGAGTCTGAGACTGAAACCACTACACCTCCAACTGAGTCTGAGAACCCAACGGAATCAGAGACTGAAACTACCACTCCACCAACTGAGACTGAAACTGAGTCTGAGAATCCGACTGAATCAGAAACTGAGACAACTACTCCACCAACAGAGTCTGAGACTGAAACCACTAATCCTCCAACTGAGACTGAAACTGAATCGGAAAATCCAACTGAGTCTGAGACCGAGACAACCACTCCACCTACCGAGTCAGAGAACCCAACAGAATCAGAGACTGAAACTACCACTCCACCAACTGAATCAGAAAACCCAACTGAATCCGAAACCGAAACAACTACTCCACCAACTGAATCAGAGAATCCAACGGAATCAGAGACTGAAACTACCACTCCACCAACTGAAACTGAAACTGAGTCGGAGAATCCAACTGAGTCTGAGACCGAGACAACCACCCCACCTACTGAGTCAGAGAACCCAACTGAGTCTGAGACTGAAACCACCACTCCACCAACTGAGACTGAAACTGAGTCTGAAAATCCGACTGAGTCTGAGACCGAGACAACCACTCCACCAACCGAGTCTGAGAACCCAACCGAATCTGAGACTGAAACTACCACTCCACCAACTGAATCAGAAAACCCAACTGAATCCGAAAATCCAACTGAGTCTGAGACTGAAACAGAAAACCCAACGGAATCAGAGACTGAAACCACCACTCCACCAACTGAGACTGAAACTGAATCCGAGAATCCAACTGAGTCTGAGACTGAAACCACTACACCTCCAACTGAGACTGAGACTGAGATCGAGTCTGAGAATCCAACTGAATCTGAAACCGAAACAACTACTCCACCAACTGAGTCTGAGAATCCAACTGAATCTGAGACTGAGACAACCACTCCACCTACCGAGTCAGAGAACCCATCAGAGTCAGAAACTGAGACCACCAATCCTCCAACTGAATCGGAGACTGAAACAACTACTCCACCAACTGAATCTGAGAACCCAACCGAATCAGAAACTGAGACTACCACTCCACCAACTGAGACTGAAACTGAATCAGAGAATCCAACTGAGTCTGAAAATCCAACAGAGTCTGAAACCGAAACCACTACTCCACCAACTGAATCAGAAAACCCAACCGAATCTGAGACTGAAACCACCACTCCACCAACTGAATCAGAAAACCCAACTGAATCCGAGAATCCAACTGAGGCTGAGACTGAAACCACTACACCTCCAACTGAGACTGAGACCGAGTCTGAGAATCCAACTGAATCAGAAACTGAAACAACTACTCCAACAACTGAGTCTGAGACTGAAACTACCACTCCACCAACTGAATCTGAAACTGAATCGGAGAATCCAACTGAGTCTGAAACCGAAACCACTACTCCACCAACTGAATCAGAAAACCCAACCGAATCTGAGACTGAGACAACCACTCCACCAACCGAGTCAGAGAATCCAACGGAATCAGAGACTGAAACCACCACTCCACCAACTGAATCAGAAAACCCAACTGAATCCGAGAATCCAACTGAGACTGAGACCACAACTCCTCCTACCGAATCGGAGACTGAAACCACCACTCCACCAACCGAAACCGAAACCGAAACCGAAACCACCACTCCTCCTACTGAGTCAGAGACTCCAACAGAAGCTGAAACTGAAACCACCACTCCTCCAACTAATAACACTGAACCAAACCCACCAACCACCCCTGGAAACTCTTACTGGTTCTGGTACTACTCCTTCACCTTCGAGTGGCTCGTTGTTATTAAATCTGTTGCTATCGAAATCATTCACGGTGTTAGATGGATTGAAGTCAATGATGAAGGCAACCATAACACCTACGGTAACAGCGTCGGTAGCTCAATGATCACAGCCTACGCTTTCACCTTCACCGACTCCCACACTTGGGCTTGCGTCGGATTCGTTGAATCTGCCAACGGCATCAGCGCTTTGCCTCTTGACAGCGAATATAGAACTCAAAGCATGGTTATTTGCTCCGATAACACTTTCTACGGCGGCATCGTACAAGCTAAACCAACTACCATTGCCCCAGGCAAAACTTTCACTATCAGCGTCGATCTCGTCTCAAGGAAATTCGAAATCCGAGAAGTCGGCGGAAATCACGGCTTATTCACTGGTACCTTCACCAACGCCAACTGGCTCTACTACACCATTCAGTTCAAGGACCAAGGCACCATCTCCTTCGACCCTACCGTCCAAAGAGCTGTTCCCACAACTGAAAACTTTGATTGGGTATACTTGAACGGCCACGAAAACATCCAAGTTGACTCAGCAGTAGCACAAGTCAGAGCTGTGTCTGACAAATACGTAAATCTCTTCGGAGAAGAGTTCAACTTGAACGCTAACTGCGGTTTCGAATTCCAATTCAAAGAGGTCGGACAGTGGGCTTGCGTCGGATTTATTGAAGTCGCACCAGGTACAATCGACAGCATGCCTCTAAGCCAGGACATTAGAGACCACTCACATGTCCTTTGCTATGACGGTACCCAATTCATGACGAGTCCTAGCTTGTCTCTTACTGCTGGAACACCAGCCTCAAACGAGTCAACATGGACAGTTGAGGTCGATAGCACTGGCGATTCACAAGAGGGTACGATTACCTTCACTTCAGACTCAGGAGTCGTCTACAGCGCAGTTTTCAGCCGCGCCAATGAACTTCACTCCACCGTGCAGTTCGCATTGAACGGGGTCATCCAGTTCACTCCTACTATGGTGGATCCTGATATCGGATGCCCTCAGATCACGCAAACCGGGACAGTTCTTGTCGGCAGTACCAATCAAGACGCAGTCTATAGCAATGAGTACTACGATTTAAGCTGGATTAGCGGATTATCCAGCAGTGAAGTCACCGCGAACCCTGCAACAGGCCAGGTGCAGTGCACAGGCACAGGAACCCATAACATGATAGGCCAAACGTTCACTGAGGTCCGCGTCACTTCATTCACGTTCACGATGCTCTACTCAATGAGCTGGACTTGCATGGGTTTCGTTGAGAAATCCAACGTGAACCTGCTCGATATCAACCAAGATTTAAGAGCTCAGAGTATTTCAGTCTGCAGCGACGGTAGTCTCAACGGTTTGACCAAACTAGCTGGAAGTGGAGGCGTCCAAAGCGCAGGTGCTGCGATCGGAGTATCATTCTCCGTCTCAGTCAACGTTCAAGAGCAATCTCTAGTGTTCAGGCAGATCGGCGGTGACAGCATCTACGTCGGATACTACGAAAGCGAAGAAAATCTCCACTATTCCGCTCAATACAACGCTGCTGGTGCCATTCAATTCGGCTCTGAAATCGGACATTTAGGAGACAACCCTCTAACCACCTCCCCGCCTCCATCAAGCGTTGTTCCTCTAACAATGTCCGGATTGGAACCAGCAGGATACAACTTCGATTTCTCTTGGCTGAACCCTCACGATGATCCATCCCTTATCTTCGACAGCGCCTATGCGAAAGTCGTTAATTCAAATGAAGAAGTCATTACCAACATTGGTGAAACATTCAATGAGGCGCTCATCGCTGGCTTCGATTTTACTCTTGTAGGCGGGGAGTCTGGTGCACCTTGCTGTGTTGGTTTCATTGACGAAGGCGCGAACAATAAAGTTATCTCCCTCTGCTCTGATGGCACCACTAACGGAGTTACTCCAGTGACAACAGCAGCAATCCACCGCGGTTCAGAGTTCCTCGTGAGCGTTGATCCGAACGCAAACACCGTCACGTTCAAACAAATCGGCGGCAAAGGTGAATTCTCTGCAAGCTACACGAATGAAGACAATCTAAGATATCTAGTATCGTTTGGTGGCTCTGGTGCGGTTGCGTTCGGCCCATCGCTGAGATACGCCAGAACAATGTAAGACTAGCAGCAATTATCACGAAGGCAAAGATTCGAGATGCAAGCCCCTCTTTAAAATTACATTGAGAAAATTGTTTCTAGAGGAAACTTTTTTTATTCATTACACACAATAACCAAAGTAACTAATTATTTTTACAAAATTTACATGTGCGAATGATTGTTTATTTCTATCCATTGATTTACATTCTTATCTCTGCTGACAATAAAATGTTTCTTTCTAACGTAATTAGATAGCAAATTAAATGCCTCATTACCTACTACTCCAGCATTCCAAGCATAGCTAAACTGCTTATCCACCATATGTGCCTCTTCTCGGATAATTAAAATCCAAGGCAACTAAGTATCTACAATGACAACAGTTATTGCAAATGTAGAGATACTATTATTTATTGCATTACCAAATTCAAATAGATAAAATAACATAAATCCACTAAAATTTGAGAGTTCTAAAATTTAACTGCGTATAGCATTTTCATCTCGAGAGTTAAAACTGCGGAACTTTGTTCAAAGACTCATAAAATAAATTACTGATGGCTTCAAGACTCCAGAAATCTGTTTATTTGATTTCGAAATTTTGGAGAATTAAGAGACAATAAAATGATAAACTTTCGAATCTCATTATTATTTCTCTTATCCATTCTTCTTGTAAGGACCTATGCCGAATGCGGATATTACAGCACTCCAGAGAGAGCACAGCGCTATGCTCATTCATTACCGTTAAACGAATCGAAAAGCTTACCTGGCGTCTTTTTGCATTCTAACGATTTGGTCACCAATCGGAGACTGGATCCCGAAACCCTTCAATGCCTTGCCAATGAATCTGGTTTTTCCTCATTGGGACTTTATGTAAACGCCAGATACGGCTCGTCGGATGACCTAACATATCACATCTATTCCTCAGAAACCCTCAAGCGATTTAATGAGCTCTCCATTCAAAAAGAATTGATTTTCTTAGTCTCATTTTCCAAGGACAAAACTGCAAAAGCGCAAGTTTCTGACGCTCTCGGTCCTTTCTTAAACAGCAACATTACTAAAGTATGGATAAGGCCACAACTCGATCCTCATTGTCCCGACGAAACGACATATACCGATTGCCAGTCTCCTTCTAAGGATTGGAACCTTCAATATCTATTGGAAGTTATAAAAGAAACGGAAAACAAGGGATTTGAGGTTGGATTATCAACAAAACTCACAATTTGGAGGAGGTGGTTCCCCGAATTGGCCACATTAAAACCAAATATTCCTCTTATGTATGATGAGAACAATATCACAAGAGCTATCAATGGATCCTCATGGGATTATAGGTCATTTGCGTTTTATGAATGTCCAACTCGGAAATTTTCACGTCAGTTTTATGCAAACGAGAAATGCTGCTGGCTTGCAAATGTTGCTTGGAATCTTGATCCAAATTGCCAGAAGCTTCCTACTTGGTTCTTTGTCGGAGCATTGGCGTTGTTTTTATTCGGTTTGTACCATTCATAATGCAATTCGTGCCTTTTCAGTTATACACCATATTCTTCTATAATAAAAAGTTCAATATAAAAATCAAATGCTGAGTTTCAATGAATTTCTTTAGCATGATAGATAATCAGTATCTCAATGTTGAATAATGCATTAGATATCGGTCTTGCAGCCAGATACCTGAAACATATGAAAGTATTAACAATTTATTCATTTATTGTTTATCAGCAGTGGGTTGGCCTCACTTTAGAGGAAATAGTTTCAACGAGCAATGCTTTGGTCAAAGGAATGCGTTAAAAAAAAATGAAGATTCTGTTACATGTTATATCTAAGTTGATGTTATAAAAGTTCAATTTGCGTATATGACTATGGATTCCAACATTATAGAATCTATATTTTACGGTCATAGAATAGGATAACGTATAGTAAATAAACTCAATGACTCTTAGGTTTACAATGAGAAACTTATTGTAATAAGAACTATTATTCAAAGAAAAGAAATAATTATTGATGGATAGGATACGGTGTTCTTCAGGGCTTTGCTAGGAGCATTCTTCTCGCAATTTTGCGACTAATCTCCAATTTTTTTATCAAAGGAGTCTTCGCTTTTTTGGTCTTCTTCTGAGGCTTGATTCTAATTAATGAAAAGCTCTCAGGACCAGCCGCAGCAGCTATTTTCCTAATTCCATTGGCAGTTCTTCTGAGACCACCAACATTTAGCTTCGTGCAAGGGAGAGAATAGCTCTGGCTTCTTTGGACTTGCATTGGAACCGCGTTAATAGTATTTTGGATTTCGTTTATCTAATTATTGGTGAGGAATCTATCGAATAGAATAGAAGCATACCAATGAGCTCAGCAGCACGTTTTGGTGGAATAAAAAGCTCAGTTCCTGCTCATCAAGGCCTAATATGATTAGTAAGTGAATAACAGGCGGATTTTACTTTCTTCATCAGAGTCTTCTTGTAAATCATGGGCTACGCGGGAGAGAAATCCCTGACTGCTATCGTACTGCGCGAATCCAATGTTTTGCTGGAGGATCAGGCTATGAGGGAGTACTGCAGGCCCAGTCTGCTGCATGAAGTTCGGCGCATCGAGTGGAGTGCTATTTTGGATAGTTTTGTAACCAAATCGATTCATTTTATCGAGAAGAAAGAAGAGTTAGAAAAAAGGAAGCGGTTTTGCTGTGTTGATGTAAAAGATTAATAATTATCTAAATATTCACGGCAAGCAGAGTTTAAGTTTCTATATTGAATATTATAAGATCCAGTGCGACCAGGTTTGGTTCTTTTTTATTTAGTTTTTTTTCTTTTCTCACTAGATTCAGTAATCGAAGAAGTATTCAACAATAATGCACCGTGATGTTCTCCAATCCAGTGAGATTGTATGTATTAATTTTTGCACTGGTGAAAAAAAAAATCGAAAATTTTACAGGCATCAGCTTCAAGAGGATAGCCTTCCGAGTGTCAACGGATGAGGGTGAGACTCGAGTGCAAAATAGATGATCGGCTTCATATCTTCTACGAAATTATCTAAGTAGTAATGTCTTTTAGCGCTCTTATTTATTGAGTTGTGGCACTTCGAAATAAATCTTTGTTCAAATTCAGTTTATTGAAGGAGATCTAACTAATCAACAAGCACGAGTCCCAACAATTTGATAAAACTCACCGAGACTCTCTCAGAAATCGTATCTGCCTCTATTTCGTTAAAATTGACTGAATTGAATGCGTTTCGTGGTAACTCTAGGTCTAAAACAGCCGAAAACCTGCGGGAGAAGGGACGTTTATCCAAGATGCACAGGCTGGATGGTAATACAAAAATAGTTTTGAAACGGAATTTGGAAAGGACTGGTTGTTCGAGAAATTCTCGAAATAATTTAAATTAGCTTTAAATATTTTTTCAGTACTTTCGCTTTCTCGAGATAGAAGCTCAGCGTTACTATTATGGGCTTGTATTGGTAAATTTAAGAGAAGGTATGGATTGTCGGGCAAATATTGAAATAAATATTGAAATAGGATGCTTTGAAACAGGGCGATTCGTCACTAGAGAAGAGAGATGAATGGGAATAGAGACCTAAAAATTGAGTTCTTCGAAAATTTGTATCTTTAAGACATTCGAGCAGCGATCATCTAAGTGAGTGGGCTTAGGCTTTCCATACTCGTATTTACTCAGAGTAGCAGAAAGCAGTAGAATTGTGTGAGTCTGTTATTAGTTATGAAAAAATTATATGTTCCAGAGAACCTCTATTCGTTTCCTCAAGAGAATCTAATCCGAGGCAAGTATTTAGTAGAAAAATTGTCTAATGTAATGTAACACTCTTTGTTTCAATCGAATTTTTATACGAAAATACAGAAAACTTCAATCCTCATTAAAAATAGAGTGTTATTACTAATTTCGATTGCTTTTTTGAGAGTTTGCTACAGAGTCTTTAATACAGACTCACTCTTCTCATTAACTTTATGGTATTATTAACAAACTTTCAATGAAAAATAGTGAATAACTCATTTCAACAACACAACTAACATGTTGAAATACCGAAATGTTATTCAAACGAGGAGAGACAAAGGCCAGAGCGATTCCCAATAATGATTCATCTTTAGTGTCTCAAAATTTACACCAAACATTTTGATATTTACATCAAGAAGTATAGAACCCCTTTTAATATAAAAACTAGCGATCTTCAGTATTTTGAAACAAGATTAGCTGAGAAAGATGTTAATAACACAATTTGATTCCTTTATAGAAGACATACGTTGATTAAGCAACGAGCAAGAATTTTTCCAACATGTGATTATCGCTGATTAGCGAGTCTATGGTCACCTCTTTTCCTTAAGTTCACCTAGATCTTTTTTTGTGACATACCTGATAAGCTCCCATTCGATCCGACTATTATTTTGATTCTATCCTCAATGATGAACTTAGGTTAGAGGGCATTTACATATTACCATCGATTAATTGATTTCGCAGCGCATGAGCCCAAATCAAATCAGCAGTTCCGGAGTTGCATAGCTGGAAATAAATAAAAAAATAAATTTCTTCTATGAGCGATCCTGAATTCTTCGACCTCGTCTACGTCCCTCTCGAAGCAAAAGGGATGATAGCTGGCTTCATCTCGCTAGCCGCTACGGGTCTCTTGGTCTTACTTGGTCTATATTTCAAAATCCACAGCACGATCCTCGGAAAAATGGTTCTCATCGTAAACGCAGCAGATTTCGTTTATATCCTCATGAAACCCTTCTCACTGATCTTCCATCCAACAGCAGACTGGAATTGTAAACTTGTATCAGCAATATCACATTTCGCTCTGATGATGTCGTTTATTTGGGGTGCCTTCTTCGCTCATATGCTTTATACCACCGTCAAACGATGCAGTATCGATGCTATCACGGTCCACATCAAATTTTACAATATCATTAGTCTAATCTTTTCATCGCTCTTGGCGATCGGTGTATTGATCTCAGACTACGTATTTTACTCTAACGATGCGGGGACTTGTGTACATCGACTTTGGGTCCGGAAATTTGACCCGTCGTTGACTTTTCTCATGCTGATTCCAACATTCGGGCTGACTTTTCTTTCCTTGATGTGGTATCTTCTCGGAGCTATCAATTTAAAAAAATATGATCCGAATATGAGAAGCATCGAACTACTGCCATTATTCATGTACCCTGCAATTAATATGATCAGCTATTTCCCATGTTTGATAACCAATATCATGATCACCTACGCCGTTTTCCCAAGTGGGTTTATGGGCTATCTACTGATGAACCTGTTTCAGCTCCATGGCTTCTTTAACGTATTGGTCTTCAGCATACCGATGATGGCACGGAGAATATGTCAAAAAGATGATCAAAGAACTGAAACGAAATCACGCTTGGATACAGTATCCGAACTTCCGTCTATTCACGAATCGTTGTTAGGACTTTGAAGCTACTGATTGATATGACCAATAAATTTGTTGGATTAGGAAATCCGAAATATTTTATTCGAATAGAATATAGGTGAGTGTATCAAGCAGTTAAATGTTTGTGAGACTAGTAGGACTCGTTTTAATTTTTTATAAGAAGTGAGTTTGCTCGAATTTTAAATCTATGTTGCCATTATCGAATATTCGCTCAGCGGGGACCTAAGGCTTAATGTATAATCAGCCATTGCCGATAATTTGCGTTTTTCAGATGTTTCTAGCTTAAATTTCATTTTATTCAACAGTATTGCAGAAGATTTGGTATAGCTAGTTCCCTCATGTGTTGAAGGTGAGCATTTAATAGCAGGTTTTTGATAGTACACAAATGAACACACAGAACACAACTAGATCTCTCTGTTGAAGGATACTGTCAATAATCTCATTTATAGAATTGGAAGCAGGGGTAAATTTGACTCATGCTTGTCTCTTTGAGAAATAAAATAGGCTTAGGAAGTTGAGATAAATAAAACTAATAAAGCATGAGCAATACAAGCTATTTCGATCTCATTTTCACGCCGCTGGAATTAAGCTCCTCCATAGCTGGCTTCGTATCGTGCGCGGCCTCCGCCCTCTTAATTATTCTTGGACTCTATTTCAAAATCCACAACAAGTCCTTGGAAAGAAGGTGCTCATCGTAAGTATCGCCGTTTTGACTCCACATTTACCATTATGATTGTTTGTTTATTTGCGTTCATCGTGGTAACAGCGAATTGACCTTATCACTTTAGCTTATGAGGAAGCTAAACCCTGTTAAACTACAATATAATTTTCTCTTCTGCGATGTCTTGGATAAGTACTAATATCCTCCCAGTTTTGAAGTCTGCTTGAGACTTGTTAATTCAACTTCAAAAAAAACAGAACAAAATTATTGAAGGAAAAAAAAAAAAGGATTCCATAGCCAAGTTTGATAATTTTAATTTTTATCTCAAATGGCCTCAAACAACTATTTCGATCTCATATTTCTTCCGTTGGAAGCAACATCGTCCATAACTGGCTTCATTTCATTCGTAGCGACCGGATTATTTGTTATCCTCGGGTTCTATTATAAAATTTACCAACGCGTGCTTGGGAAATTGGTTCTGATTGTCAATCTCGCGGATTTTGTATTCATTTTCGCAAGGCCCCTCAGCTACATCTACAAACCAACGGACGACCTCTATTGCAGACTCATCATAGCTATTTCCCATGCAGCTCTGATGACGTCGTTCACTTGGGGAGTGTTCTTCGCCCATACTCTTTACGAGACCGTCAAACAGCAAAATATTCATCCATTCAATCGTTTCTTCAAATACTATTGCATCATCAGTGTAATAATCTCCACAGCGCTGGGAACGGGGGTCTTGCTTTCGGATTATGTGTTTTACTCTGAGGGAGAAGCAAAGACTTGTGTGCATAGAGTTTATTTCAGGAAGTTTGATCCAACAATGACCTTTTTAATGACGATCCCCACGCTTGTATTGTGTGCTTTGTGCATCATGTGGTATATCCTCGGAGCGAATAATATGAGGAAGCTTTTTCCGAATTTCCAGCATCGAGAGGTAATCCCTTTGCTGTTGTACCCGGCAATCGTAATTGTTTGCTATTTTCCAGCATTGATTACTCATATTCTGATAATCTACGAGATTAAGCCTGGAGAGGGAGTTGAGACCTTTCTACAGAATCTTTTTCAGCTTCATGGATTCTTTAATGTGCTCGCCTATGGAATTCAGCCATTGATCAATGGATCGTTACCGGAAGCAGGAGCGAGTTTAAGTGGGAAGACAAGTGAGCATAATTCTGTATTTTCAAGAGGGCTGACCTTTTCGAGAGGAATAACCTTCACAAATTCAGTTGTTGAAATGTCTCAAAAATCTTGATGTGAGATTTAACGGCTCAACTAGGGCGCTAGTTTCATACTAATTTCTGCTTAATGAAATTCACCATTAGGCTTTATCGATTTTACTGAATCATATTTTTATGGTACTATTTTCCCTTGTGAATGATAAAAACTTACTCAGAATGACACTTCTGATATTATGTCAGATGCTATGTGTAAAAAAGAAGTAATTTAGAAAAAAGGTGCGTGTGATTGCTTCGATATTTTTTGGGAAATGTTTTATTCTCTTTCAAAAACTTACTCGTTATGAGTTAATCTGACAGAATGTAATGTATATCTAATGTATATCGTTTATTTTGCAATCTTAAAATATAAGTTTCTCTGACATCAAGCGAGAAAAAAGCGAGTGAATGTGCCATAATTTTCATCATTATTGACATTTAAATTTCAAATAGTGACACTAAAGCTCTATCATAAGTTTTTTTCTTCGCGCCATCATCAAATAGATAATAAAAACAAGACTCCTGAGCCAAGTCCAATAAATAATCCAACATTTTCGAAGAGAGAAAGAGATCGTAGATGATTTTTTTTTTTTGGTTGGATAAGGCTCTTACTTTGGAAAGGCATCCAATTTGCTACATCTACTATTCTGGGTTGTTAATCTTTCAGTGGAAAGTGACTAATAATGGGAGATGTAGTAAGATATGAATAAATCAGCTTGAGAGGTGTAATATTACTGACTAGAGAAGCATATCTCTTATCATCTATATTTACTTAATGTATTTCTTTGTTTATGCAAACAAGCACTCTGAATTGTTCCGGGTATTTATCAAATTATGGTTCTTCTAAGAATTTTAATCACATATAAAATTCTTAATTGGCTGAAATTCTTAATGACCGATACCTCTTACTCCGACCTAATTTTTATCTCATTAGACGTGCACTCCTCAATTTCCGGCTTCATTTCCCTTGTAGCAACTTCCCTATTGATTGTGCTTGGCTTCTACTTTAGAATTTATGAGAGACGACTTGGAAAAATGGTCTTGGTCGTCAATACAGCCGATTTTATCTACATTCTCCTAAAATTGCTCGGATTCATTTATAAACCCACAGACGACGTCTATTGCCGAGTCACAGGAGCAATCGCTCACGCAGCCCTTATGATGTCGTTCACATGGGTCGTTTTCTTCGCACATACTCTCTACGAATCAGTTAAACAGCATAATCTTCAGGACTTTCAGACTACTCAGACCGATTTCAAATACTATTGGATCATCAGCACGACGATCTGCTCTATCCTTGGGTTTGGAGTGCTGCTTACTGATTATGTCTCCTACTCCGACAGCCTCCAGACTTGCGTCCATAGAGTTTATTTCAGGGAATTCGACTTCACAATGGGCTGTTTAGCGATAATTCCCACCTTTATACTATGCTTTCTATGTATCACATTGTGCTTTCTCAGTGCAAAGAACATGAAAAAGCTTATTCCAGATATCCGAAAGAGAGATCTGCTGCCTTTGCTGCTGTACCCAGCGATCATGATTATTTGCTTTTTCCCAGCTATGATAGCCAACACAATGATCATTTATCAGATTTTGCCTAGCACGGGATTGGGTATCGTGTTGAAGAATCTCATTCAACTCCATGGATTTTTCGATGTATTGGCCTATGGAGTGCCAACGCTAAGAACAGCGTTGAATCCAAGGGCAGAATTAACAGAAAATGACAAAAGAAGCGAGATTACTCATGCTTATTCAAGAGAAGTCATCATTTCAGGAGGATTGACGGCCACAAGCTCAGTTGATTCCAGTGTTGAACTCTCGCTTAAAATCCAAAGTTTATAAGGGAAGGTAGACCTTCATCTTCAAGCCCAATCTAACAAGGAATAACTAATGTTTCAAATAAGGATTTCAAGCAAGTTTTTCTATCTGTTCTGTATTTCAATGAAGATTCTATCTTTGTCGAAAAATAGTGAATTTTCATTCTAATAGCCTATTTGAAATCATCTTGTAAATACAATGTTTCAAAACACAGTAAAACAGCTCTTTAGAAGCGAGGAGCCATCTCAGAAATTATTGTTTGAGTATAAATTTCTCTTGGTCGTGGATTAAACAAATGTTTACTTACGGAAATAAGATTCACGAGTCAATTCTATTCAATACTTAATTAAATAATCAACTCATGCCTGATACGGGTTACTTCGACCTCATTTTCGTCACGCTTGACCCTGAGTCATCTATAACCGGTTTCATGTCCCTCACAGCCACCGCGTTGTTGATTACCATCGGGTTCTACTTCAAAATTCAGCGACAGGTGCTTGGGAAGATGGTTTTGATAGTAAACATGGCAGATTTCGTTTTTATCCTCACAAAGGCAATTGCCTTTCTCTTTCACCCAACAAACGATCTCTATTGTCGAATTTCAACCATGATATCCCACGTCGCATTGATGATGTCGTTTACCTGGGGAGTTTTCTTCGCCAATCTCCTTTACGAAACCTCCAAACTTTGCAGCATTGACTCGATACCCATTCGATTCAGGAATTACTCCATTATAAGTGCGATTATTTCAATAGTTCTTGGACTGGGAGTGCTGTTTTCAAATTATGTGATTTATTCCGCCGAGCTCAAGACTTGCGTTCATCGGGTTTATTTTCGAGAGTTTGACGCGACCATGACGTTTTTTGCGATCATTCCAACGTTTGTGCTGAGTTCCATGTGTGTGTTTTGGTATGTGAACGGAGGACTCAACATAAAACGGTTTAATCCGAAACTCAACAATAAGCCTTTACTTACGCTGATGCTGTACCCAGCAGTTGTGATAGTTTGTTACTTCCCAGGCTTGGTCACGAATATTTTAATAATATTTGAACACATTCCCAACGAAACAGTTGGGGTGATATTGAGGAATCTGTTTCAGCTTCATGGAGTTTTGAATGCCTTGGCCTATGGGATTCAGCCGATACTAACTGCGTTAAAGCTACGAGAGAAGGAAACGATCGAACGAGAGGACTGTGCTAGCGATGCGGGGCAAATGGAAGTATCCTTCATAATAAATGAATGACATGTCTCAGTTTTGATGAGCCTAAATTTCTGTAGATTAGCTGAATATCAAATTAATGAGATTTAATTGATAAGTATGCGTGAGGTGAATGTCTTATAGCTTGTTTTACTTGTAATTGGAGTGTTGATAGTTTTTATCCAAACACAATGAAAAAGAAATAACACTTAGTGGAATGCATAAGATTTTGGTATTAACAGGGCTTAATCAATTAGATAAATATACTTTTATCACTCTTTGAATCTTTGCTGCCAGGTAAATGTCGGAATAATTATAGTTCCTTTTGCAAATTGTCGTTTTTTCTTATATTCGTTGCAGGTGGTGATCGAAAAACCAAGAACAAATAAAAAGGCTCTCGAGTCATATAAATTAAATAAATTATCTCCAAATGACTGAAAGAAATTACTTCGACCTCATCTATATCTCATTCGATGTCGATTCTTCCATCTCCGGGTTTCTTTCACTTGGGGCGACCGCCTTGCTGGTCGTACTAGGATTCTACTACAAAATTTACCAGAACATGCTTGGAAAAATGGTTTTGATAGTAAACACGGCGGATTTCATTTGCATTCTCTTGAAGCTGTTTGGTTTCATATTAAAACCAACGAATGACGCGTACTGTCGATCGGTGCTCTCGATTTCTCAAGTAGCTATGATAATGTCGTTCATCTGGGGAGTTTTCTTCGCTCATACTCTTTACAAATCAGTGGAACAGCAAAGCGTTCAGTCTGTTCAGCAGATCTACAAGTATTACTGGATCATCAGCTCTATGGTCGCCATCGCGCTTGGATTTGGAGTGCTGTTTACCAATTATGTATTCTACAATGAAAATCTCAAAACTTGCGTCCATAGAGTGTATTTCAGAAGATTTGATCCCACAATGACGTTTTTAACGATCATTCCCACCTTTGTACTGTGCATTCTATGTATCATATGGTATGCGCTCGGTGCAAAGAACATGAAAAAGTTGATTCCGGATATCCGAAGGAGAGACCTACTGCCGCTGCTGTTGTATCCAGCGATCGTGATAATTTGCTATTTTCCGTGTTTGATAACTAACACCTTGATTATTTTTGAAATCTTACCAAGTGAACGGATCAGTATTGTATTGAGAAACATCATTCATCTCCATGGATTTTTCAATGTGTTGGCTTATGGGTTGCCAACGCTGAAAACAGCGTTATTCAAAGGGTCGGAGTCAAAGCCTAGAGAAGAAATGAACCAGACATACCTCTTAGAAGCTTCGAGAGATGTGCTCGCGATAATTACAGCTAATTCTGATCAACTCTCGGAAACTCTTGATCAATCGACAATAAAAAATTCAATGGAAAAAAAGCCTACTTTCTATTTCGACCGATTTTAATGGTCTTGATCAATTCAGTGTAATTTGTAAAGTAAATGGTTAACATTATTAGTAGCTCACAATGCCGCTACTTCATTTTAATATTAACCCAATTTCACATTATCAAAACATAGCAATAATACAATTCCTTATTTATGGCATATTGCTTATTTATGTTTCCTCTTATTTTTCAATTCACCTAAGACCTGTTTCAAAAGTTCAAATAAGCTAATTATTATATTAATGGCTTTGAATTCTTATTTAGTTTTAGTTGTAACCAACATAACGAACTGGTCGCTTCACCGAAATAGATCTTGGGCGTGCACCCATGCCTTCATTTCGTTCGAAACAACCAAGATGAATTCCGAAATACATTTGAATTCACGCTTTTGAAGATCCCTCATTTCAGAATTTTCTAAACCCAGCAAAAAGCAAGAAAAACTTTAGTAGTAGTTGTTAAGTATGCTTCTGAGTAATTGGGTTTAATCTTTGAAACAATTTGCACTACAAAATGAAATATTAATATTCAAATTTAGCAAATGTAAAATGTCATTTGTTGTGTAAAGCTTATTGACTTACTTATTATAATAAAAGTGCAAAGCATATGAAATATAATTTCGACCATATAATAAATAGATTAATAACAACTTCCGCGAGTATAAAGCCAAGCGAAAGTCCGCACCCTTTTCTAAAAGTAATTCAATTAAGTGTACCTATATTCTTAATGCAATTAAAGTCCTTCGCATTTCATAAAAAGGAAAGTGCGTATCATTTCATTTACTTTAATAATTTATTACGGCGAACATGGAGGACTGTATGGGATTTTACACAGAGGGCATGTCCTCCTTTGAGTCACCCACCTCTGTATACAGTTCTCGTGAAATAGATGATTGCATTGCTTCCATGACACTACCGACTGGCTGCTTGCGAACGAGTCTAAACAGATCGCACAGACCTCTTTCTCGACAAAAGAAGCGCGGTAGCTCTCAGGATTGAACTTTTTCGAGCGAATCTCTATCATTTCAATGCTGTTTTCTCTCTGCTGGTGATAATCGTCGAGCTCTCCATTCAGTTGATCCATACCTTGAAGCAAGGATGGAAACAACAATTCAAATGCCTTTGAAATCAGCCATGTCACTGAGACAAAGAAGATCCCCATGGCAAAAAGAGTCCCCGGAAGGATCGTCCAACCATATAATGCCATATCAAGGATAACAACCACCATGTTTTTATTGCATTCCATAAAAATACCGTTCTTGAAGAGACCTACCCCTTGGTTAAACCAACTCGCGTTGAATGGAAAGTAAACTAAGAGGTAGAAGTACCCCAACACTTTCTCAGTAATTGGATTTTGGAGATACTGCTTCCCAAAGAGCAGGATCGCGCTGAATAAGAGAATAATCCCATTGTTAAAAAATGTAAATCTCCAGTACTTTAAGTTAGTCTTGCATGAGTTATCATCAGCACTGCCTTCCGAAGTGATATAACATAAGAAAATCACTACAGTTGCAATAAAAGACCACGTGATCCTCTGAGCTTTGTCGGCCGCGCGTTCAAAAATATCGATTTCAAGCTCAGAATAGTGGTTCTCTGCGATTTCCTCCAAGATGTAAGAAACAATGAGGTTTGTCAAAAGACGATAAAGAGAGATTGCGACTCCGATGCTCGTGAGAAAGGAAACCGTTGAGAGATACACTGATTCGGTTAGCTGATCAAGATCAGGGTTGAGAATGTGAGGAGCCATTTGAGCGCAGGACGCAACGATTCCAGTTAGCAACAGAGCGAGCCCAGAAACTAAAAATACTGCGCATTTTCTCCGGTTTTGGGACAATTCAGTCTCTAACGAGAAGGCTGCCGCCAGAAATGGAAAATCGAGGCTCAGTGTGAGAGACGTGAGCAGCGTCCAATAGATATTTGTTGTGGGAGTTGCTTCTATGAGCATCATTAACACAGGCCAGTTTACTGTGAGGATAAACAGACCAGCAATGGCAAGCAAAGCACATATATCGCTCATTATTTTAACACTGAGTTTTTATTTAAAATATTGATTTAGAGTAGAGAGTACAACTGGAAATACCTTATGAAATTACTTAATATTGTAATATTGGAAAAGAGGCGCGGAAATTAATTATGCCTGAATCTATTTTGCTGTTAATGCCGATTTCAGGGGGCAATTTAACAAATCATCTCGCCAGTGTCTTTCTGTATGCTGGTCATTATTATAAGCTTCTTAAACTAACCTAAACGTCATGCTTTGTGACTCATATCATTGAAGAAGATGACCGTTGGTGAAATTTTCAGATTGATGCAACACACACACAACAAATAGACTGGCCATTGAGGTTTCTCGCAATGAGGTACATTATACAATTAAGGGAATTTAAGTCGGTGCTCTCAAAATCTGATCGTCATTAATGAAAATCATCATCACTATTCAAGGCTAATCTCGCTCTTTTAGTGACTAAATCTCTTATTTGAATAGATTCCAAACCGATTTTTCATTAAGTTGACCATTGTTCCACTCTCCTCTCTTTTGTGTTCCATCCTTTGCAGTATATATACCGTCTCCATGAGGTACTCCAAGTTTGAACATCCCTTTGTAAACGCCGCCGTCCTTATAGAACATTTCTCCTCTGCCTTCGATGACATTCCCTTTCCAATGTCCCTTGTAAACTGTCCCGTCAGCAAAATGATACTCGCCGTGTCCATCCATAAGTGATGCTTTGAAGTCTCCTTCGTATTTCTCTCCTTTTTTTGTAATTCTGGTGCCTTTCCCTTCAAGGTCCCCATTTTTAAACGTCCCTATGAACTTCGTTCCTTCATGGTCTATTAATACGCCTTCTCCATGAGGCCGCATGTCATGGATTGGCCCTTCATACTTATATGCCTGGTGATGTTGAAGTTTAACCTTCCCCACGGGGATCCCTCTTTCGAAATATCCCTCTACTCTTAAATAGGGATGATACTGCTCTAGAACTCCCTCGCCATGGAAAATATCGTTCTGAAACCACCCTTCGTATGACATTCTTTCCTTCTCAGTGTATTTACCATACCCATGTCTGAGCCCATGCACTAAATCTCCTTCATATCGCGATCTGCCTGAAATAATAATGAATTTTCCATTGAGATCAGCCAAGTTTCGATGAAATTCTCCTTCGAATATCATGCCATTCTTATGCTTGAAAGTGCCCTTCCCAAATGGCCTAAAATCCGTATCCAATGGCCCGAAATACTCGCCTTCGAAAGTAATGAGTTTAGCATTTCCTACCAGTCCCCCTTTGTCAAAGTTACCCTCCACAGTTACCACTTCGTTTTTAATTGTTCCCGCTCCCGTGGGCAGATAGTTATCAAGTTCTCCATAATACTCATAGAACAGATCCTGGCGTCTAAGACGATATTTTACTTTGCCGAATGGAAGATCGTTTTTGAAATAACCTTCGATGTAGGTCCCGTCGGTGAAGATTAAAGTGCCAAATCCGTGCTTTTGGGCTGCGAGCAATTGCCCTACATACGTAAACTCGGGCATGACCCGAGCTCCTACAGAGGCCATTGGCTGGTTGAACCTCATTTGCAACTTGAGATCATCTCCTCTTAGAGAGGTTAGTCGGAATGGACCATGCATCATAGAGGATTTTATCCGGCCTCGACGGTCGTAAGTACCATCGAGCTCTTTCGTTGAGCTGAAGTAATTCCCGTGCATCAGACCCATAATGAACTGGTCGCTAACTTCTACCTCCCCTTCTTGAGTTAATGTACCTTTCCCATAGGGATATACGCCGAGCATTGATCCTTGGTATATTGCAGGAGGTTTGGATGTTTTTTGAGTGATTTCTGTTGTTCCTTGCTTAGCAAAGGTGTTTACGAAGAGCACGTCGAATGCGTCAACCCGCGCATCCAAATCTTCAGAGAGAAATTCTTTGAGGATATTCGAGAGATCTTGTCCGTAGCGAGTGGAGATGTTTTGTAATGCGTCTTTGAGTTTCGTTTTATCTAATACTCCATTCGAATAGAGCCATCTGACGTCATCTTCTTTCCATAACTCGCCTGCAGCAAGTAAAATAATTCCTATTGAAAACAAATCCGAAGCGAAATTAGTCATATTTCGAACGCAAGTATTTGGTTTCTGTAAAACTTTTTCAGGGGCTTGGAAAATTTTCGCTTCATCAATTATCCCTAGTGATGGATCCAGAGCAAAATCCGTCAATACCCAAGACCCTTTTTTCCGAATAATATTTCTCATTGAAAGCTGCGAATGCCCTATCGTGAAAGCATCCAACGCTCTCAAGGTAAATACTGTGTTTTCCATTAAATTTCTATATTCTTCTTTAGTCATATACTGGCTCTTCATCTTCAACTCATATATGTAGCGATCCAGCTTGTCTTCACTGTCTTCCATCGCATAGTAGCACTCAACCAGGTCAGATTCCTCTTTTTCGATGATTTTTATGCCTCCAAATGTTCCCATAAGCACTGGGGATTTAGTCGGAAACTTTCTGTTGAGAAACGCGTCCTTCTTATCCTTTTTCAAAGTTACCTTCCTTACCCGAATAAGATTGCCATTTGTCCCTTCAATGTGGCAGAATCCTTTTGCTAAGTGCGGACCTAGTTTTTCAACCCAATCATTAGTCAATGTCGGATTAATAGATGCATGAAGCGGTTGCATGATGGAAAGGTTCCTCTGGCCTCCTTGTGGGGTTGTACTGAATCTTGCCTGCCCTAAATACGACGAGGGTAGCTTCCGGTTTGAGAGCTGGATGAATGACTTTAACATACTTAAACTATTTAGTTAAATACCAGCTATCTCAGTTAATTATTGAAGATACTGAGATTCTTATCGTGGATATTCACATAATAAAAATAAACGTAAAGTTCGGAGAGAAAGTTCACTAATGAAGATTTCAAATAGAAGAAGGCGGCCACAAAGCTATGAGTTAGTATCGGTCAATGATTGTGATGAATTTGCAGTTAACTTTTTTGTTGGACGAGCTCAAATGCTAAATTTTAAGACTTATACGAAATGCTATAGGATTTTGATTTAATGGGGATCAATATGAACTTTGATTCGACTATTTAGATTATATGTAATAATAAATCTCGGGGATTTGTCCCGAGTAGACACTAGTTTGGTTCATCTTCGTACCTGAGCTCATGCAAGTTTTAAAGGTGAAAGTGACGTCTCCTTCGCCTATTACAGTGGCATTTCCCATGTTTCCATAATGGGAGCATCCTCCGAAAGCGAACCCGCCGTTGGTACTTTTGTTTTGTATCTCTGCGATAGCTGACCAGACTTCACCCCCTTTAATAAGGACAGGCTTATCAAACATCACTTTTTGGATCTTCTCATTGGGATCGAGTAAATACTTCATTTCAACTTCTACTGAGGCAGCAGGCTCCACCCCATCGGGATTCTCTCCTTGGGCCAGTTTCACTGTCCCGAAGAGCGTAATATGCATTTGAGATGGTCCATAAAGACCTATTCCTGCGACTCGGACATCCTTATTAACAGAGAATGCAATTGCCTCCATGGTGTGAGTGCCGTAACTCCACCCTGTTAGAACCTGTTTGAATCTATTCGCTGAGTAGAATTTGCCTAATTTCGTAAGTACAAGTATCTTTGAGGTAGGATCGATTCCCAACTTTTCCAAGTTATCATTCGATAAAGGCAACTCTTTCCCTTTGAAAAACAGCCTTGACATCAAAGTGGGATCCTCATTTTGACTAGTAATTCTCTCAGCTATCTCCTTCGCGCTGCTTTGAATCGGGAACGCAATCCGCTCAGATCTTTTTCCTCCCATTTCCGCATAAATAAACTCAATCATGATCTCGTTTGCCACTTCACTCCTCTCGAAGTCGATGATTTCGTTATTGACTTTAACCGTGATCATATTTTTCTCAGGCATGATGTTCTGGATAATGCCATATCCTTTGGGAGTGTAGATAAGTGAACCCTTCACTTCCTGTTTCGTTTTGGTGAGGTAGAAAACTTGAGAACTTGGCTTTTGTGTTTTTGTTCCCTCTTTTTCTGTGGATTCAGACTCTTTATTCTTCTTGGAAGCCAGTGGCTGAGCGTCTAAAGCTTCGACATGATTGTAAAGCTCCCATTGATCGCGATCGTTAAGCTTCCACAGCCTCGATTCAGACTCCATTTTTTGATACTATTTTAATTGTTTATCAATTCAAGATTTATTATAATACTACACTGATGAAAAGTTCCTATTCAGATTGGTTTCTAATTATCCGCGGGAGAATTTCAACATTTTATTAGATATTCAGTCCAAAGCAAAAGTCATAGGCTCTCTAGTTGATCATCTAATCCTACTATAATGCGTTTAAGTAAAATATCTCTTCAGCGATGCTTCAATGTGTTTTGCAGTGTATTGGTGTGTAAAAATCAAAATAATAATCATATCCTCATATATAAATGCAAAACGAGACCGATAGGGGTATGCGACAAACTAGCAACTCCCTCTAATGTTTCCCAAGCCTGTCCAGCTCAGATTTAAAGATTGTGAGTATCTCCTCCCTGCGACTCAGCAAAGATTCGATTTGAAAATCAGCATATACGGTAAATTCTTCTGCTCCATCTCTTTCAAATATATTTTGGAGTACTTCCTTATCTGTTGCTGCAATCTTCTGAAGAGTTGAAATAAACTCCTTCTTTGTGCGCTCCGGGAGCTCATCATAATCTATCGTCTCAGCCTCCCCTGTAATCGGAGAATACGATATCGTAAACGTTTTCTCCACTTCTTCCTCAAACTCAAAAGGCTCATAAGGGTCAATCTTAACTGATTGCGCATAAACTTCTCCTTTTTCTTGTTTCTTAACGAAGCCTATATTACTTCCATGCGCTCCAATCACATTTTTGTCATTGATAAAAACAGCGATCGCTAGTATCACTCCCAGTCCTCTTTCAGGCATTTTCTCTCCAGTTTTTAGCTGAACACCTTCATTAAACTGAGCCTTTGTCAGGCTGAACCGCGATCCACAGGCTTTTTTATATGTTTGAAAATCTGGAATAATTTCAGTCAATATATGCATAGAAGCGCTGGTTTTCTCATTTTCTAATATAAGAAAGCTTGAGTTTATCGGCTGTTGCTTAGAGATCTCAATTCGAGGAGTCTTCACATCAAAAAAGCTGTAAATATCCGCTGCGATCCTTTGTTTCAACGCATAAGGAAGCGAGTCAGAATCGCCAATAAAATTTGATTTTGCTATCAATTTTGCTTTGGTCCTGAGGTTCTCCACAGTCCCACAGCTGAAATAATTCCTGCCAATTCGCTTACTCTCTTGAGTCCTGCTGTAGGTGTCTGCTGAAGGACCAACGCTTTGCTCCCACCTCGGCGTTTCGTTAATGTTGTTGACTCCTTCGGCGTTGTCAAAACTGGATTTCTTTTCTTCTCTCTGCGCTCCTTCGATGAAATCTCCAAAAACTTCGATCATCCTGGTGCTTTCTCTTTTGAGAATTTGCGCGATAGCAACGTCTAGAGGCTTGCCGTCCTCGGAATTCCCGATCAAATAGGCACTCCAGCCTTCTTCTTTCGCTTTGGAGATGACCAAAGGCCCATCATCAAAAGCATAGTGTAGTCTTCTTTGCGCCTTTGAGATATTTAAATGCTTTGAAATAGCCGTTCTAACGCATGTCTTGCCGTCCGTTTCCTTGTCATAGCCAAAGATGGGAATATCTTCATAAGAGGATCGACGATATACAGCGTTCTCAGGTGTGATTCCTTTATATTCTTTGGCGTCTCGGACTGCCATCGCCAATACTTTTGGGAATGTTAAATTGAGCTTGGCGCAGGCCTTCCTAACGTCTTGTAGGAGTTTTACCTGCTTGTCTTCTTTGTTTTTAGAGTGGAATACGATCCCGTAGTTATACTCATTGACTAATGTGTTCAGATCCTTCACGATTTGAACGCCGTTTCTGAGAATTTGATACAAACCTGGTTGAATTACTCCGATAAGGAGGTCTTTGTCCGTAGGTGGGTCTCGAGTGGCGTCGCCATCTAGAACGCCGCCGTGATCGAGCATGAGGTATTTTATAGGCTCTCCTTCCATTGAAACTTATTAAAGATAAACTCTAGACTATGTTTTTTTATTTTTTTTTTACGCGCGAGCTCTAAGATTTATCCAAATCTGGATTCAGAAAAGCGTTTGAAGTCTATCTTTAGCATGAATTTTTCTTTCATGAGCTAGATTCGAAGCTTTATTTGGATATTAATGCTACAAATATGTGGAAAGCCTTGATAGATTCGGAGTTTCGTGAACCAAAGATTCGGATAAACTCATGAACCAGAGAAGAGAAAAGGACAGGTCTTATTGAGGAAAGAGAGATACATTCAAGGCGCGCTTCCCTAAAGGTATAAGAGGATTAATGAAGAAGGTTTGGTTCCTATTATTGGTACTATAAAAATAATACTACTAATTTTCTGATCGGATGGTCAGTGATAATTTGTTGATCTGCGATGATTTATTGATCTGTGGTTGCTACACAGTATCTACAAAGTGTAAGTCAAGGTTCTCTTAAGAAGAATATGCTATTGTCAAAGAGAGATATCTCCATGAGCAAGTAATGCAAAGCTAAGTATAAGGAGTATCCGGAGTTTCATTTCGAACGGATTGCAACTGTGATGTTCCGAAAAGTTGATGGAATGAGGATACACTTGGTTACCCCCGTCTAAGCAAAATTGTCTTTAGTTCTTTCCCGTATTTGGGAATTTGTCGATTTATTAATATATGAGTGCATTTTTATAATTTATTAAAATGTTAAATTTGATTACTTTCATGATTTTAGTTTGAGGTATTGGCTTCTCTTAGAGTTAACAGGCAGACTATGATATGGAAAATTTTGATAAAATGGTATCTCAGACATTGAATAACTCATTGGTAAAGGGTTAATTGTGAATCTGAACAGTGAGAAAGTAACTTCAATAAGATCTCAAATAATTTTACAATCATTTTCAAAGCTGTAGTGTAGTGTAGTATAGTATTTATTTATTGATGATTTTTCAATTAAACCATTTGTTACCAAGGAAGGATAAAGGTACAATATCTAACTAATCTATGAGTTAAAATCAATCTAAGAGCATTACAACAATTGAGCGCATCACTATTCCATTAGAGTGCGTGTCTCAGCTGAATATAGTTACTCTCAGTAGACATGAATCTGACAGCTTTGCTCATTTACAGTGAATTAGTAAATAACCTAAAAAGCAATAAAACTTAGTAGAAATCGGTTTACGTTAGTATTTGGTTTTTTCCCTTCCACAGAATTTAGCTCATGATCTAACTTATCGATTGAGGACACCTATATTATAGAAAAGGTTTAAGATCCACGAATTCTATCTGATTGCTTTAATTTTCCAAGAGTTTGGCGATTATTTCATTCAATGTCAGCTGTAAAACGGCTCAGTATTGAAATTGAAAAAAAATAAATTTACTCGACATAGTTCAAAAATCCGAATAAACAAACATTCAATTTTTTGCATTACTCACATGAAGACGATATAAATTCAGTCGTCATGGAAACTTTTCCTTAATGTCCTAAAACCATCAGCTACAAAACTTCCTCTTCTAACTCGTTTCAAACGGATTTGGCAAATTACCTGTTCTCTCAAAAAACTCCAACATTTTGCCCACCTCAATCAAATTCGCCTTAAAACCCGCCTTTTCAGCCTCTGTATAACAATCTTCCTTCTCCAACTCTTCCAAAAATTTTTTTAGCTTCGGCATATACTTCATGTTTATCGTTCTCACCAGCTGAAAAGCCGCTCTTCTCTCTCGCATCAACATTAAATGTGAAAACTTCAAAAAGCCAATTACAACTGTTGGCGTCATCAAATTCACTGGATTCTTCAAAAACAATCCCGCAAACCTCCAATACATCCAGCGATACGACTTAGATAAGGAAGAAGCTAATTTCTTGAATCCAATGATCTGGTCATCTGGCTCGTCCATTACAAATTGATAGATTTGACTCAAATCAGTCATCATGAGCGCCAAATAAAGAAACGAACACTTTTTCAAAAAATCTTCGCAGGATTGATAGGGATCACCAGCTTGACCTATCATCAGCTCATACCCTAGCTTTTTATAATATTCGCGGCTCTCCATATCTGGTTTCCTAGTAATGTTTTCGGGAATTAGCATTTTATTCTTTGAGGCGAGGTAATAGAATAGGGTGTCAACAAAACCAGGAACTTTAAGGTTCACAATATGAGCCAACGTGGAGAGAGAATTGATAAAAGAAGGGCCTTCTCTTTTGCTATCAGTCGCTGAATCAACAATCATATCAATGAGCTGGTTGATGAGACTCAGATATAGCAATTTGCCTTCGGCTTTAGCAGATTCGTATTGATACACCTCGATTATCACCGTTATTTTGCATGCAATTTTCTTCGTTGAAGTTATATCCCGGCCCAATTTCTCAAACAATTTCGATATTTTCACAGAAGGGTTCTGCACACTAGAACCAGCGAGTTTACTTGCTAGTGGTCCGATTTTGTCTTCAGACAGGGTATAAGACCGCAACGAAGGCAGTCGCTTTATTTGCGTCTTGAAATAATTAATATAATCCTCATCAGTCAATTTTGCTGGAGAAACTCGGGATTCCGGCCTCTGGGTCCCTATTCCAAGCTCTTCCCATAGTTTCGGTTCTTCAAACATTGAAAAATTATGGATCTTATCCCCTTCTTTCGAAATTTGAGGTTTTATGGGTGATATGGTCTGTTCACCTCCTCCTCTGTAAAAGCCCGTTGGTGATTTTACATTAAACGAGCTCACATGAGGCGCTTTTTGGGTTCCTATTGGCAAACCGTCAAGAAAATTACTCGTGTAAGGAGGCGTAGACCGGGATCTTCCAAGAAACCCAGGAGATGGGGTCTGAAACGTGTTGCTAGACGCATCATTCCTGGTTGTTCCGATGGCCCTCCCGGTTCTTTCGTTAGTATTCAGCTCGCTTGGTTCTGCCTCACGCCTTTCTTTTCCCTCCTTCATTCTTTGTTCCGACAGCAGTTTTTGTCTCGGAACGACTTTTTCCTTTAAATAAACGATCCGCATCTCATCTCTTTCTTTCGAGCTCTCGGCTCTAATTGCCCTTGATAGAGAGACCGAAAGTGACCGCTTGCCAATATCAGAAAATTTATCCTTAATAGATGTTTTTAAATTCACTTCGCTCTCTTCAATGGTAGAAGGTTTCATACCTGACAGCTGTTGGATGGATGGAGAGTTGGATATTGAGTGGTCTTTGTCTCGGGTTGAAAGAGATGGAGTCCTTTTGGGAATATCTTCGATGTTAACAGGTTTGATTTTCTTAAATCCACCCTCGAAAAAAAGCTCCTCTTTTTTCACTTGCTTGACTGGGATGGGTTTCAGGTATCTTTCCTTCTGGTTAAGGTAGTTCTGAATTCCCAGCACCGACAACATAAGTACGTTTGCTGCGATCCATATTAAAAGAGCTTCCGAACTCAGCCAGGCATAAGCGATAGCGTGTAATCCGATATATATGCCTAATGGACGCCAATTGTTCCTTGCATAAGTCACGGGTCTGTGAAAGCGGTCTGGTATTAACTGGTGGATGGCTATAAGCAAGTTGTTAATCTTTCCCATTGCAATAAAGATATAGTAGAAATTCAAATCAAATAAGGTGAAATAAATAAATTCTGCGCGGGTCAAGTTCGAATCAATTAAAGTATCTTCAATACGAGCGATTGATATGTCAAAGTTACCGATTGCCTGAGCAACACGAAAACTTCTGACAGTCATCCAGAGAAAAATAATGGCAGTCGTAGGACAAATCTTGGAAAAGTAAATAAGCTACATAAGGCCTTGATAGATATTGATGAATGGTTTTGAAGTTGTCTTTCCGTCTTCAAGCAAGCGAATTAACGCGATTTTCATTTGATATTCTTTTGGACGAGGATATCGAATTGTTAAAAGACATATATTGCTTAATTGAAATTAGTAATAAATATATTTAAGTCTGCTTTCATCATGCGAATCTAAATACAGTTATTATATTCCAAAGACATAATCTCAACGCTTTTTTTCCTCTTAATCAATCATAATCTTTTTCTTCAATTGACTATGTAGCTGTAGACTCAAAATGTATTTTTGTTAATCGATACGTAAGAATGCAATCAAATAGTCATTAAGAAATCCTCAGACTATCTACTCTGAACTTGGCCTTACTTATCTTCAACCATCATAATATCGTCAACAATGAGCTTATCAGAAGTACCTGCTGTCTTGAGCTGTCTCTTGGCCCATGGGTACTCTTTAACGAGCGCTGCTTCTTCTTCCGCGGTGAGTTCCTTGACTTTACCGTACTTCATCTCAATCTTGAGAATGTCGTCAAGGGAGTTTCCAATGTAAAATTCGGTGGCGATTCTTGCAATGCAAAGCTCTTTGAGAGTATCACATTGAAGATAAATCGCAGCGTCGAGAATATCCTTTACAGATTCAAGATCGTAGCCAGCGATGAATCGGTAGTCGGTCTCATCGAGGTTGACTTCGAGCTTGTCGGACTGGATTGGTTTTTTGACGTAAGTGGGCTTGAAATCGTGGGCTTTCAAGTAACTGAGGACTTTTTTGAAAATCTCGGCAGAAGTGTTAATAGGAATGGCATCCTTGTTGATTTCCAGCTGGCCTTTGATGAGGCCACTGCAGTCCTTTATTCTCTCGTCAACCTTGAATTCTTCTCCTGCTCCTTTGTCGGTCTTGATGATGATTTCAGACATAGGTTCCGATGATGTGATTTATCTTGATAATTAAAAATTTTTTTCCTAATTAGTCGGGACAGATACGTATATATAATAGGCTAACTCGAATGAAACTGTAGTACTAAAAACGCTTTGCTAGTGCCATAAAGAGAGCCTGAGGAGCTCAGGCAACATGGAGAAAATCATTTGAAGCTGCTCTGATCTTCCTCAAAGGCTTATTTCGGTACCCTTATCGTTTTGAAATGAGATATTCTAGGTCATCTTCTGAGTATGATGACTAGAGAAACAATCTGACCCTCGGGTTATTGCACATTGATTCTTGGTACTGCGAGATGCAAGCGCCAATTAAAATGAAGTCTGGTTCTGAAAACGAATCTCCTTGCGTTATCAGGCCAGAACAGGAATCAGAAAGCAACCATGAGTGTCGAAATCTGATGACTATTTGAATAATGATTCAATGAGATCGAAATATTGTCCAATGGGCGGCTATTGTTGAAAAAAATTTGAGAATGTCTTGATATTTCTAAGGGAGGAGATAACTGACAATTAAAAAAACTGGAATTTTTGCAATTAGAAAAGCACAAAGTCTAAAGTGATTAGTGTCCAGTTAGATATTGGATAAAATTCTTGCAGTTCGCCCCTATACAATCGAAGGAATTAGTTTAGATAAATTGTAAGATATTTATGAAATCAGTATCACTCCGTGCTATCGATTTTGCAGCGAATAACAATCAGATAAAATAGTAATATCGAATCGAAGTAGGGAGGTAAAGCTAAGATTGTGGAAGCTCAACGATATTGATCAGTGGGAGCTTTTCAATCAAATAGAAGTGGAAGATGTTCAGCCTACACCACAGACCACTTCCACGAAAAAAGAGGCAGCATCCTCAGAAAAAACTGGCACACAGGCCAGTTCACAACTTTTCTACATCTCGAAAACGAAACAAGAAGTGAAAGGGTGAACCATCTCCATTCCAAAAGGATACGGCATTATTCAGAGCATCATGCTTGAGAAGAACATTATCACAGCCAAAATCAACAACAAAATCATTGGTTTTGAGAGAAGTGAAGCGTCAAATGACATATTGATTGAGTTTATTCATGTTGAAGCTGGCGCAAAGAGATCAAAGAAGATATCTTTCTCCCATTCAAACCACATTCCAGGATATTTCTGATCGAATTAACATTCATTATGGAAATCCAGCTCTCATGGCAAGACTATTTTTCAAAGAGAAAGTGCTGGGACCTACGATGGGTGGGTGGGGCATACAGTCTCATTGCGAAAAACGAAATTTCCTTCACCGTCTCAAAGAATATTCGAATCTTGAGTGTAGGATTTATGGACCTATCAACAGAATGCCCTCCTTGCTGGAACTGTGAAATTCATCGAAGGGCAAGGCTTCGATGGTAATCTAGCTTGAGCAGTCTCTGACTAGGTCAAGTAATCCAGCAATCCTAATGAAAGGATCCAAAGAGTGATGTTTTATATGTTAATGCCTGTGAGATCTTATACTCCAACCAGCAATACCTGGTCAATACATATTCGACGCGGGATCTTATTGGGGAAGTGCGAGACTGACTACCCTGAATGTAAAGGAGAAGTTACCATCTTCTTTTTCCCTTGCCAAAGTGTATTGACCAGATCGGTGCCAACTCAGGACAATTTCCAGAGATTTATTATTGTATGTGAAACCAATTATCGTAATGGGAAAGTCTAGACTGAACTCGTCAATGAAAATTAGAGTTTTTTCCCTAACAAAAAGTTATTATCTCTTTCTATTAATTTAAATTTCAATCCATATCTCTGGAGAATAGTATGTTATCAAACAATAATAAGAATTAATGAATACACCGCGTGCGGCCGCTCTTATGGGATTAAAAAGTAACACCTGGAAGTTGTTTTAAAGCTGTTCATATCCAAAAATCAAATTAAATAGGATCTTCGCAAACTCAAGACCAAATTTTAAATTAGAAATTTATAGCACAGTTAAAATAGTAATTATTTAATGGAGACGAAAAAAAAATTGTGGAAACTCAACGATATCGACCAATGGGAACTCTTCAATCAAGTTGAGGATGTAGACGTCAGGCCTACATCAGCTACTTCAAATAAAAAAGAGACTACATCCCCTGAGAAAAGTGGAACAAAAGCCAGTTCGCAACTCTTTTACATCCAGAAAATGAAACAGGAAGTAAAAGGG